>PJEL010002666.1_pt1 | contig 16089 bp, 12 predicted proteins | sample 1853271 | NCBI WGS metagenome assembly PJEL01 (sample SAMN08108733, study PRJNA415343) | Invertebrate metagenome, whole genome shotgun sequencing project. | host: Globobulimina | place: Sweden: Gullmar Fjord | collected 2015-08
TATGATTGATTCTATGAAAAAAGACATTCAAATAGTAAGTGACCAAAGTTTACAACTTTCAAAAACATCATATTTATCAATTTTTGATACATATAAGGTTTCAGCAAGAAAAGACTACCAAAGTATAATTGAAAATAAAAAAGCAATTAGTTTGCTTAAAAAATTTTATAATGCAGACTATGAAGATCAACAAATTATAAGAGGACAATTATACAGATTATTATATAAAAAATATTTTCAACTTCAATCTTTTAATGTAAGACAATTTCATTTTCATACTAAAACAGGAAAAAGTTTATTAAGATTTCACTCACCTGCTGAAAATGCAGATCCTTTAATAAATGTTAGAACATCAATAAAAGTAGCAAATACGGAATTTAAACCAGTATTTGGATTTGAAGGAGGAAGACTTTATCCAGGTTTTAGATATGTTTTCCCAATAATAGATAAAAATGAACACTTAGGCAGTGTTGAGTTTTCTTTATCTTTTGAAGGTATCGAAAAAAAACTTAAAGCAATTTTGCCATACTATGCACATGTATTATTAATGGATAAAAGTGTAACAACTAAAAAAGTTTTTTCATGGAATAAAAAATTCTTTGAAAAATCAAATCTAAGTGAAGATTATCATGTTGAAAATCATAATTTATCTAAAGTAATGTCTAAAATAAATAAAGATAAGCTTGTTCATAATCTAGATCAAATAATAAAAGAAGATTTAACTTTTAAAATAAAGCATAAAGAACATAAAAACTTCAGTATTCCAATTATAAAAGATAAGAAAGGTTATATTATCACATTTGTAGTTTTAAATAATACAGATAATACATTTGCAGGATATATTGTTTCTTATGAAAAATCTAATACTATAGTAAGTATAAAAAATAAATATATGATGTTTATTCTATTAGGTATTGTCATTATTATATTAATAAATGTACTTTTTTGTTTTTTACTAAAAGAAAGAAAAACAACAATTAATAAAAGCAAGGAATTAAAACTTGTAAATAATAATCTACAAAAGATATTAGATCAGCAGCAAAACATAATTATATTAAACAAAAATAGTAATATTTATCAAGTAAATAAACAGTTTTTAAATATTACAGGGTATACACATTTAAATGATTTTAAAGAAAAATATACTTGTATATGTGATTTATTTCAAGAAGATGAAAATAATCCAGAAATATTAACTACTGACAAATTCAAAGCTTCATTACAAAATAAAGATATAAATAGTGTAAATAATAAAACAGCAAGTTTTTATAATAAAGTAACAAATGAGCTAAATTCATATCTTGTAACAATAGATAATTATAATCATAATGAAAATGAATATATAATTACATTAACTAATATATCAGAACTTCTAAAACTACAAGGTATTATTTCGACACAATCTAAAATAAGTGCAGTAGGTGATATGCTAGGTAATATTGCTCATCAATGGAGACAACCATTATCAATAATAACAATGTCAGCAAGTAGTCTAAAACTTTCAAGTGAACTAGGAATTGTTCCTTCTGTAAAAGATATTAATACTTCTGTTGATAATATTATTAAACAATCAGAATATTTATCTGAAGTAATAAACAATTTTAAAGACTTTTTTTATAATGATTCAAATGAAATAAAACAAATAAATATTTTAAATAGTATTAAAAAGATCGAAACTATTACAAAAGACTCATTTTTTGATAATAATATAAAATATATATCAGAAATTGAAGATTGTGAGATATTGGGAAATGAAAATATTTTAACCCAATCATTGTTAAATATTTATAATAATGCATTTGAAGCAATAATATCAAAAACTAAAAACTCAAAAGATAGATATTTTTTTGTTTCTTTAAAAAAAGTAGATAAACAAATTAAATTAACATTAAAAGACAGTGGAGGAGGAATTTCGCCTCTAATTATAAATAAGGTATTCGAACCTTACTTTAGTACTAAACATGCATCTGTGGGTACAGGAATTAGTTTATATATGACACATCAATTAATTACAAAACAACTAAAAGGTAATATCACATTAGAAAATTCTAATTATATTTATGAAAATAAAAACTTACAAGGAATTGAAATAATCATAAGTTTTAATATTTAACATTTATGTGTCATATTTTTACCGTTATGTTTAGATTGATACATTAAAATATCTGCACGTTTAAATAAAGAATCAACAGTATCTTCATTTCGAACTTCAGTTAAACCAATACTAACTGTAACTTTTTCATTTTCAATCAATATTAAATTAGCAATATGTTCTCGTATTTTTTCAATAATAATAAATCCATTATCTAGTTTATTTTTAGGAAATAATATTATAAATTCTTCTCCACCTACTCTAAATAATAAATCTGTTTTTCTAATAATATTCTGAACCTCTTTTGTCATTTCAATTAATACTTTATCTCCAATATTATGACCATATGAATCATTAATATTTTTAAAATTATCAATATCATAAATAGCAACGCAGAATGTAGTTTCATATCTCTTAAATAAGTCTAAACTTTCTTGAATTCTTTCATTATAAAATTTTCTATTATAAGATTGTGTTAATTCATCTATATAAGATTGTTCTTTAATTTTCATTTGGGATAAATGTAACTTAGTATTATCTCTACATAAGCCTAAAATACCAATCTCATCATTCTCATTATAATTAAAAGGTATTTTCTGTGTTTGTAAATAAACTCTTGAGTTATCAGGGTAAATCACCCATTCATGATTAATTCTAATTTTGTTTTCTTTTAGCATTAATAAATCCATTTGTCTAAATAATTCGGCATGCTCAACATCAAAAATTTCAAAATCTGTTTTACCTATTATTTCAATTCTATCTTTTCCAACAAATCTTTCAAAAGCATGATTACAGCCAATATATTTAAAATACTTATCCTTATAAAAAATCAAATCATTAGTAGAGTTAATTACTGAATTAATTAAAATATTATCAGTTGTTGTTTTTTCTAATAATACTTTTTGCTCATATTTACGTTCAATATAACCAGCAATAAAATACCCTATAGGTAAACCAAGTAAAGTAATAATAATTAGTAAAATTATTCTATTTGTACTTTCTTCATATAACTTATTATATTTATTAAATTGTTTGGGAAGTAATAACATATATATCTTGTTTTTGCTTGCTATCTTTAAATGTGAGAGAAAAAAACTCTTATTTTCAATATTATCTTTAGTACTAAAATCTTTTGGTATAAAATTAAATATATCAAATATATTTCTTTTAATTTTAAAATCTCGAGTCCAATTGAAATTAGGATTTTGAGTGATTATAATATTTGCATCATCATATATTAAATTAATATGATGTAAAGAAGATTTTTTCAAGTGATCTAAAAAAGAAGAAAGATTAATATTCAAAATTATAATCCCCATTTTTTTATTATCAATAATAACTGTTTGAGCAATACGTAAAGTTGGAACAATTGGCAATTCAATTCTTCCACCTTCCATATTTAAATCAATATTAGAATAATATATTTTAGAATCTTTCTTTTTTAATGTATCTTCAAAATAATATCTTCCTTTTTTATTTTGAAGCTTTTCATCTTGTACTAAAATAGGTTTTTTATAATTATCTACACGTATAACTTCATTAGCATTAATATCTATGAATCTGAATTGAAATATATCTTTATTTACTTTTGACAATGTAATAAATATATTCTCAACATAATTTTTATTTGTTCCATTTTTAATAAAATCAATAATATATTTATTTTCAATAATTGAATGAAGTAAATTTGTTTTATTATTAATATAAGTATTAAAAAATTCTACTCTTTCAATTTTCTCTTTTTCTAAGTTTTCTAAAGATAGATGTTGAACATTAGATTTCTGCAAAAGAAAAATAGAAGATAAAAGAATAAAGACAATAACACCTACAAAAGTAGTGATTACTAAAAATATTTTATTTTTAATAGATAATTTCATGATTCTTCCAATTAATTTAATTATTATATATTATTATATAATAATATAACTAGATATAAGATAAGAAATTGTCATTAAATATAAAAAAATAATTATTTATTATAATATTTTAATTGAGTATAAATATGAAAGTTATGGGATTTTTAAGTAAAAAAAAAGCTTTTAGGTAAATGAACTATTGTTCAAATAACTAAAAGCTTAAGTATTTTAATAATAAGATGGAGCGGGAAACGAGACTCGAACTCGCGACAATCTGCTTGGAAGGCAGAGGCTCTAGCCAACTGAGCTATTCCCGCATAAATATCTTATTTTATATGGCTCCGGATGCTGGATTCGAACCAGCGACCAAGTGATTAACAGTCACCTACTCTACCACTGAGCTAATCCGGAATATAAAAGTAACTTATATAATAGTGGAGCTGGTGAAGGGACTTGAACCCCCGACCTGCTGATTACAAATCAGCTGCTCTAGCCAAGCTGAGCTACACCAGCATAAGTGTATTATATAAGTTATGGATGGGGTAGAAGGATTCGAACCTTCGAATGCTAGCACCAAAAGCTAGTGCCTTACCACTTGGCGATACCCCAATTTATTATAAAAGAACTTTTAATTTAGTGGAGCTGGTGAAGGGACTCGAACCCCCGACCTGCTGATTACAAATCAGCTGCTCTAGCCAAGCTGAGCTACACCAGCACTAAATTCTAAAAAATGGTGTCAAAAGAGAGACTTGAACTCTCGACCTCCGGCTTATGAGACCAGCGCTCTAGCCAGCTGAGCTACTTTGACACAGGCTATATTTTGGTTGCGGAAACCGGATTTGAACCAGTGACCTTCGGGTTATGAGCCCGACGAGCTACCGTGCTGCTCTATTCCGCGGTTAAAAAATAATAGTGGAGCGGGAAACGAGACTCGAACTCGCGACAATCTGCTTGGAAGGCAGAGGCTCTAGCCAACTGAGCTATTCCCGCATCACATGGTGTTAATAAAATTCTAAGTAGACACCAATTCTACAAAGATAATGGAGCGGGAAACGAGACTCGAACTCGCGACAATCTGCTTGGAAGGCAGAGGCTCTAGCCAACTGAGCTATTCCCGCATCACATTAATGGTGGGTCATGGAAGATTCGAACTTCCGACCACTCGGTTATGAGCCGAGTGCTCTAACCAACTGAGCTAATGACCCTTGGTTAAATTTATAGTGGCGGACAGTGAGGGATTTGAACCCTCGGTACCGTTCCCAGTACGCATCCTTAGCAGGGATGTGGTTTAAACCAGCTCACCCAACTGTCCGTTTGTTTCCGTTATTTGTTTGTTACTTCAAATATTGGACGGGAATTATAATAGGACATCGCTTAAAATATCCTTAACCATATTTAGAAAAGAATAGAAATTTTCATATTCTTTAAAAATAAGGTTAATTCAAGCAAATTACATATTATTTATTATTTTTTCTACTACTTCTTTTGGGTTTTCAGCTTTATAGATTGGTCGCCCTACTACAATAAAATCAACTTTATTTTCAATTGCAAAAGGAATATTTGCAACTCTTTTCTGATCACCAGCATCTTCACCAAAAGGTCTAATACCTGGACATAAAGTAATAAAGTCAGAATTAGTATTGTTTTTGATATCTAAACTCTCATATGCTGAACAAACTACACCATCCACATTTGAATTATTTGTATCAATTGCAAATTTTGTTGCTTTTGTATTTATATCTTCATTATAAATATCTTTAAATGAATCATTATCAAAAGATGTTAAGGCAGTTACAGCTATTACTAAAGGTTTATTAGGAATATCTTTAATTCTTTGCATTACAGTACTCATAGCATTTGTACCAGCACTTGCATGAACATTAAACATATCAACAAGTCCAAACTTAGATATCTCTTCTGCAGCATCTGCCATCGTATTAGGAATATCATAAAGTTTTAAATCTAAAAATATTTTAAAATTTGGATTGATAGCTTTTAAATCTTCTAAAAATATTTTTCCATCTCTAATATAAGATCTAAGACCAACTTTTAACCATACATCAAAATCTTTTATTTGTTCAACCAAAGCCAAATTTTCTTTGGCTGTTGGTAAATCAAGAGATATACATAATTTCATATTATTACTCATATGAATTATGGCTTTACAATTTTATCAAGTAATCCATTTACAAATTTTGGTGCACCATCACTTGCTAATTTTTTAGATAATTCAATTGCTTCATTAATAATAATTGCTTTGTCTAAGTCTTCAAATAAAATTTCATATACAGCTAATTTTAAAATAGATTTCTCTACAGAACCAATATCATCTAAAGTTCCTTGTTTTAAGTGAGCAATAATTTCTTCATTAATTTTATCTAAGTTTGCAATAACACCATTAAATAAGTTTAATGCAAATTCTTTTTGTTTATTTCTAATTTTTTTATCTTCTAAAATCTCATCAACAAATTTTACGATACCTTCATTTCCTAAGTCATATGCGTATAATAAACCAATTACAGATTCTCTTGCTTGTGTTCTTGTTGCCAAATTATTTCTCCATCGCTTTGTAAAGGTCTAACATTTCAACAATAGTAATCATTGCTTCTGCACCTTTATTTCCAACTTTTGAACCAGCTCTTTCAATTGATTGTTCAATAGTATCAGTTGTTAAAACACCATTTGCAACTGGTTTACCATATTTTAATCCAACTGTTGCGATACCTTTTGTAGCTTCTGCTGAAATGTAATCAAAATGAGGAGTCGCTCCACGAATAACTGCACCAACGCAACAAATTGCATCGTACTTACCACTTGCTAATGCTTTTTCTAAAGCAAAAGGAATTTCAAAAGCTCCTGGTACTAATATTAAATCTAAATTTTCTTCATTTCCACCATGTCTTTTAAATGCATCTTGAGCACCTTCAACTAATCTATCTGTAATAATATGGTTGAATCTACCATTTATAATAGCAACTTTTTCGTTACCATCTAATCTTAAATTACCTTCAATAATATTCATTTATATCTCCAAAAATTAAACAATTATAGAAAATTGTTCATTATTATTTATTTATATTTTGCGATTATATCTAAATATTGATTAGATTAATGAATTTAGGTTTTTATTTAAGTGTAAGGAGTTTATAAAGAGGATGTTCTTATTTTAATAAAAGGAATTAAATCCTTTTATTTTATTTATAGTTTAATGCTTCTTTAATAGCAAATAAATCATTTATAACATTGTATAGTTCATCAACTTGAACCATATTTGGGCCATCACTTAAAGCAACACTTGGATCTGTATGTGTTTCAAAAAAGAATCCATCAACACCAACAGCTGCTGCTGCTTTTGCTAAAGATGGAACTAAAGCTGAATTTCCACCAGTTGTTCCACCTGTACTTGGAACTTGTGCAGAGTGTGTTGCATCAAATATTACTGGCGCATATTCTCTCATTGCAATTAAATTTTTCATATCAACTACTAATGCTCCATATCCAAAAGTGTTACCTCTTTCACAAAGCCATACACCATTCTCATCTGAATTTTTATAATTTACCTCATCAATTCCTCTTGTTTTTAATACTTTTTCAACTGGATGTTTCATCGAACCAGCTGCTAAAAATTGACCTTTTTTGATATTGATTTTACAATTAGTTTTTGCAGCTTCAACTAATAGATCAGTTTGTCTACATAAAAATGCTGGGATTTGTAAAATATCCAATACTTCACCAGCTGGTTTTGCTTGACATGATTCATGAATATCAGATACTAAGTTATATCCAAATTGGTCTTTTATTTCTTGAAATAATTTTAAACCTTCTTCTAAACCAGGTCCTCTATATGAGTCTAAACTTGTTCTGTTTGCTTTATCAAATGAAGCTTTAAAATAAAATTCAACTCTTTTATCTTCACTTAATGGTATTAATTTTTCAGCAATTCTCATTACTGTGTCTCTATCTTCTAAAACACATGGTCCTGTTAAAATTTTCATTTATTTCCTTTAAAAATTGTTCTTTTTTCTTCACCCGTTAAAGCATAATAAAATTCATAAATATTTTGGCTAATATATTCGATATCATTTTGAGCATGTTCATCACAAGCTAGTAATATTCTATCACCAATATTAATATCATCTTCATTTTTTGGTAAAAGTATATTTTTTCTCTCTCTTTGTAATAGCAATGGTACCACATTATTATTCAATTCTTTATTATGTAAAGACCTTGATAATATATCAAATGTTAAGCTATTCTTCTTTTCTAAATATGCATAAATTTGCGGAGTATTTTTTTGATTTATCTCTATTTCTAATAATAATGGATTATTATCGATATCTTCAATTAACCTTCTTACTAATTTAGACGCCCAGATATTATCTTGTTTTATAATCATTTTTAAGAAAACATCAGATATTGGATTAATTAGTGCATTTGCTGTCTTATTAATTAAAATTTTCGATGGCATAAAAATATGATCAATATTTGCATTTTGAAAAATTGAATAATCTTCCATTTCATTTTCTCTAACTATTGTCATAATTTTAGGGTTTAGTTTTTTAGCACTTGCTATTATAGATAGGTTTATAATATCATCATTTGTAGCAACAACAATTGCAACACTATCTTTAATTCCAACATCTAATAATGTTTGTCTATCATCTGCAGTACCAAAAGTAATATCTAAATCTTCATTATTTGATGAAGACACCTTTGTTCTATCAATTTCTACTAATTTAACTTCTATATTATTTTTATTTAACTTTTCGTAAATACTTTTTCCCATTCGACCATAACCACAAATAATATATTTGCCTTTAGGAAATAAGGGTAAGTTTGAATCTAAATTATCAATTTTATAAAGCCATTTTTCTAATCTTAAAATATTTGGTGACATTAAAGCCATATTTATTTCAGAAGATATAATGGAGAAAGGATTTGCAATTATTTCAACATCTAAATCTTTTAAATTTTCTGTATGATTAGAAGTTGTTGACTTTGAGGCTATTGTTACATGTTTATTTAATAGCTTAGATATTAGTGAAACTTTCAAATTCAAATAATCGTCTTCAAATAAAGAAACAACTGCTGTACAATTATTTTTTTTGATTCCTGATAATTCTAAAGATTTCAAAGAATATTTGTTTGTTAGTAAAACAGGAATGGTAGGAGTGAAGTTTTCTAAAAGCAAAGCATTCATTTTCATTTTATCTGTTTCAATTACAACGGTTCTTATACCTTCTTGTATTGCTTTTTCAATTATCTTACTAGTGATTTGGTTATAACCTAATATGATAATAAATTTTTCTTTTAAATTTTTAATTTGTCGTCTAAATTTTGCTTTTTCAATTTCTTGTAAAAAAAGTTTATCTTGAAGTAAAGAAACTAATGAGCCTATTCCATAAAACCAACCAAGAACAGTAAGATATATAGAAAATGTCACCCATATTCTTTGAGAGTATGTAAACTCAAAAGGGCTTTCACCAAAACCAATAGTTGTAGCCATATAAGAAACAAAATAAAATGCATCAAAAATCCCCATATTATGGAGATTTCCATCTGCATCTTTACCATCAATTATAAGTAATCCCATAATTGCAATAGTATATGTTAGTGTTATAACTAAAAAAGGCATTCTCATTCGGTGGAAGATTATAAAAAGTGAACTATTTTCCAATTAAAATCCTAATTTATCTTTTTGATTTTAAAGTATCTCCAATATATAAAGCAACTGAAACAATATTCGCTAATAATGCTCCACCTGATAAAGATACAATTGTAGATATTGTTGCAGCATCCATAGTATATACATAAACAGCAATTGTCCATACAATAGCAGCAGCAATTAATTGAATATCTGCAACTAATGAAGTTGCTAATAAAACAGAACCCATTTGCGTTTTATCACCTATTTTTAAAGTGGTTGCTATTATATTTATAATAATTGCTGCAAATAATTCATATTTACTATGAGAATCTAAAGAAGCTATATCTCCATAAAAAAATCCAAAGTTAACAGTCATTGCAAGGATTATAAAAAACCCTGCAATTACTTTATCTAGATTCATGATATTCATCCTCTAAATCTTTACCAATGTCTAATCTTCGTGCAAATACATCATCAATATTATCATGAACTCTTGAATCTTTATCTAAAAATAAAATTCTATGTTTATTTAATTGATTAACATTATGTAAGCCCATAATTGCTAATAAACCTCTCACACTTTTTAATAAATTCTTGTGATAATCTCTAACATATCTTGCATGTTTATATACAAAATATTTTTTTCTTTTACTTTTATCTTGTGTAGCTAATCCAACTGGACATTCATGCCCTGTTGTACCTGAACAATATCTTGCTCTAATACATCCCGCACTCATCATAAATCCACGAGCTATTTGAACAAAATCAGCTCCAATAGACATAAGAATAATAATATCATCAGGAGTTAATACTTTACCACTTGCAACAATTTTAACATGTTCTCTAACACCATATTGAGTTAAAACCTTATCCGCTAAATAAACAGAATCTCTAGCATTAAGCCCTACTCTTTCCATCATTTCCAAAGGAGCAGTAGCACTTCCTCCGCTTCCCCCATCAATAGAAATAAAGTCAGGATAATCATCATTCCCTTCATCAATTCTTTTTTTGATTTCTTGAGCATATGGTTCTATATTTTCAATATCAGAAATTACAATTTTTGCACCAACTGGTTTTTCTGATAATTTTTGTAGTTTACCAATAAAATCAAATAACTCTGAAATTGAATTTGCATAAGGAAATCTATTTGGTGAAAACACATCTTTATATGCTTCAACATTTCTATAATATGCAATTGCTGGACTAACTTTATGACCTGCAAGTTTTCCACCTGTTTGTTTTGCACCCTGAGCCATTTTAATCTCAGTCATTTTACAAAATCTCATAGTTTTTTGGTATCTATCAGGATCGAAATTCCCTTCTTTATCTCTCGCACCATATAAACCAGAACTTAATTGTAAAATTACATCAGGCATATCAGCAGGTACTTCTTTTGGAAAACTCTCTAAGGGAGCATCCCAATTTGGTCTATGAAATAATTGTGATTTTAAATCAAATACATAAGTCTCAGCTTCTAAATCTTTTCCAAAAACCATTTTTCTATATGCATCAGCAGCCATTGCACCATTAAAAAATAAATTAACAAAATCTTTAATTTTTTTCTTAAAAGTTGTTCCATGAACTATTTTCATATATTCAGGTTTATAATCTTGATGTGTTACAAAAAAGTTTGATGTTAATCCACCTTCACCTGAATTAATTGGGAATCCACCCATTTGTGCACCACGAACAAATGCTCTTGTACCCTCAGGAGAAATAGATCCATCACTCATTGCTGATCTTGCAATAATACTTTTTGTTACAAAAGGTTTTTTTCTTTTAGCTCCAAAAACAACTGTAAAATCATCCTCAACCTCATCATCATTAAGAACAATATTTGCATGTCTAATCATAAATTTTGGTTTTGGTAAAGGTTGTGCCGGAGAGAATGAACTATAGTTTGGTAAATCTCTTGCTGCTTTATAAACCCAATCCAATTTATCTTTTGATTCATAAAATTTTTCATCACCAAAGTATTGTCTAAATGGTTCTCTGGCTTCTTCTAAAACATATCTTAATCTTCCAATTATTGGATAATTAACCAGTAACTGGTGATCTCTTTGTACGTATTTATCATGTATAAACCATGCAACTATTATAATTGCAAATAGTATCCATGCCGCAGTTGAAAAACTAATTTCCATTTTTTTCCTTATTACTTTTTTTACTTGAAACTAAAAGTCCACTAATAACAATTAAAAGTATACCAAAAGAAATCCAAATATCAGGGAAACTATCACCTAGAATAATTCCTAATATTATTGAAAATGCAATATTGCTATACGAGATAGTTCCTATAATTCCAGCCTTAGCATTTGAATATGCTTTTGTCATATATATTTGTGCAAGTGTTGCAAAAACACCCAGTAACACAATATAATACCAATCATTTCCACTTGGCATTACAAATGTTGCAAATAGAAAGTCTAAATTAGGGTTAACATAAAAATTACCTATAAATAAAAGAATCATTGGTCCAATAGTTCCTATTGTCATAAAAGACAAAACAATTGCTCTTGAATCATAAAATTTTCTTAATTCTCTTATTGATGTATAAGCTAAACCAGCACCAACTCCACATAAAATTCCTAAATAATCAGTTTTATCTAAAGATGAACCATCAAATTTTGTTATAAATAAAATTCCAATAAATCCAACAAATACTCCTATCCATCCTTTTACACCTAATTTTTCTTTTACAAATATATAAGCAAATATTGCAGTAAATATTGTAGAAGTTTTAGAAAAGGTCATCGCTTCCCCTAATGGAATTTCGGCAATATTATAAAAGAAAAATAGTAAAGCAACAAAACCTGCTATTCCTCTAAAAATTAAAAGCCCCATTTTCCCACCAATTTGATTTAGAGGTTTGTTATATATAGAAATTAATATTAATATTACGCCAAAAACATTTCTGAAGAAAACTACTTCAACAGAACTCATTGAATCACTTAATTCTTTTGCTACAGCACCCATAATTGCGAACAAAAATGAGGCAAAAATCATATACTTTACACCCAGTGCAACTTGTTTATCCATACTCTATCCTATTTTAAAAATGAGATTGTATTCCTTATCATATTAAAGAAAGATTATTAGTTTTTTAGCTTAAAGCATATTTTAGATATTATATTGCTTTTATATATAAATAAGATAGACAACTGTAGGAATAATATGAAATATTTAAAGATTATTGGAAAAAATAAGATCTCCGGGGAAGTAGCTATTTCAGGTGCAAAGAATGCTGCTCTACCATTGATTGCTTGTACAATCTTAGGGAAAAACGAAATTAGTATTGGTAATTTACCAGATGTAGTAGATATTAATACATTCTTAAAACTAATTGATAAATTAGGTGGAACATTCAACAAAAATGAAGACAGAGTTAAAATAGATCCATCTACAATTGATAAAACAACAGCTACATATGATATTGTAAAAACTATGAGAGCTTCAATTTTAGTATTAGGACCAATACTTGCAAGATTTGGTTATTGTCAAGTTTCACTTCCAGGTGGTTGTGCAATTGGACAAAGACCAGTAGATTTACATTTAAAAGCATTAGAAGCAATGGGTGCAAAAATTGTTATCAATCATGGTTATATTGAGGCTTCTGCTCCTAATGGTTTACAAGGTGCAAAAATTGTATTTGATAAAGTTACTGTTGGTGGAACTGAAAATATTGTTATGGCAGCAGCTTTAGCAAATGGTGAAACTACAATAATTAACGCAGCAAAAGAACCTGAAATTGTTCAACTTTGTGAAGTATTAGCAGCATCAGGAGTTCAAATTGATGGTATTGGAACTTCAAAACTTGTTATTCAAGGAAGTAATAAAGAGTTATTAGAAATAAAAGACTTCGATGTTATTCCTGATAGAATTGAAGCAGGTACTTATATGTGTGCAGCAGCAATCACAAATGAAAAACTAAAGATTTCAAAAGTTATTCCTCTACATTTAGAATCAATTATTTCAAAATTAGAAGAAATGAATTTTCAAGTAATACAAGATGAAGATTCAGTAACTATATTACCTACAAATGAAATTAAACCAGTAAATATTGTAACAACTGAATATCCAGGCTTCCCAACAGATATGCAAGCACAATTCATGGCATTAGCTACTCAAGCAAATGGAGTTAGCACTATTGATGAAAGACTATTTGAAAATAGGTTTATGCATGTAAGTGAATTATTAAGACTTGGTGCTGATATTCAAGTAAATGGAAATACAGCAACAATTAATGGTAAAGCAAATACTCTAAAAGGTTCTGATGTTATGGCTACTGATTTAAGAGCATCATCAGCATTAGTATTAGCAGCATTAGTTGCACAAGGTGAAACTAATATACATCGAATCTATCATCTTGATAGAGGATATGAAGATTTAGAAGGAAAACTTACAAAAATTGGTGCTGATGTAAAAAGGTTTACTGAATAACACGATTTTTTAATGAAAGACAATTTAGAATATTGTTTTTCATTTCTTTAAGTATAAATTAACTAAAATTAATCAACTATATAAAAGGTGATATTATAAAAATGAAACTAGAAATTTCTTTATTTAAATTTGATTGTAAATCTGATTATTTACCATATTACACAAAGCATTTTTTAAAAATAAATGATGAAAAAACTTTATTAGATATTTTAAATAATATTAATAATGATGCTAAACTTGGATATGAAAATAATGATAACTTTGATCTTGTAGTAAATGGTGTATATGTAAAAGCAGCACTTAGTATAAATGATTTAGTTAAAAACTTTGGAAAAGATATTACAATTGAACCAATTTCAATTAGAAGAGCAAATGATGATTTAATCATTGATGATAATGATTTTATAGAAAAAATAGAATTATTAAAAGATTTTACAACACAAGAAGATATATCTAAATATAAAACACTTAAATCATATTTTTATGCTTCAAATACATTAAACTATAAAAGTGATTATATTGGAGATGCTTTAATTATTACAGCATTTGATTTAATTCAAAATGATAAATCAAAAGAAAAAGAAATTCTTGAAATTATAAACGAATATGAAATTGGTGCACAATATCATACAAGTTTAAGAAATAGAATTTTAGATTTTAATGAAGAATTAGAAAAAAAAGTTACAAATATTCAAGATAAATTACAATTTAGAGCATCTTGTGATAAACAAAACTTTAGAGTAAATAATACTTTAATTATTGACTTTGGAAAATTTAAAAATCAAGAAGAAATCAAACACGATTTTAAAGATTTTAATATAGTTTATTACCCATCTTTAAATATTAAACAAAGTGAAAGTCTTTTAGAAAAACTTGATGCAAATATTTTAAACTTAGATACTACAAAACTAGATTTAGCAAAAAATACTTTTAGTTCAAATCCTGAACTTACATTTCAAATAGCAACAACAATTATATTAGACGCATTTGATAATAATGCTGATTTTTTATTAGTTGATAATACAAATGATTTTTATATTTTTGATTACAATAGAAAAGCTTTAGAAAAATGTTCAGGGAGAGAAATTATTTTACCTGTTATTCATGTAAATGAATTAGAGAAATTAGCTATGGGAGAACATACTGAAGTTAAAAAAACTTTAGATCTTCATCAAGTTAATCCAGAGATTATATAAAGGAATTTAAAATGGTATTAGATATAACATTTATAATATTATCAAGCTTGATAATATTATCTCTAATACCTCTTTATATTTATAGAAAACAAATATTTAAGTCTGCATATAAAAAAGGTCAAATTGATTTATTTATAAAAGACTTAAAACTACATATGAAAACACATCACCCTCGTATAACTATCTCTTACTCTATAATAGAAAAAACAATACATGAAAAAGATATAAGAATTAGAGAAACACTAATTGTTGAAAATGTTTTAAATCAATTCTTTAATTATAAATATGAAAAAGAAACACAAATAGATATAAAAAGAGAAAATCATTGGCCTACATATGAAGACAATTCTAAATCAAATGGCAAAGTACCAATTGATTGGCAAAAAAGAAAAGAATTTTCATGGAAAAGAGATAATGGTAAATGTAATAGATGTGGGCAAGAAATCAATATAAAAGATACTATAACTGTATTTGTAAAAGATATTCAAAATGGTGGAGGATATAACTTTGAGAACTTAATAAACTTATGTTCTGATTGTAATAAAATCACTCATTCAAAGAATGCAAATAGTACTATTTCAAATTTATTATTAAATGATAAACTCATGTTCTTTGTTGAATCATAAATTAAACATATATCTAGCTATATATTTATTCTCATTTTCTAATTTACACCACTCATATTTATCACAAGACTCTATATAAATTTGACTTCCTTTCTTTAATTGATATAATATTTTTCCTGTAGAAAAAGGTTTATTCCTAACACTTGCAAGTTTTACTTTAATTTTTACTAACTTATTATTACTTGTTATTTTTACTTTTTTTTCTACTTTTAATTCTTTCATCTGCTTTTTT
>PJEL010002667.1_pt1 | contig 16088 bp, 15 predicted proteins | sample 1853271 | NCBI WGS metagenome assembly PJEL01 (sample SAMN08108733, study PRJNA415343) | Invertebrate metagenome, whole genome shotgun sequencing project. | host: Globobulimina | place: Sweden: Gullmar Fjord | collected 2015-08
AGTTGAATGCCCGTCGGTGAGAATTCTCTCAATGGGTTCTCCATCCTCCAATTGGGCATAAAAAATATGCTGATGCGAAGCGGACAGACTAAAAAACGCACCAATTGATGCTGTCGTTGATGTTTGATCTACCGCCGCCGCACATTCGAATATCATTCGATGACGCAACTTTCCTTTGGTCGCGCTGACAACCGATGAGACGAGAGGAGGACAGGAAACCCCGTTTTGTGTCACCTTGATGGACATGGGCAGGTGCTTTGCAAGCATTTCGGAGGGTGAAAGTGCATCCCATCCAAAGGAAGCCAGAAGGGTTGCCCGATAAGCATCCACAGTAAATGTCATAGAGAGACGATTTCCATCTACCTGCCAGCTGGATGAAGACTGACTACGGGTATGTGCGTTTGCTGTTCCTGAAAAAAAACACAGGCAGATTAGAAAAAAGAGAAAACGCCTCATCATCATTGTTGTGTTTCAGAAGTATCAGTTTCAATATCGGCACGTTTCCAAAGCGATCCTATATAGTCCGTTGTTGCTTTTTCTTCTGCAATGCGTGTCCAGACGGCTTTAACAGTCTCTTTTATATCTTCATATTCAGGTTCTAATTCATGAACTCTTTCCCGAAGCCATATGAAATGGAAGCGCTGATTATCATCTGGATAGGGCCCAGCTATATCTCCCGATTTTAGATCCTGCATGCGATCAAACAGGTTCGGGCCAACATAATCGATCATTTTTGTCGGCTGAAGCAGTGTATTGGGAATAGAGAGCAGCCGAGCGCCCGAGATCTTTTGCACGGCCGCGTCAAAATCGCTGTTTTGGACAGCCGATGTGAATTTATTTGCCGCGTCTGCCGAGTTGAGAATAACGACAGAAGCTCTGAACCGATCTTCTTTGAGGAACTGGTTTTTATTCGCCTCATACCATTTGCGAAGGTCGTTATCAGACGGGGTTGCCTCGGCTCGGGAAATCGCGAATTGCAACATCGCATCTACCGCCGCCTTTCGGACGCCACGATCCGTCTCGAACAACCCTAAATCTACAGCACGCTGCACGAGAAGCTCTTCATTCACAAGCGTGTCCAGAATACGGCGGCGATCTTGCCCTGTGATATCCGATCTTTTATCCCGGCGTACAGCCTCAACTGCCAGTTCAAAATCTACTCTGGTGATTTCGGCATCATTAACGCGGGCGACAACATCTGCCGCTCCTACATTATAAATCGGTGCCCCCAGACCCTGCCATACGGCGACACTCAAAGCCACCGCGGCCCCAATCCCGGCAAGGACCCAGGGTTTTACCAACAAAAAATCAGCCATCATACCGCCGTAGATATATCGGAGATGACCAGGCACGATGTTCCTGAGGTGCTAGACAATTGTCATTTGAATCTGTTCGATAATCACCAAAGCATGGATTAACCTTCACACAAACCCCTTCCGCATTATAGTCGCAGCGTAAGGCCTCGGCATTCACGGTTGGTGTTGCCTCCTGAATACCACGAGCATAATAAATGGCATCCACGTCACCTTGTGCATAGTCAGGATCGGAAAATTCAAAACGGCATCCGTCAGGATTTCCATCACATTGCTTAACCAGGAACGGATCATCAATTCGTTCCCCGATTTCCTGATCCGGTTTTGTTTGCGGGCGGATCCGAACGATTTCAATACGCGCAATTCCATGGCGCTCATTCGTCGGATTATAAGCTTCCCCCCCACAGATTTTTTGCAGTCTCTCTTTCGATATGCCGCCCAATATCTTCTTGGGAATACCCGGTGCCTGTTTAAACGCGCCTACTGCTTTCACCAGAAATTTCGGAGATTTATCCAGTCTCACTTCAGACCCCATTGCAGCGTTTTCTGATCCGTCCTCTCCCGCATTCAACAGATCAAACCATAGAAGAATACGCGGGCCCGATGTGGCATATGTTTCTCGTGATAGCAAAGCTTCCCAGATCTGTTCGCGGGATCTTCCTTCAGCATGAACCGCCGCCAGACCGCCTGTAGAGAAAAAAGAACCGTTGCGTTCGACTTCCAGCAAATTGAGGCTGACTTTCTTGAGCAATTCCCGCGTCGATAATTTAGTGGATTTGGCTACTGGTTCCTGAGCCTTACCCATTATTCTTTCGTGCCAAGCCGAATTGGAGGGGCCGCCAGCTTCGGTATTCAGCATCCGTTGATATTCTTTATAACCGGTTCCGGGCCTTGCCCGATGATTATCGGATGAGCCAATAAATCCCCAGACAAAGCGGTTGGGTTTTTTAGGGTCATCTTCAAATCCTTGGGTGGCCAAACTGGCCTGAACAGATGTTCCGAAACGCATATTAAAGGCAGGCTGGAAACAATCATCACATTGACCGGAATTTAGCCATTCCTGCGGTTTCACGCCAGGAATGGAAAGATAACCGGCATTTCCAAGATGAACGTAATTTTCGCGTGCTTCTACCGCACGCAGCTCACAAACACTCTCATCCTCTCCGGCAGTTTTACATCTATCGCGGATAATTTCCCCTGCTTGCCAGCAACTTGGAATAAATTTCCCGGTTGGTGGAACACATTCTCCGACAAACTCCATATCACCGACGCGTGTTCGCTTGGATGTGGCCACATTGCGATAATCTTCCGCATTTCCATGCCCTGAATAAATCTCAATTAAATTGTATTTTTCAGGTTTCATATCGGTACGAAGGGCTTTATTCCATGTTGTCCCAGATGGTGTATAAAAACCCCAGGTTGTCCCATGGGGAATAATCATAGGATCAAGCCCCTGATTATTGAGCCGTTCAAATAATTCGACAGGTGTCCCCGCGACTTCCGTACATTGTTCAGAGAGTTCTGATGAAGGTTTATTTGGGTCACACATTGCAACCGAACTCACCTCTTCGACAAAGGCGTTAAAATTTGCATATCGTTTCATGTCGGTACCCGCGACCAAAGCAATTTGCGGCGGAAATCCAACCTGATTTTGGCGAAGGGCCTGCAACGTCACACCTTTGGCGGCGATTGGGCGCGCCGAGACAGATCGATCATCCAGTTTTTTAAAAATAACGTTCTTATGTCCAAAATGTTCTTCTGGAATGATCCCCACCTGCGTCCATTCAAACCCCGTGAAGGACACCATATCCGGATCATCCCCATCCCCGGAAACCGCCTGGCAGGTTCGCATGGATTCCTTGGTTTCAGCCCATCTGCGTGGCGTCAGGGATTCAGCGTGATCGGTGATGGACCAGAAATCGAGGGCGGAACAATAACGGGCAAAATCACAAGCATCGGCAATCGGGTGAGGACCGGTGCCACCGTTCATCGGAAGCGACCATAGAAAGGCGTCTGTTGAGTATGTTGTATGGGCGTGTAAATCACCAAAAAGAATTTGCTTGTCCAAGGAAGCACCAATAGATTTTGCACCAATCCGTCTTTTCTCCATTCGGTTGGCAATTACTGGTGCGGGGATTTTTTGCCCTTCAATCCTTCCAGCCTGCGGCGGCTCACCAAAAAGGCCTGCGTTAAAAACAACGGCAAAACCACCGATAGCCAGCCCTAGTAAAAGGACAACTCCCACAATGTTCCAAACCACATTCTTCATATCCCGCCTCCCGATTATTCCGCCGTATCTTTTAATATTCCCGTGATCATTTTTTTAACAACTGAACGCCCTTTTTGGGCATCCAGCTTTTGCTCCTGACGCAACCGTCGCCACACATCAAAACTCAAAGCTGCATCAATGGCCTCAAACAATATTTCATTTTTAACGATTTCTTTTGGCAAGGCATCCGCCAGCCACTGACGAAGAAGTGCCAAATCCCGCACATAACATTCCATCAGTTTCTCAGATTTATTCCGCTTTTCTGCTGCGGCAAGCTTGAACGGCATGGCATATTCAAAAAACTCCACCCTGAGGTCGATAATCTCGTCGATGCGATCTTCCAGTTTTTCAGATTTGATCGGCCGGCCTGCAATGGGGAGAACTTCCTTCTCCACCATTATAATCATTTCATGGATCAAGCTTTCCATATCGTCGAAATATCTGAAAACCGAGCGAATACCAACACCCGCGCGCGATGCCACATCTTCTGCATTTGGCGTCAGGTTTCCTTCTTTGACGATGGACAGCATTGCTTTGATGACTTTATCACGGTTACGTTTGGTCCGTAGTCTTCGACCATCCGTTGCTTCTTCAGCAGGAATATTTTTGGGAGCACTCTGGCTCATTACAGCGCCTCCTCCAACGCCCACAAGCGATCCTGTCCCCAAACAGCAAAATCACCGTACTTGAAAGACGGCACGCCCCAAAGACCAAGCCTGGTCAACTCTTTGCGGTTTTCTTCGGCTACTTTTCGCCATCCCGTATCTTTCAGAGCATGCTCAACATCGGACCAGTTTAATCCTGCCCTTTCCGCAATTTGGCGCAACCCTTTGTCAGTTCCGGCATTCAATCCATCCGCCCACACGCCTTCCAAAAAAGAAATTAGATATTCCTCAATTACACCCTTCTCTTCTGCAAGAGGCATTAAAGCCAGTCCCCTCTCGGTTGGCTCTCCCAGTGGGTCGCAAATTTTGCCAAATGGAATGTTCAACCGTTTTGCCTCTCTTGCGGCATCATCCACAATATAAAGCGCTTTTTCCCGTGGAACAGGGAGCCCTCGCATCACCATCGGCAGAACATATCGAACGTGAACGGAGACACGGGCTTTTCGAGCCAAATCGAACACACGGCGCGCTGCAATGGCGGAATAAGGGCTTCGCAGAGAGACAAAAAAGTCAATCGGTCCTGAATTATCGCGTGGTTTGATGGATAATTCTGCGGTCGGTTCAGGATATATCACGGATGTATTCGTGCCCCGACACGCATGCAGGGAAATCAACCTCTCTTCAAGATAGTGAAGACGATCCAAACCCCAGTAGCTTTCGCCTCCATAGCAGAAGACCGCACCAAGATAATGGCCCTTTTTTCGTCTGCTTTCTTCTGAATGAAGAACATGTTGTTCGACTTCCTGGCCAGTTGCCAGCGGTATATCGGGAAGATCCTGCCCAGACCAAAGCGCGGTGGAGACTTCCTCGATGATATCGAGGATCGTTCCATCTTCGACAGCCCCGACCAACATTGCGGTAGCTTTTTCCACCTCAGCTTCAGCCAAAATTCCAAAATCTGCAGGACCTTCAAATTCGAATTTTTTCGCGAGCCTACCAGCATCAACAGCACTGTAGGTGCCTAACAGCTCCAGCTCAGGCGCAACGGCGTCTTTTGGTGTGCCGACAATCCGTATGATGAGATCGATGTCATACTGCTCCACCAGAGGTTTGAGTGTCTTCGCCGCCAAATATGAATAGGGATCATCCACTTGATGGAAATAGGTTACTTCATGTAGCTTTCCTGATCGGCTACGTTTTTTCTCTGCCTTTATCCGCCGGGATTGGATTCCCTTTTCCGACAAGCGGCGCCCCAGAAAACTTGAGATAACTTTTGTTTTTATGGCTGCCCTTACTGACATGCTCTCCTCATTCCCCGTTTATAAATCTGCCCCGTCAGGCTCCAAAGACTCTTTTTAAGCGCACAAAAAATCCCTGTATCCACGGCGCTACATATCTGAGCTTAGGTTGCTTGGCTTCGGCTGCAAGGGTGATTTTGCGAATAATTGGTTTCGTTGTTTTTTCTTCAAACAGCCTGAATTCCCGTTTCTCTTTTTTCCTTAATCTTTCAATTTGTTCCTGTGAAAAAAGAGATTCTTTACCCATCCATTCAAATTTCTTGTCCGTCATCGATTGATTAAAACCGGTATGAAAAGCCCCGGGTTCAACAACTGTGATGTTGATCCCTTTACCTAAAATCGACATTTCCTCGCGAAGACCTGCGGCCGCCGCCGACAGAGCAAATTTTGTCATGGAATAGGGCATTAAGAAGGGGAAAGGTACACGCCCAGCAATGGAGCTGATAAAGATCACAGTCCCGCCCCCGTTTATGATCATATTGCGTATTGCGATTTGAGAAAGCTCTAGGGTTGAGAAGAGATTCACTTCAAAGATTTTTCGAACCCTGTTTATATCAACCTCAGCCAAAGACCCGGAATCGCCAAGGGCTGCGTTATTGATCAAGACGTCCAGATCCAGATCCTTGATTTTGTTCCTGTCTTCGGCATCTGTTATATCGAGTTTGAATATCTGAACGGATTTATCCAGATCCTTGCGCAAATTTTCAGCCTGTTCTTCAGAATAGGTTGTCGCAATAACCCGGTGGCCTCTTGCCGCGAGTTCCCGAACAGTATCCAGTCCGATACCGGTTCCCGCGCCTGTCACCAGAATTGTTTTTCCTGCCATTCCTATTCCCTTCATAGACCCATCGTTAGGCGATGAAATTAACAGCGCAATCTATTGGCATTATTAGTGCCAATTTATTTTTGTTTGGCAAGCATTATATTTGATAAATAAAATTTATTGACGGTCTCCGTACGGCAAAGACCGTCAATAAAGAGAAACTGGTTATGCTTCCATTTTTTCAAGCAACAGTTTTGCTGTCACTTCTGATGATTGTGGATTTTGACCGGTCACCAAAAGCCCATCAGCAATGGCAAAGGCACTCCAGTCATCGGCTTTCCGAAATTTTGCACCGAGCTTTACAGCGTCCTGTTCAACGGAAAAGGGAACGATAGCCGTTGCACCAACAGCTTCTTCTTCGCTGTCAGTAAAGGCTGTAATTTCCTTCCCTTCAATAATGGGACGGCCCTCACCATCTTTTGCATGAAGCAAGGCTGCGGTTCCATGACATACGGCACCCACAGGTTTACCTGCTGAGTAAAATTCTGAAATCAGGGATTGAGATTTTTTGTTAATAGCCAAATCCCATAAGGGTCCGTGACCACCGGGATAGAAAACGGCATCAAAATCATTCGATGCAACCTGATCAAGTTGAAAAGTATTCTCGAGCTTTCCTTTTGCCACATCATCTTTTTCATAACGGTTAGTTGCATCCGTTAGAAATTGATCTTGCAGGCTGGAAGGATCTACAGGTGGCTTCCCGCCTTTAGGAGATGCCAACGTAATGTCTGCGCCAGCATTTACAAAAGCGTAATAAGGAGCGGCGAACTCTTCAAGCCACAAACCTGTTGAAGTACCTGTATCTCCAAGTTCAGCATGAGATGTGAGAACCATCAAAATTTTCATAGAATATTCCTACTTATTAAGTTGCGTTGGCAGGAATATAACCATTTAACATTTACACCATAATCAGCTATTTATGAAACTCATTGTATAGAAATCATTTACAATAGGCATTTTGATGTTAGATGATGTTCGAGGCATGGTGGTCTTCGCCAAAGTGGTTGAGGCCGGGAGCTTTGCTGAAGCTGCAAGACGCTTGAAGGTAAGCCGTGCGGCGATTAGTCAACATATCAAACAAATTGAAACAAGGTTGGGCGCTCGGCTGCTTCACCGCAGCACCAGAAGCTTGAGCCTGACGGATGTCGGCGCAGAATACTATCAGAGCTGCAAAATAATTGCGGAGGAAGCAATATCTGCAAATCAGAGAGTACAGAGCCAAAAAGACGAGCCTATTGGCCGCATTTCGATCACCTGTTCGGCAAATTTTGGTTTAAAGCGGATTGTCCCCCTCCTGAGCGACTTTCGTATGCGTCACCCCAAAGTAGAGCTTGATGTGGAACTAACTGATGAAATCATTAATCTTGTTGAGGGAGGGTATGATCTTGCCATTCGCGCAGGTCCTCTTCCCAATTCAGAAATGATGGCCCGTAAGCTTTGTACAACGGCCCGTAAAATCTGCGCATCCCCAAATTACCTCGAAACCCACGGCATGCCGCGAACACCAGAAGAGCTTTCCTCCCATTCGTGGGTCACCTACAGTCGCCACCCTGCCCATCTTAACCTGTCTAAAGATGGTCGCGAATACAGGTTAAAAGTTAGCGGTCCTGTTGGAACCAATAATGCTGGTGCTCGGCTTCAATTTGTTTTGGCTGGTCATGGCCTTGGTCTGCTACCGGCTCATGAGGTTTCGGAATATTCAGAGACGCAACTCTGCATTCTTCTTGCAAACTATGAAATTCCCTCTCTTGATCTTTTCGCAGTCTACCCGCCCGGTGCGGCCTCCACATTAAAGGTGAGAATGCTGATCGATTATCTGGCGGACAATATTTGAATCTGGTTTCCTTTTTCCATTATTCTCATAGCAATTGAGAGAGGACCCGCTACACTAAGGCTGTGGTCACCTTGCCTTTAAGGATCAGAAAACGTGCTGTCTCAAGAAATACCGATTGAAGAAATTTATGTCCCTGCCCCGCGCCGGAAAACCCTGAAACAGGAAAAGGTTGAGGAATTGGCTGAGGATATTCTGGAAAATGGGCAGCAAAGACCGATACAGGTTCGCCAAGGTAAGGGCCGTTATGTTCTGGTGGAAGGATACCACCGACTGGAAGCTTGTATTTCTTTGGGGGAAGAAAAAATCGACGCGTATCTTGTTCAAGCCAAGAAATTTTAGTCTCTTAGCGAAAAATCGATAGCAATCCTGCCTCGCGCACGGTGTGATGACACCAGTTTTATCGCACCTCGAATTTCTTCTAAATCAAAGGAAATTACTTTCTCTGTCGGCATCACAATTGAGTTTTGGACAATTTCACTTAAGGCATCCCGGATCACAAGTCTCGGAAACTTTGCCCCGAACATATAACGTGGGCCGCGCATAAACTTTGACGATATTATGCGCCACAAAATATATCCAATAACCTGAATAACCTTTGGCCAGGATAGTTTTTTCTCACCGATATAACGGACAGGGCCGACAATCGTTACAAATTTCCCAGTTTGCTTCAGGGATTTGAGGGCGTCTTTTTCAGTGTCCTTGCCGCCGATAATATCAAAAATAATGTCATACGGATTGGCCTTCGTAACTGAACTTTCGCTTATCCGCAGCTTGGTATAATCAAGAACCTCACCAGCACCGTATTTTTTGACAAGTTCCGCATTTTTACCGCTACATACCGCTGTCACAGTCGCGCCCAGCGCTTTTAAAAACTGAATTTGCAGTAACCCAATTGCACCAGACGCACCAATAATCAGACATCGATCGCCTTTTTTAACCGATGCCCGGTCTATCGCTCCTTTACCGACACAGGACGCCATGGTTATCGCAGCCGCTTGTTGATGTGTGAGTTCATTGGGCTTGAGCAGTATCCATTTTTGGCCAACGCGGCGATAGGTTGCCCATGATCCGTTTTCCCCGCTTTCATTGGGGATAACGATCACTTCATCCCCGACATGAAAGTCATCAACATTTTGCCCTATACAAACAATTGTGCCTGAGACTGCCGCGCCAATAATAAACGGATTGGATTTGGATACATTTTTGGGACCATAAAATCGACCAAGGGCTGTCCCTTGCACCATATAAATCTCGTCGACATGCAAGGTAGAGGCGGCAAGTTTGATAATAACATCATTCTTCCCCGGCCTTGGTACCGGAACCCTCTACATTTCAATTTTCTCTGCTACTTGACCGATTTCAGGATAATCCGTAATCCCTATGGCCCGCATGTTTTCGGCGGTCTCATAATCCAGCACAAGAGTATCAATCGACCTGTTCATTTATAATCCTGTGAAACGGCTTTGTTTCTGCTGTAACATCTCTTTAGTTAAATCGCAAATTGTCCAAAGGCGCGTTGTGTTTCATGTTGAAGATCGAAAATCTGCATAAAAGTTTCCACACGCCGCAGGGTCCTCTGCATGTCTTGAAGGGAGTAAGTCTTGCCTTGGCGGCTGGAGAGAGCATGGCGCTCATGGGAGAATCCGGAAGCGGAAAAAGCACCCTGCTACATCTAATCGCCGGACTGGATGGTGCCGATAAGGGACTTATACAGTTCAACAATCAGGATCTGACCAAATTTAACGATGCGGAGCGATCCCATCTGCGCAGACAAAAACTGGGGCTTGTTTTTCAGCAGTTCAACCTGATCCCTAGTATGACAATAAAAGATAATCTGGCGTTTCAGGCTCGTCTGTCCGGACGGTATGACGCACGCTGGACAGATGAACTCACGAGCCGTCTTGGGCTTGCTGATCTTCTGGATCGGTATCCCGAACAGCTTTCTGGCGGACAACAACAAAGGGTGGCTCTTGGGCGCACCTTGGCAAGCAAACCCGAAATTGTACTGGCGGATGAGCCAACGGGTAATCTGGACGAGGCAACCGGAGATGATGTTCTGGATTTAACGTTGGAACTGGTGGCCCAGACCCATTGCAGTTTCCTGATGGTCACCCACAGCGGCAGGTTAGCCCATCGTCTCAAACATCTCGTAACGCTCAGTGGCGGACTAGTCGCATGACGGAAGCCTGGTGGTGCTTACGCGCCCTTCTTAGTCACTGGCGGCGCAGCCCGTTTCAGCTCATCGCGTTGCTTCTGGGATTGATGGTCGCAACCGCCCTTTGGAGTGGGGTCCAAGCCATTAATTTCCAAGCCCGCATAAGTTACGACAAAGCCGCAGGCCTCATGGGCGAAAAAGAACTGTCGGTTATCACTTCTTTAGAAGGATCCTCCTTTTCCGACACTCATTTTGGAGCATTGCGCAGGCAAGGCTGGAAAGTCTCCCCCATATTGGAAGGTGAGATCCAGGTCGGTGAGCAACATTATCATCTGGTTGGAATTGATCCCTTAAGTTACCCCGTCAAATCAGTCAGCCTATCGGCGGCAAGCGATCAAAAGAACATGCTGGCTTTTATTTTCCCAGGCCGATTGATTATCAATCCAACCAGCCTTGCAAAAATGGATCAATCCACGGACGCGTGGAAAACGCACGCGGGAAAGCCTCTTCCGCCTGCAATCGCACAAAATGAAGTACCGCCGGGCATAATGATTGTCGATATCGCCATTGCTCAATTGCTGCTGAGTAAATCTGGCTTGATCAGCAAGTTACTGATCAGCCCAACAAACGAAATCACCTCGCTTGATGCAAATTCACTCTCTTCATTAAAGTTGCAACTTGTAACTCCTTCAGAGAATGTCGGGATGGATGGATTAACGGAGAGTTTTCACCTTAATCTTACAGCCTTTGGTTTCCTGTCTTTTTTTGTGGGATTATTCATTGTTCATTCTGCCATCGGCCTTGCGTTTGAACAACGGCGCAGCATGATCCGCACACTCCGTGCCTGCGGCGTCTCAGCCCGAAAACTGGCAATTGTATTGATAGGTGAACTGCTTCTTTTTGCTCTTTTCGCTGGTTCTATTGGTGTTATTGCTGGCTACCTGATTGCAGCGGCTCTCCTTCCCGATGTTGCGGCCAGCCTTCAAGGACTTTACGGGGCAAATGTCAGCGGAGAATTATCGCTACAACTCTCCTGGTGGCTGCTCGGCTTAGGCATGAGCATGATAGGCGCACTCTTCGCCGCGACCACCAGCCTTGTCAAATCCTACCGATTACCCGTATTGGCACCCGCTGCGCCAAATGCCTGGCGCGTGCAACAGATCTATTTGCTCAAATGGCAGGCTATTATATCGCTGATCCTGCTTTCTACAGCAGGTATTTTGCCCCTGATATTCAGTGGATTGATGATGGCCTTTGCAATGATGGGGTGCTTGCTCTTGGGCGCCGCCCTACTCCTACCCTTCGCTTTGTTCCAAATTCTCAATATTGGGCAATCCCTCGCAAAAAAACCGATCTCCATGTGGTTTTGGGCGGATGGACAGCATCAACTCTCCGGCCTTTCCATGGCCCTTATGGCATTGTTCCTCGCTTTGTCTGTGAATATCGGTGTCGGAACCATGGTAGAGGGTTTCCGTCTGACATTTTTAAGCTGGATCGATACCCGCCTGGTTTCTGAAATTTATGTTCGCAATCTTACGACAAAACAAATCACCGACTTAAAAGAATGGCCTCAATCACAATCGGGAATTTCTGCTCTACTGCCCATCTGGAAGGTGGATCGGAAAATTTCAGGATGGCCAACGGAAATCTATGGATTTCTTGATCACCAAACCTATCGCGGAAAATGGGCACTTATAAATTCAGCCCCCGACGTCTGGGATAAAGTTGCCGAAGGCCAAGGCATCCTGATTAGCGAACAAATGGCACGGAAGCTCGATCTCGCTTTGGAGGATACTCTCTCACTGCCGAGTGATTTGGGACAAAGACATCTTCCAATCGTTGGAATTTTCCCTGATTATGGAAATCCCAAAGGCCTTTTGATGATGAATATCGATCACTTCATACAATACTGGCCGGATGCGCCGCGAAACAGATTTGGAATTCGAACACCATCAGCCAACGTCGCATCGATAATGACTGAACTGCGAGAAAAGCTTGATCTCAGCGACGATCAGATCATTGATCAATCCACCCTTAAAGCCTACTCAATCAGCATATTTGAAAAAACCTTTGCGATCACCGTTGCGCTAAACAGCCTTACGCTTATCGTCGCTGGTATAGCTATTTTAACCGGTTTATTATCGTTAAGCCAGATTAGACTGCCGCAATTGGCGCCGCTTTGGGCGATGGGGATCACACGTAAATCATTAGCCCGCTTAGAACTTCTGAAATCCCTCTCCCTTGCGGCTTTCACTGCACTTTTTGCTATTCCCTTTGGTCTATTGCTGGCCTGGTGCTTGGTTGCCGTGGTCAATGTGGAGGCGTTTGGTTGGCGGCTTCCTCTCTTTTTATTTCCGGGTCAATGGCTTGAACTCTTTATCCTTGCGCTTCTGACTGCCTTCCTCTCCAGCCTGTATCCAGTTTACCGTCTTTACCGGATCAAAGCGGGTTCTTTGCTGAAAGTATTTGCCGATGAACGCTAGATCCATTCTGCTGACATTGCTTCTTTTCATATGGGCATCTTCCACGGCCCATGCGCAAGGGTATGCCGGTCTCGGTACAAAAGCTGATGAGGGTTTTGCGAAAGTTCAACCTGGCAACCAGATTAGCTTTCCAAAAGATCACGGGGCACATGGGGACTATCGCATTGAGTGGTGGTATGTCACGGCAAATCTCGAAGATGAAAAGGGTGAGCCTTTGGGCCTGCAATGGACTTTGTTTCGCAATGCGTTGAAACCAGAAAAAAACTTGAAGAAGGGTTGGCAAAGCCGTCAGTTTTGGCTGGGGCATAGCGCGATCACTACATCAAACATTCATTTATCAGCAGAGGTTTTCGCTCGCGGCGGTGTTGGTCAGGCTGGGGTCAAGTCTTCACCCTTTAGCGCCTGGATTGATAATTGGTCTATAACGAGCAAAGCTGCGGCAGACAGCGATCCTCTTTCCGCCCTCCAGATGCAAGCCAGTGGTAAAGACTATTCCTATACCGTTAAAATGGAGGCAACCAGCCCTCTCATCCGGCACGGTAATAACGGTTACAGCCAAAAATCAAACGCCGGGCAAGCCTCTTATTATTACAGCCAACCTTTCTATGAAGTTTCCGGCACAGTGACAATTAAGGGCGTTCAAAGAACGGTAACAGGCAAGGCCTGGCTTGATCGGGAATGGAGTTCTCAGCCTCTTGCAAAAGATCAAACCGGTTGGGACTGGTTTTCCTTACATTTTAAGGACGGATCAAAATTGATGATCTTTCGACTTCGGCAAAAAGACGGCTCCCACTATTATTCCGGTTCCCGCATTTTTCCGGACAGCAAGGTTTCATTGATTTCCGGTGATCAGGTGAGCTTCACGCCAATTAGCCATCACACCGTTGCGGACCGCGAGATCCCAACATCATGGCAAATCACTTTGAAGAATGAAGCCCTGACATTCAGGACAAAAGCTCTCAATCCCCAAAGCTGGATGGATAACAGTTTTGGCTATTGGGAAGGTCCCATCGAAATTGAGGGGGATGTAATCGGTGTCGGTTATCTGGAGATGACAGGATATTGAGCGCGTCTTCAGCCATCAAGGCGGAACCCAACTTTCACCGTTACCTGATAATGAGCAACAGCGCCATTTTCGATATGACCACGCGTCTCAATAACTTCAAACCAATCCAGATTTCGAAGTGAATTATTCGCTGTGCTGATTGCGTTCTCAATAGCAGCTTCTATTGATTTTGGAGAACTTCCAACCAGTTCGACTTTTTTATAAACATGATCCGACACATCTTGCTCCTTTTATTGGTAATCTTCATATTGATGTAGGCTTGAAAAGAGCAAAGACAATTCACTGTCGGCTTTTCGGCTGGCGTGGATTGTTGAGTGCCAACGAATAAAAGGGGACATCCAATGAGGTCATTTGACATACGCCCGGCATCGGCGCAGGAATTTGCAACTGCAGTCAACTGGGCCGCAGCGGAAGGATGGAATCCAGGCCTTGAGGATTTAACGCCGTTCCATAGTGCCGACCCTGAAGGGTTCATTATGGGATTTTTAGAGGGGGAACCCATCTCTTCAATCTCTGTAGTGCGGTATGGAACAGAATACGGATTTCTTGGTTTCTATATTGTAAAACCAGAATTTCGGGGAAAAGAATATGGGCTCAAAACCTGGAATGCTGGAATGGAGCATTTAGAAGGTCGTACCATTGGTTTGGATGGTGTGGTTGACCAACAGGAAAACTACCGCAAAAGCGGTTTTGTTCTGGCGGGTAGAAATATCCGCCATACAGGCGCCCCGGTAATCGGCGAACTCTCAGATAAAGACGTCAACATCCAAGATATTGACACAACAAACCAAGCCGCGCTTGCCAAATATGATCGCAATTTCGTGGCCGTACCTCGGAGCCTTTTCATCCAAAACTGGACAAAACCAGATGCGCAGAGCAAGCGCATTACCAAGATTTCTGTTGAGGACGGAAACATCATTGGATACGGCACGCTACGTGAATGCCGTGAGGGGTATAAAATCGGGCCTCTCTTTGCTGAAGATGAAAAGACAGCAGAGGCTCTGTTTTGTAGTCTCGTATCAACAGTACCGGCAGGCTCTGAAATCTCATTGGATACACCTGAAGACAATAAGGAAGCAGTCAGGCTTGCTGTCCGATATGGAATGAAACCGGTCTTTGAAACCGCCCGCATGTATAAGGGAAATCCCCCCAATCTGCCCTTGCAGAATATATTCGGCGTTACGACATTCGAGCTTGGCTAAATCATTTTCCAATAGCCAACCCTCTTAACAATGGTTAAATCAAGATCCCTCTAGTGATTGCGAGAAGTAGAATGCTGGAAAGTCAGACCGATATTATTCCTTTGAAAAGCCCGAGCCCTGGTACTCACCGGGAACTTGTTGTTCATCGCTACGGCAACAAAGGAGATGGTCCAAAGGTTTATCTGCAAGCATCCCTTCACGCGGATGAATGGCCGGGCCTGATGGCGCTGCATCATCTGATGCCTCGATTGGATGAAGCCGCCTCCAACGGGCAAATTGTCGGTGAGATTATTGTTGTTCCCTATGCCAATCCGATAGGGCTTGGGCAACGTATCGGCGGACTTGTTCCGGGCCGATATAGTTTTGACGGCAGCGGCAATTTCAATCGCAACTGGGCTGACCTGGCGGCGGAGGCAGCTCCCCTGCTTAAAGGCAAGCTGACCGGAGAAGCCGCCGCTGACATTGCTACTGTTCGTAAAACCTTCCGCGACGTGATAGCAAACAAAGAGCCTAGAACCGAAATGGATGAACTTCGGACTATTCTGATGTCTCTCTCTTGTGATGCGGATCATGTTCTTGATTTACACTGTGATGGGGAGGCGGAGATGCATATTTACGCCAATATTCGCCATCAGGAGATTTCTGTTAAAATGGCCCGTGACATGGATGCGCCTGTTCTTCTTTTGGAAACCACGGCTGGCGGCGGACCCTTTGATGAAGCCAACTCTGCCCCCTGGTGGCAACTCGGTGATCTGTTGGAAGAAGCAAAACATCTTCCCCCGGCCTGCTGCGCTGCCACGATAGAATTGCGTGGCCGTCAGGATGTGAATGATACATTCGGTGAAAAAGACGCGGCGGGGTTGATGAGTTATTTGAGACGTTGCGGCGCTATCAGTGGAGAGCCAACGCCAGCAAGGAAGGACGTTCTTGCGACCCCCCTTCACTGCACAGATGTTCTTTATGCACCGACATCAGGGTTGGTAAGCTACAAAATTCCCTTGGGGAGCATGGTTCAAAAAGGGGATATTGTTGCTGAAATC
>PJEL010002668.1_pt1 | contig 16087 bp, 11 predicted proteins | sample 1853271 | NCBI WGS metagenome assembly PJEL01 (sample SAMN08108733, study PRJNA415343) | Invertebrate metagenome, whole genome shotgun sequencing project. | host: Globobulimina | place: Sweden: Gullmar Fjord | collected 2015-08
TTAACACTATTTTAAAGTCCTCAGAAAAAATCAGCGGTTCTCGTCATGACCCTAAAAAAAATTACAATATGCGCTGTTTTTTTAACTCTGCTGATCGGTTTTGATTCGGCCACAGGGCTTGCTTCTGCCCGCGTCGCCGTACTGGTATCATTTGACAACAGTGCCACGAAGCAGATGGCTCAGGCTTTTCAGGAGCATCTGCAGAGTCACGGAGAAGATGTTGATATTGAGCTTTATCAACTGGAGAAATCAGCCAAGAAAGCGAAAGAAGCTGCAAAGCGGATCAAGGAGAAAAGCCCGGACCTGATTTTTTCCATGGGATCACTTGCCACCGCCACAGCAGGCACCATCCAGGACCTCCCTGTAGTGGCCAGCATGCTTTTCCAAAAAGAAGACCTGGAGAAACATCAGAATATTACCGGCGTTGCCCTTGAATTTCCCATTGAAGTCCAGTTCAAATGGATACTTCGTTTTCTTCCAGAAGCAAAAAACATTGGCGTTATATACAATCCGGCGGAAAACAGCAAAAAAATTGAATCTGCCCAAAGTATTGCCAAGAAAATGGGGCTCAAGCTCGTTGCCAGAGCAGTTACCAACCCCAATGATTTGCCAGCCGCTTTAAAGCAACTGTCCACAAGTGCTGATGTTCTGTGGGGTTTGAATGATAAAATAGTTTTGAATAAAAAAACCATAAAAAATATACTGTTGTTCTCCTTTCGGAATAGAATCCCTTTTGTCGGGTTGTCCGCTTCATGGGTGAAGGCCGGGGCATTTTATGCTTTGGACCGGGATTACAACGATATTGGCAGGCAGTGCGGAGAAATGGCTTTGAAAATATTGCAGGGGTCACAGGTCAAATCAATCAAACCCGCATTCCCCAGAGGAGTAACATACTCTTTGAACCTGAAAACGGCTGAACGAATGAAGGTGGATGTGGCCCAAGATCTGATCCAAGGAGCAAACAGGCAATTCTAAACGCGTTCATTTGTCCATTTACCGCTACTGGGTACAGAGCAACTGAAATTGAAAGCTACACTCTTTGTATGAAAACTCAGGAATAAATAATGGCACGACGACGAATCAATCTGGTTACCAAAATCAATCTGCTGTCGATCCAGCTCATTTTATTGACAGCTTTTGGTATCGCTCTCTTTGTCATCAAGGTAGAAACCGAAACCAGTTACAACGAGCTTCTCAGGCGCGGTAGCTCCATTGCCACCATGGTGGCTTTAAACAGTGAATATGGTCTTTATACAGAAGACACAGAGTCCCTGGGGAAACTGGTCGACTCCGTTTTTTCTGAAGAAATTATTGCCTACGTGGCTATTCTCACGAAAACCCAAAACCCAATTGTCAGTAGATCTCGGTCATCTTCGTTCATAATACCGGCCACCATGAATCGCCGTGTCTTTGATTCTTCAAAAAACATCTTTTTTGAAGAATATTATGATAATAAGACCAACGAGCATCTGGTGGACATATTTTTTCCTGTTATTACAGAGTCTAAGGCCGATGAGGATTTCTTTCTATCTGACGAGGATGACACAAACAAGCCGGGCAGTCAGGTAACAGAAACTATCGGATATATCCAACTCGGCCTCACCCAGAACCCTAATCATCGCCGCATTAATGAATTTATTGTTTCCACCTCCATAGTCACGATCATTCTGGCCATTATCGGTGCCCTGATGGCTGTTTTCATTTCCAGGAAAATAGCTGGCCCGGTAAAAAATCTCGCAATGGTGGCCCAGGGCATCTCCAGGGGGAATCTGGACCATACCATAGAGATCTCGACCAATGATGAAATTGCAGATCTTGGCATGGCTTTTGGCCAAATGATCGAGGAGTTGAAAGAGTACCGGGTCCAGCAGCAACAGCAACAGGAGATCTTGAAGAAACTCGTCCAAGAGCGAACCCTGGAACTGGAAAAGACCACGGAAGAAGCCCTGGTGCTGGCTGAAAAGGCAGCAGAGGCAAGTCTGGCAAAATCACAGTTTCTGGCCAACATGAGCCATGAAATCCGCACTCCGATGAATGGGGTACTCGGCATGACTGAACTGCTCATTGACACCAAACTTGACAGAGAACAGCGCCATAGCGTTGAGACCATCCAAAATTCCGGAGAAAATCTCCTCTCCATCATCAATGATATTCTCGATTTTTCCAAGATCGAGTCCGGCAAACTGGAGCTTGAAAAAATAAGTTTTGACGTGCGGAAACTGGTTGAGGATGTTGCCCATCTTTTGGCCGCACGCGCCCACCAAAAAGGCTTGGAAATGGGAGTTCTTCTGCAGGAGGAAGTCCCGCGCTATCTTCTGGGGGATCCAGGCCGCCTTCGTCAAATCCTCACCAATCTGGTGGGCAATGCCATCAAATTTACCTATAAGGGGGAAGTTGTCGTCCGTGTTTCCATGCTGGAAAAAATGGAAGAGTCGGTTCATCTTCACTTTTCGGTCCATGACACCGGGGTTGGAATCATGGACAAAGATAAATTCCGTTTATTCAAAGGGTTTTCCCAGGCTGACGGCTCTACGACCCGGAAATATGGTGGAACGGGACTCGGACTGGTAATCAGCAAGCAGCTTGTGGAGATGATGAATGGTAAGATTGATTTTGACAGCACTCACGGCAAGGGATCAAACTTCTGGTTCACCATCACTCTAAAACAGAGCAAGATGACTGAAATTGTAGAAAGATCTCCGGTTGTAGAATTGAACGGCATACGGGTTCTTGCCATTGATGACAATGCCACTAACCGTGAAATAATTGAACGTCAGACCAGCTCCTGGGGCATGATTTGCCAAAGTGTTGATAACGGCCAGAAAGGGCTGGAAATGCTGCATGCCGGCGTGGTTCAGGGCAAGCCCTACAGTCTGGTGATCCTGGATATGCATATGCCGGACATGGATGGCATCGAAGTGGCCCACCGAATTGGAGCTGACCCTGCCATTTCCAAGGCCAAAATGATCATGCTGACCTCGGTTGGACTTCGTGGCGATGCCCAGGCCGCACGCCAGGCAGGGATAATGGCATATTTGAGCAAACCGGTCCGACAATCCGAGCTTTTCAACTGCCTGGTCACTACCGTTGCCAGCCCGCAGGATAAAGAATTTAAGCAAATCCAGACCCGGCATAGTCTGGATGAATCTAGTCGCAAATTTGAGGTTCATGTGCTGGTTGCGGAAGATAACTCTGCAAATCAGCAAGTGGCCATGGGTATGCTCAGAAAATTCGGCTGCCGGGTGGACTTGGCAAATGATGGTCGTGAGGCAGTAGCGGCTGTGACCAATACCCTTTACGATATTGTCTTCATGGATTGTCAGATGCCGGTAATGGACGGCTACCAGGCCACCGGTGAAATTCGTCAGTTCGAAAAAGAAAACAATTCTGCCAAAAGGATTCCCATTGTCGCCTTGACCGCCAATGCTCTTGAAGGTGACCGCGAAAAATGCCTTGATGCCGGGATGGATGACTACATGGCTAAACCGTTCAGCCTGAGGGCAATGGAGGCCACCCTTAACCGTTTTCTATCCGATAAAAAAATAATAGAACCGGTTGTGACAGTCGAAGATATCGGCGAAAGTGTCGCTCCAATGGGACAGGAAGCCATGGTGAGCCAGGTTGAAACTGGAGCAGGCACCATTGACAGGAAAACCCTTGACGGTTTAAGAGATTTGCAGATCGAAGGAGAACCCGATTTATTGACAAGTATAATTCAGGCCTACCTGGACAGTTCCGGGGATATCGTTGGAAATATTGGCCAATATTTAGCGGCAAGCAATCTCGATGAGTTACAAAAAGCAACTCATACCCTCAAATCAACCAGCGCAAACGTGGGGGCCAATAAGCTGTCCGAAATGAGTAAGAAGCTGGAATTGCAATGCAAGATGAACACCCTCGAAGAACCGGAACAGCTTGTCGCTGCCATCGAATCAGAGTACCGGAAGGTTGAAACCGCCTTACAAGAGGAGATTTCTTAATGGAATCCAACACAAAAAAACAGCCTATTGTATTGGTCGTAGATGATGACCTCTCTTTGCGCCTTTCAATCAAGGCAGCTCTGAAAAAATCAGACCTTGACGTGCGTGAGGCGGAAAATGGACGGGTTGCCCTTGAAGTTCTGCAGGACCTGGAGCCAGATCTCATTCTGATGGATGTGATGATGCCGGAAATGGATGGTTTTGAGACCTGCATGGCGATCAGACAATTTCCAGACCGAGAGCATATACCGATTCTAATGGTCACTGGCATGGATGATGTCGAATCCACGAAGCGTGCTTTTGAAGCGGGAGCGACTGATTTTATTTCAAAACCGATTAACTGGGTCATGCTTGCCTACCGGGCGCAATACATGCTGCGTGCCAGCCTGGCCTCCAATGAGCTGAGACAAAGCCAGAATAGGCTGGCAAAGACCCAGGAAATTGCCCTGCTTGGGAATTGGGAAATCAACCTGAGCACTCATGAATTCAGCTGTCCTCCCAAAACGTGCCAGCTCCTGGGCTTAAACGACTCCTCAGCCCAAATCAATTATAACCGTTTTTTCGACACGATTCATCCGTCGGAAAAAGACAGGGTCATACAAACGATTGATGAGGCCATAAAAAATAAAGAATCCTACAATCTCCGCTATCAAATCATCAAACACGATGGAGAGCAGATTTATATTGCCAACCATGGGGAAATTATAACTGACAAATCCGGCAGACCGAAAATCATGCTTGGTACTGTTCAGGATGTCAGCAAAATCACAAAGGCTGAAGAAAAAATTCGTACCCTGGCCTTTTACGACAGCCTCACCGGGTTGGCAAACAGACTGCTGTTCATGGATAGGCTTGAAATGGCCCTTGCCACCTCCAAAAGGTACAATCAGTGCATGGCCCTCCTCTTTCTTGATATAGACCGGTTCAAGCGTATAAACGATACCCTTGGCCACCATGTCGGCGATATGCTCCTTAAAAAAGTAGCGGAAAGAATTTCTAAATGTGTGCGAAAAACGGACGCCACCAGCAGGATGCTGCCGGAGAATGATAATATTGTGGCTCGAATAGGGGGGGACGAGTTCAATATTATGCTGACCAATATCAGCAAACCGGAAGACGCCGCCCTCGTGGCCAGACGGATCATAAAGTCAATTCCGGAAAAGGTGACCCTGGAAGATAAGTACGAGGTCTCGGTGACGTCCAGCATTGGCATCAGCATCTTCCCCTCTGATGGTGATGATGCTGATACCCTGTTGATGAGGGCTGACACAGCGATGTATCATGTTAAGGACAAGGGGAGAAACGACTTCGAATTTTATAAGGAATCACTGAACGCCAGCACCCTTGAAAGGTTCAACCTGGAAAACGATCTGCTCAGCTCTCTGGAAAGAGGAGATTTTGAGCTTTATTTTCAGCCACAATTAAATTTACAGACCATGGAAATTGTCGGCTGTGAAGCGCTTATCCGCTGGAACCATTACAAGCTTGGCATGATCCCTCCTGACAAGTTTATACCCTTGGCCGAGGAAACCGGCCAGATCTTTGCAATCAACAAATGGGTCATTCATGCTGCCTGCAGGCAAAATAAAAAATGGCAGGAGGCCGGGTTGCCCAAAATCAATGTTGCGGTCAATCTCTCCGGTCATAACTTTTCCAGGCAGAATATCATTGCGACGATCGGGGATGCGTTGACAGAGAGCAACTTGAACCCGGAGAACCTGGAGGTGGAAATCACCGAAAGTATCCTGATGCAGGAAGAGGACACGGCTGACACTTTACAGATGATAAAAGATCTGCATCTGAGGCTGGCAATAGATGATTTTGGCACAGGCTACTCTTCTTTGAGCTATCTGACCTCCTTTCCCATTGATACTATTAAAATCGATCGATCTTTTGTGATGAGCTGCATGTCACAGCGAAAAAATACTGTTATTATCAAAGCGATTGTTGCAATGGGACACAGCCTGGAATTGAAGATTGTTGCGGAGGGCATAGAAACAAAAGAGCAGTTGGAGCTTCTGCAAGGCTACGGCTGCGATGAAGGGCAGGGATTTCTTTTCAGTCCGCCAGTCCCGGCGAACCAATTTGAAGAGCTGCTGAAAAAGGGAAAGTTTGACACCTGGACTTCTTAGACGTAGGCAAACGGGTCAAGGATTTTGGAGAGGTGTCTTGCGGGATGTGGGAATGGCCTGATGGGACGTAAAATGGAGAGGGTCAAGCGTTTGTCCCCTGTTTACAGATCGTCTTTCCCGCCTGAGTCAGCCGATGGCAATTTTACAGGCCCAAGGTGATGAGAGGCACGTACAGTTCCTGTTCGGAAAGTCCGCCGTGTACCCCTGTTTGCTGAAAGGTCTTTTCGTTTATGAGGCGGTCGCTGATGGTGTAGTTCCCTTTCATCAGCAGGGCATATTCGCCCACTCGGCTTTCAAGTCGTGGGGAGGGGGTCCCGTTGCCGAAATAGCCTTTTTCAATGAGTTCACTGCTGGTTTTCAACTCGCAGGCAAAACCCAGCTTCTGGATGACGTAGCGTTCAAATTGTTCCCTTTGATCCGAACGTACATAGCAGAAGGCGCAGCGCGGTTCACCGCACAGAGGAAGAGTGAGAGTGGCGGCAAGCTCCGGGTGGTCATCCAGGTGGATAGTGTGCTTTTTACTGGTATCGATCAGGCCATGGTCAGCGGTAATAACAATTTTCACGCCACTGTCCGCAAGTGGTGCCAGAGATTTTCTACAGAACGTGTCAATCTCCTGAAAATGATGAGCTACTTGCCGGCTTTCAATGCCATAGGCGTGGGCCAGTCCATCAAGTTCAGGCCAATAGCCGAAGATAACCCCTGGTTGTGGCATGCGTGCCAGGTTTTCAATGAGGGTGAACATTTCTGCTAAATTACCATAGCCATGCCGCGAGGCTTTGCCTGAGAGGGATTGGCTGTAATCGGTATCAATGAGAGAGTTAGGCTGGATAATATGGCAGGGGATTTTAGGGGCATGCAGGAGAGAATCGTGGTCTATAAGCTGTTTTGCTGAGATTCCTGCAGCTGAAAAACATTCTCCTTTATACCGGGGAGTAAAGGGGAGAACTGCTGCCACCGTTCCCATTTCCTTAAAGTATGTATACCAGCCTGTTATGGCGTGTTGCTGGGGGGCGACCCCGGTGAAAAAACTGGTAATTGCTGTGGCCGTGGTGGATGGAAAAACCGAGGTGATGCGTTCTCGTAGATGGGTGTGGAGAAAGCTGTTTGGATGCTGTTTGAGAAATGAGTAGCCAAGGCCATCCACTATGAGCATGACAAGTGGTTGGCCGTTTAGTTCTAGGGCCTGCAGGGCTTGAAGGGGCTCATAGTTGTCTTGTGTAACTCCCAGCAGTTTGCCGATGGAGGCGGTTAGGTTGACAATACTGTTGTGGTAATCCGGTTTAAGCATCGTGGTGGAAAAGGTACCATGGCTGGCTCTCTAAGTATATTAAAATGCGCGCACCCATCCATGCTCCTTCACAGATCGCGGAAGGGGCATGGATGGACGCTGCTTGCTAATTTCAGAGAGAGCTTAGTGGCCTTCGGCCATTGCATTCATGGCGCGTCCTGGGTTGCTCTCCACGGCTTTCAGGATGTCGGCTACTTTAGCTTCCGGCAGCCAGTTAATTTTGCCGGTACCTACATCATAGATAGCTCCGACAACTTTGGCATTGCCACTGTTGACAATGTTCCGGGTAGAAGGGCTTCTCATGAACAGCTCTTCAATACCTGTCCAGACATTTTCCTCAATTGCAGTGGGGATGATATCTGTGCCATGTATTTCAGGATGGTCAGCCATGGCTTTTTTTACAGCAGGGATGATGTTGTCGACCAGGGGTGGAATGTTGAGCTCCAGAGCATGTCCATGGCCTTGAACTGCATTGGTGACAGCTGTTACCGCACCACACTGGGTATGGCCTAACACTACCAGAACAGGGGTGTTAACGTGGGCTAGTCCGTATTCGATGGAACCTGCCTCATCAACGTCTACAACGTTTCCGGCAACCCGAATAACAAAAATATCCATGACTCCTGCGTCAAAGACGCGCTCAACCGGAACCCGAGAGTCGGAACAGGTGATAACCGTGGCGTAGGCATGGTTACCCTGGTTTTCACTACCTGCCTGGATAAGACGTTTGGTGTCCGCATGGGGATGGATTGATTGATTTGCCACAAAACGGGCATTGCCTTCCTGCAGCATTTTTACCGTTTCAGCGGGACTTGGTTTGGCTGCAGTGCTGCTTGCCTGAACCTGAAAGGCTGAGGCTGCGAGAATGCAGCAGCCAATGGCTAAAGATTTGATAAGTTTCTTCATTTTTTTTCTCTCCTTCATTTTGTTATTTGGCACTCAAGAAAAAGTTGCTGTCCAATGAGTCTGAGAAAAACGGATAGCTCCTTAATTTTTAAGTGCTATTGAAAGGTTGTGGCTCTGTTACCTCGTTATAAGTAGTGCTAATCAGGCAAAGTGTCAATAAGATTTATGCTATGTTATCAAGTACTTTACACTCCTACATAGTGGCATTGGTGGTGCTTCCTTTTAGACGTGTCTGTGTTTATGATTTGCAACAGAGAGAAACGCATCTTAAGAAATGTACTAAAAATGGCTTGCGACTCTTTGGATTGCCAAAATAAATTTTAGATGATACTCTTTTGGGGGTGGAGTTTCGTGATTTTTAAGCAACTTTGCAACCCGGATGCAGGTTGCAAACGTAAAGCACCTTTGGGATGAAATGGAAAATTCAATTCTGAGCCAATGCTCGCATTGTCATAAGGCTATCAACCTCACTCCTGATCAGGATAAAAAGCTTCGCAATGCGTATGATCTGCTGCAGCCGGGCAAGGTTATGAGTATTGGCTGTCCCCATTGCAAGCAGTCAATAGCGATCAAGAAGGAGGAGGATCTGCAGGGGAATGCCTTTGATGCATTTCCCGATTTAATGGCTGATCTTGCCGGTGATGAGCCGGATCAGAAAGCAGATGAGCCGGTTGTAGAGACATCTTATGAAAAGCAGGATGCTCTGGACAGTACACTTACCCCCCCAGGCCCACCGGATATCAGCTGGCTGAAAACCGGGGATTTGGGTGAGCTGCTGCATACTCAAGAGCTCTCTTTGGCCCTGGTTTTATTGCCCGCAGGTGAGGACAAAGAGAAAGTTTCCCAGGCCTTTGTGGATTTGGGCTATAGGGTTGAGAGCGCAGAGTCGGCCCATGAGGCCATAGAAAAAATGAAGTTTGTTACATTTTCTGCCATTGTCCTCCATGTCGACTTTGAAGGAGGGACTCTTGAAAAATCACAATGCCACGACTATATAAAATGGCTGCCAATGTCAAAAAGGCGCTCTCTCTATTATGTGGTCATCGGCCCGGACTTTCACACCTCTTATGATCTTGCTGCTCTTTCAGTAAGTGCCAATATGGTAATCAATGGCAGGGACATACGGCATATAAGTCGCATTTTGCGGAAAGGATTCCGTGATTATGATAGTTTGTTCGGCCCCTTTCTCAGTGCACTTGAAGCCCACGGCAAACATTGATGGCGTCGTAAAAAATTCGATCTACTGCGTCGCAGCAATTTTTCAGGCGCAAGGCATACCTCACGTATGGCCTTGCACCTGAAAAATCACTACTCCTTGCATATCAAACTTTTCGAAGGTCTCACTACGTTTCGCTATCTTTAGCCATCTTATACGGTATGATGGGCTTTTTACGAGTCCATCAAATTAGCAAAGGCAATCTTATAAGTTGAATGGCGAGATGTTGCTGGCTAAATCCTCAAAAATTCTCATCTTATTGGAGCTCCATTTTTCCGATTTTTCGTATTGCGCAACATTGACGCCAATGGCAGTCAGATCAATATCATGAACCGGCACAGAACTATCTAGCTGATCATCATAAAAGACACGGACAACCGGTTGTAAGACGTTTTCCGTTGATCCGGTTACCACCCCGATAAGACCGTTTTCCAGCCTGACACAGCTGCCGATTGGATAGACCCCAATGCAGCGGATAAATTTGTAGGTAAGCTCTTTGTTAAAGTGGAAGTTGCTCCATTCGTAGAGTTTTCTGAGGCCCAGCACGCTGTCCATACCCGCTTTGTAGCACCTGGCCGAGGTGATGGCATCATAGACATCACATATGGCCGCTATCTGTGAGCCAAAACTGATCTCATCTCCTTTAAGGCCGTGGGGGTAGCCGCTTCCATCGAATCGTTCGTGATGGTGAAGCCCCATGTCGTAGGCCTCCTCTGGTAAGCCTTCCGCATCTTTCATCACTTGTGCTGAGTATTCGGAATGTTTTTTGATTATTTCATATTCAAAATTTTCAAGTTTGCCAGGCTTGTTAAGAATGGTAAGGGGAATTTTGGTTTTGCCGATGTCGTGGAACAGGGCGCCAATGGCAAGGTTCATTGTCTGTTCCTTGGGAATTTTACAAAAGTTACAGAAGTTCAGGACATGGGCGCCAACACTGATTGAATGCATCAGGGTGTATTCATCTTTTTTCCTGATTCGTGTCAGCAGTACCAGGGCGTCTTTGTTGCGGGAGACCGAATCTTCCATTTTTTCAATAAGATGAAATGCCCCTTCAGTCTCCAGTGGTTTGCCCTCCTGAACAGCATTCATGGACTGCTGGATGACGTTAACTGCCTCTTTTTTGATGTTGTTGGCCAGGATCAATTCTTCCCTGAGGGGTCTTTGACGGCGTGCTTTCGGCTTGGACTTGGCTAAATGATGCAGTGCTTCATCGGTTTCGCGGCTTGCTTCAAGGGCGGATTTCCCATCAACGTCAAGCCCTCTGTCGGTGTCAATGTAAACCTCTTTAAGGCCCCAGGAGCGGATAATATCAATGATTTTTTCGTTTTTTATAACGATATGATCTGATAAAATTTTGTCTGTATTCCAGCCGCAGTTGAAATCGTGTATATAGACTCCGGGTTTGAGCTGGTCGACTTTTACTTTTTTAATCATGGTCTTTTTTTAGATACATTCATTGCTGCTGTCTCTGCAAAGTTGCGAGATATTTAAGGATAATACTGTTTATATTGTAGTACAATTTCTTACGAGAGTCAGTGAATTTTTTTTTGGGGTTCAGTGATAAGCATAAGCGCAATATGACCATGTCGTCAAAACGTATACAAAGAGAAGCTGCAACCATTGAGGCCATGATCGGCATGTATTGCCGGGACCACCATGATGCCGACGGCCTGTGCCCGGAGTGCACTGAACTGTTGAGCTATGCCCGCAGGCGGTTATCCAAATGTCCTTTTCAGCAAGGTAAGACCACCTGCGGCAAATGTTTGATTCACTGTTACCAGCCGAAAATGCGGGAAAAAGTCAGGCAGGTGATGCGCTATGCCGGACCTCGCATGATGCTGCGCCATCCTCTGCTTGCCTTTATGCATCTGGTCGATGGATTGCGAAAAAACCCCACTGGCCCAAAATCTTAATTAATACTTCACCCGAATCCTGTAGGTGAGAACCGTTTTGCCAAGGGCCGGCACCTCTGCCTTCCAGACAGCCCTATTTGCGGCTGCTTTCTCATGGGGCAGTGATTCTTCCAGCATCTCCCAGTCGCCGGGTACCGGCTCCACAATTTTCACGGTAACCGGTTCTTTCTTGCCGTTTTTCAGCTCAATCTGGTAGGCGCTTTCATAGACGTAGTGATAGCGGGAGAAGCCGGATACCTTTTTAAAATCGGTCTGCTTTTTATTGGCTGTGATGTCAAAGGCGTCACCTAATTTTAAGCGGATGGTTTCATTTTCCGGGGTATGATCGATGCGGTCTTCACCGACAAACTGCAGCCTGTCCTGAGAGTCCTTCTTGTAGACCCGCACCACACCTTTGGGTAGGGGCATACCCAGATTGTTGTCTTTGCTGTTTGCCACCTCCACATAGACGCCTATTTTTATTTTTTTACCGAGTTCACCATACTGACTCTGGTAATAATGGCTGCTGCCTTGCAGGAGAAATTCTTTCCGGCACGGCACCTGGCCTGCCTGGAGCAGGGCAACCTGTTTGGTCTGGTTATCTTTGATGGTGGTTGGTCGGCCAAGGCTGTAGAGATGGTATTCAAACATCTGCTCCTCGGCCATGGAGCTGTCCATTTCAGCGGCCATGGCCATAACTTTGCCTCGGTGGTCACGGCCGATCCGTTCCGGGGCTACTTGGTGCACGTCACCTGCAACGAGCTGCAGAACGGCATTTTGGTAGGTGGCGCCACTCTGGTTGGTCAGGGTGACCCAGCCGCTGAGGTCCATGGCATCGTCTGTGGGGTTAAGTTCCGCCACATAATCGGCTTGCCAGCCAAGGCCGCTTGTCAGGTAGCTGAGCTCCACATCCTGGCTTTGGCCGGTGGCGCTCTGCACAAGCATGGTCAGGGTGGGTCGGTCCCGCAGGGTTTCAGGCACATCCGGAAAAATAAGGCGCCCGGGGACACCTGTTTCGATGTGGTCTGTCATCTGCAGCACCACGCCGTTTCTGGCGCTTAATACCGTGCCTTTCTGCAGGCTTTCTTCACCGGTTGTCGGGTGGCTTTTCACCACGGTGACCTCTTTGCCCACGTATTTTTGCAGCAGGGCTTGGGGAGTGAGCAGGTCAAATTCAAAATTTTGCTCCAGCACGGAAAGTCCAGCTCCTGCAAGCAGAGCTGTTTCTGGCTTTATCTTGGCACTCACTTCCCTGAAGGCCAGCACATTTTTTCCTTCAGGGAGCGCGAGAGTTCGCCGGTCTTTAACCAGGGCCAGGTTCTGGTTATAGATGGTAACCGAAACCCCTTGCTGATCATCAAGGGTGGTGGTGTATTCTGTCGGCGCCGCCAGCGCGGGTGGAGCCAGGAACAGCAGAGAAAGGCAGGTGGCAAGGATGGTTTTTCTCATTTTTTTCTCCACAAATATGAATGAGTTGTGTTTGACTCTTAAAGCCGAATTAAGCGGCCGTCCGCTTAAATGAGACTTATGCCCTTGCGGTATATAGGGCTCTTTGTTATTCATTAGAGTAGTTTCTACTGTACTTAAAACTTTCAACATTGTTCAACTTAAAACTTACTTATGCAATCACCCCGTCCTGCAGCATCCGTATCCGGAATTTACCGATTTGAGAAAAAGAAACAAATTGTGCGACCACTTTTTCTCAGTGGCGTTTCCGCCGGTTTTCCCTCCCCTGCCGATGATTACATTGACCGGCAGCTTGATTTAAACGAGTATCTCATAACCAATCCAGCGGCCACATTTTTTGTGCGGGTTGCTGGAGATTCCATGATCGGCGCCGGGATCAATGATGATGATATTCTCATTGTTGATCGCTCCCTGCCCCCGGTGAGCGGGAAAATTGTTATTGCGGTGCTTGATGGTGAGCTCACCGTCAAAAAATTAGTAAAAACAGAGGAGAGCTGCCGCTTGGTGGCCGAGAATCCGAACTATCCTGATATCCTGATAAAAAAAGGGATGGAGCTTGAAATATGGGGTGTAGTCACCAGCGCCATTCATACACTTTAATTCCCATGCCAAAACTTTTCGCCCTTGTTGACTGCAATAACTTTTATGCTTCCTGTGAGCGGCTTTTTGCCCCAAAACTCATGGGACAACCGCTGGTGGTGTTGTCAAATAATGACGGTTGCATCATTGCCCGTTCAAACGAGGCCAAGGCACTGGGCATTAAAATGGGCAGTCCCTATTTTAAGAGTAAGCAATTCCTAAAAGCCCATGGCGTCAAGGTGTTTTCCTCTAATTACGCCCTGTATGGAGATTTGTCCAACCGGGTGATGACGGTGCTTAAGCAGCAAGAGCCGGAGGTGGAGATCTATTCCATTGATGAGGCCTTTTTGCACCTTGGCAAAATTTTCCATACCAGCCTGACCGAGTATGGTGGTGCGCTGCGGCGAAAAGTCTGGCGCCATACCGGTATCCCGGTATCCATCGGTATTGGTTCGACCAAGACGCTGGCTAAAATCGCCGCAAGTCTTGCCAAAAAAAATACGTCCTGCCAGGGGGTCTGTGATATCAGCCAGAGCCCGGTGGATGACATTCTTGACACGTACGATGTTGGTGAGGTGTGGGGGATTGGCCGGCGGCAGACCGAGTTTTTGCATAACCGGGGCATCAGGACCGCCCTGCAGCTGAAAAACTGCGATGACGACTGGCTGCGCCGCAAGCTGACCGTCACCGGGCTGCGTACGGCCATGGAGCTGCGCGGTGTGGCCTGTATTGCCCTGGAGAATAGTCCGGTGAGCAAGAAATCCATTGCCAGTTCCAAATCCTTTGGCTATCAGGTGGAAGCGCTCTCCGAGTTGAAAGAGGCCCTGGCCACCTATATCGCCCAGGCTGCGGTGAAACTGCGCGCTCAGCATGCCCTGGCAAATAGCCTGCAGGTCTATCTCACCACCAATCGGTTCAGTAAAACCGTGCCCCATTACAGCGGCCGTCAGGTTATCAGTTTGGCCGAGCCGTCAGCCAGTACCGCAGTTTTTATCAGGCACGGCCTGCCCGCCCTGGAGAAACTGTATCGTCCCGGTTTGCGCTACCAGAAAGCCGGAGTGGTGCTTTTCGGGCTCATACCGGAAAGCTATCAGCAGCTCAATCTTTTCTCTGCCCCGGACCGCAAGGAAAAACCGTTGATGGCCGCCCTGGATACGATCAATGAGAAGTGGGGGCGCTACACCATCCAGCATGGGGTGGCCGGTTTTGACAAGCCGTGGAAGAATAAGCAGCTAAAAAAATCACCTGCTTTTACCACGAGCTGGAAGGAGCTGCCGATTGTCAAGGCATCCAATAGTGGTGGTGATCATGAAAAGGGGAATTATGTCTCTGACAAACCATGAACTGCAACTGGCAGATGATTTTGTCCAGTACACCGGCTGCAATATTTATCTAACCGGGAAAGCTGGCACCGGCAAAACCACCTTTCTCCATAATCTGCAAAAGAATTCGGCAAAAAGGATGATTATCACCGCTCCAACCGGTGTTGCAGCCATCAATGCCGGCGGGGTCACCCTGCATTCTTTTTTCCAGCTGCCCTTTGGCCCATTTGTGCCGGGCAGCGAGAGTTCTGAAACTAGTAGGCAGCGCCAGTTTCGCTTCAGCAAAGAAAAAAAACGGATTATCCAGAGCCTTGATTTGCTGGTGATTGACGAAATAAGTATGGTGCGGGCCGATTTACTCGACGCGGTGGATGCCACCTTGCGTCGTCATCGCCGCAATAACCAGCCCTTTGGTGGGGTACAGCTGCTTATGATCGGCGACCTGCACCAGCTCTCTCCGGTGGCAAAGCAGGATGAATGGCAGATTTTACAGCAGCATTATGAGTCTGTTTATTTTTTCAGCAGTAAAGCGCTTAGGCAAACTGAGCTGCTTACTATTGAGCTCAAGCATATTTATCGTCAGGCAGACCCCCATTTTATCAAACTCCTGAATCTGGTGCGTGACAATCTCCTTGATGAATCATCCATAGCAGATCTTAATCAGCGTTACATCTCGGATTTTATACCGGCAGAGGAGCAGGGCTATATAACCCTGACCACCCATAATAAAAGTGCCGAATCCATCAATCAGACTAGGCTTGGGGCTCTACCTGAAAAAGAACATCGTTTCAAGGCTGAAATTTCCGGAGATTTCCCTGAACATGCCTACCCGACCCCAGCCACCCTCCTGCTTAAAGAGGGGGCTCAGGTAATGTTCGTGCGCAATGACCCTTCTGCTGAAAAACTCTATTACAACGGGAAAATAGGAAAAATAACCAAAATTTCAGGCAAAAATATCACCATTATCTGCCCAGGTGATAAACAGGAAATCGTGGTTGAACCGGTTAACTGGCAAAATATCAAATACACGGTGAACGAAGAAAACAAAGAGATCGAAGAGGACATCATCGGAAAATTTGAGCAGTACCCCTTAAAACTTGCCTGGGCCATCACCATCCACAAGAGTCAGGGGCTGACCTTTGAAAAGGCTATTATCGACGCCAAAGCAGCCTTTGCCCATGGCCAGGTCTACGTGGCCTTAAGTCGTTGTAAAACCTTGGAGGGCATGGTGCTGAGCTCTGCCATTTCATCACGGGGAGTGGCAACGGACAAGGACGTAATGCACTTTGATAAAAACGCTCA
>PJEL010002669.1_pt1 | contig 16086 bp, 14 predicted proteins | sample 1853271 | NCBI WGS metagenome assembly PJEL01 (sample SAMN08108733, study PRJNA415343) | Invertebrate metagenome, whole genome shotgun sequencing project. | host: Globobulimina | place: Sweden: Gullmar Fjord | collected 2015-08
CGGCGCATAGTTTCACTACTGCGCTGTAAAATTCTCATAACAACATTAGATTTTCCAACAAAAGCTTGGAAAACATCACTTTTTAATGTTAAGTTTGAAAACAATTATTTGTAAATTTGTAAAATTTTGTAAATTATCATGGCCAAAAATTCCTACATCGGATCCCGATTGCAACGATTGCGTAAAGACAAACGTATTGCGCAGATAGACTTGGCGGCCCAATTGGGAATTTCCGCCAGTTATCTCAATCTTATTGAACATGACAAACGGGACTTGACCGTTCCCCTATTGCTTCGAATAAGCCAAATTTTGAAAATCGACCCTCTGATCTTTTCGTCAGATCAGGACGGCCAGCTCATCGCTGAGCTAAAAGAAACACTTCATGATCCCTTGTTTGAAGGCGAAATCTTTCCGGACAAAGCTGTCGCCAATATGGCCTCGGAATTTCCTGAACTAACGGCTTTGTTTATCAAACTCTATAAGGCCTACAACACATCACTTGGTGATCTTCAGTATCTGAATGAACGGCTTTCGCAAGATTCTCTGCTAGCAGATTCTTCTTTTCGGCTGAGAACGTTGGTAACGTCTATCTTGTCCCTAACAGAAATCATGCATGACAACGAAGATCTGGAAACGCCACAGCGTAAAGAGTTTTTGAATATTGTCCTTAAAGACAGCGTTGCATTAACCGATACCGTCAATGAAATGTTGGGCTTTGTTGGTGGTGGACAAATTTCCGACAAAGGGTCTGCGCCCTCATCCATTGAAGCTGTCACTGATTTCATACAGGCAAAAAACAACTATTTTCCGGATATTGAGGATGAAGCGGAAATACTCCGAAACAAGCTAAATGTAGATGTGTTTCCAAAAACCACCGATCTCGCCCAATATCTGGCAGTTCAGTTTGGCGTCAGCATTGAATATGCGGATAGAGACAGCCATGAACGGGAAATTTCTCTTTTTGACGATAAACGAAAACATCTCATCTTGTCTCGAGCACTGCCAACGACAAGCGTAAAGTTCCACATGGCTCTTCTGATCGCTCAGCTCGGTCATAGCGATCTGTTCGCCTCTCTCTTAAAAGACTCGAACCTGACAACTGAAAGTGCAATGGAGAAAGCAAAAGATGCCCTTGCCAACTATTTTGCAGGCTCCTGCCTGTTTCCTTATGAGACCTTCTACACCGCAGCTGAAGAATCCCGATATGACATAGAACTCCTTCAGCAGCAATTTGGGGCGAGTTACGAGCAGATCTGCCACAGATTGACAACTCTGCAGCGGCCTGAAAAAAGCGGCGTTCCTTTTCATTTGATACGCTCAGATATTGCAGGAAATATTTCCAAAAGGTTCAGTGCATCGGGTTTGCGAATTCCAAGATATGGAAGTGCCTGTCCCCGGTGGGTGGTACATACATGTCTTTTGACGCCGGGGACAATCTGCACGCAAATTTCCGAGATGCCTGATGGAAGTCGTTTCTTTTCAATAGCCCGTACCGTCACAAAACCAAGTCTCGGCTATTCCTATCCTAAACGCCACTACGCCATCAGTCTCGGTTGTGACATCAACCATGCTCATCGGCTTGTTTATGCAGAAGGCATGACTCTCTCGGCCCCCAGAACAGTCATGCCGGTTGGTATCACCTGTAGGTTATGCGACCGCGAAAACTGCTCTCACCGTGCTGCGCCGCCGCCGGCGCAGCCTGCAAGTTCCCAGAAAACTGCGCGTAATATTTCACCGGGCATTGGAGATTGGTAAAGGACCGCATTATTACAGGCTTGCAAAACCACCTTCTGGTTGCAACAATAATCTATTGTTAGGCGAGTAATAAGAAAATCATATAATTTATCAATCCAAACAGGAGGCAAGGATGCGTTTTAAAACAACAGTATTTGGTTTATGTGCGATTGCCGTCGCAACAACTGGATGGCAAATGGACATTGGGAAAGCCAATGCCGAGACACCCGAAAATATGCTGGTCATTGCGAATAGAATTGATGATATTGTACAGCTCGATCCCGCCGAGATATTTGAATTTGCAGGCATGGACCTTGCTTTAAATGTCTATGATCGGCTTGTTGCCTTTTCCCCGATGGACCTTTCAAAAGGCGCTGTTCCGGGGTTAGCGGAAAGTTGGACGATAGGTGAGGATGGTAAAACCTATACTTTCAAAATGCGTCCGGGCGTAAAATTTCACTCAGGAAATATTGTCACTGCAGCCGATGCTGAATTTTCGCTTCACCGTGCAATTAAACTAAAGAAAACACCGTCTTTCATCCTGAACCAATTTGGCTTCACACCGGAAAATGTTCAGGATACGATAAAAGCAACGGATGAGATGACACTTGTCATTAAAACCGACAAAAAATACGCCCCATCCTTTGTTCTGAACTGTTTGACTGCCGGCATCGCAGGGATAGTTGATAAAAAACTAGTCCTCGAACATGAAAAAGATGGTGATCTGGGACATGAATGGCTGAAAACTCACTCTGCGGGTTCAGGGGCCTATAAGCTCACCAGCTGGAAGCCCAACGAGTCTTACACCTTAACAGCTGTGCCCGGATATTGGCGCGGCGATGCGGCAATGAAGCGGGTGATCATTCGTCATGTCGCAGAATCCGCAACACAGCGATTAATGCTGGAAAAGGGCGATATTGATATTGCCCGGAATTTAAGCGCAGAAGATGTCCAGTCAATCTCTACCAATAGCGATTTAGCCGTTGACGATGATTTACGCGGCCGGATTATGTATTTTTCCATGAACCAGAAACACCCGGTTCTCTCCAAGCCAAAGGTTATGCAAGCGCTTAAATACCTGACAGATTACAAAGGCATGGCGAACTCATTCCTTAAAGGACAATATACGGTTCATCAGGCGTTTCTGCCTCGCACTTATCTTGGCGAATTGAAGGATACGCCTTTTGCGTTTGATACAAACAAAGCAAAGGCACTCCTTGCCGATGCTGGATATCCGGATGGCTTTGAAGTTGAAATGATTGTCCGCAACGCACAGGAGCGTCTGGATATTGCACAATCCTTACAAAACACTTTTGGGCAAGCCGGCATCAAAGTGAACCTTTCCGTAGGAACAGGAAAACAAATCCTTGGTCGCTATAGAAATCGCGATTTTGACATTTATCTTGGCGCGTGGGGACCAGACTATCCAGATCCACAAACCAATGCGGATACTTTTTCTCATAACCCGGACAACCGGGATGAAGCCAAGCTAACGGGCAAACTTGCCTGGAGAAATTCTTGGGACATTCCTATGATGACCAAGCAGACCGAAGCAGCTGTTGAAGAACTTGACGCTATCAAACGCGGTAAAATGTATGTCAAAATACAAAAAGAGCATCAGATGAAATCTCCGTTTGCCATCATGTTCCAAAAAATAGAACAGACTGGTCGGCAAAAAAATATCAAGAATTTTGTCACGGGATCGGCAATTTCTGAAGCCTATTACTGGACCGTAACCAAGTAGGAATTTATGACAACAATTCCATCTGACACTCGAAAGGAGCGGCGTAAAAAACCGCTCCTGAAATTTCTGAAACCGTTATTTAGTGCTCTGATTGCAGTTTCTTTAACACTGTTGGGACTACTCGTTGTCACTTTCCTGATCGGTCGCGTTATGCCCATTGATCCCGTGCTGGCGGTCGTCGGGAAACGGGCGTCCAATGAAGTCTACGAAGCTGCAAAAATTGCCATGGGGCTTGATCAACCTCTTTATATTCAATTCTGGGTCTATTTCAAACAGGTGGTAACGGGCGATTTTGGCCAATCCGTTCTAACATCGAACCCTGTTTTGGTTGATATTGCCCGGGTATTCCCCGCCACACTGGAGCTGGCAACTGTTGCGACAATAATCGGTGTTGTTGTTGGCGTCCCCTTTGGTGTTTACGCCGCCGCAATGCAGGGGCGGGCTTTTGATCAATTTGTCCGGGTCTTTGGATTATTTGGATATTCCATGCCGATTTTCTGGATCGGCCTTATTGGATTACTTATTTTTTATGGTGCATTGGGTTGGGTCGGCGGTCCCGGAAGGCTCGACATATTCTATGTTGATATTGTCCCGCAAGTAACCGGCATGATCCTGATCGATAGCTTGATTGCAGGTGAATACGAGATTTTCCAAAATGCGATTAGTCACATCATTTTGCCAGCCACTATCCTTGGATATTATTCCCTCGCTTATATCAGTCGCATGACCCGAAGTTTTATGCTGGAACAGTTATCTCAAGAATATATCATCACTGCACGGGTAAAGGGGTTGTCGGAACAGGCGGTCATTTGGAAACATGCCTTTCGAAATGTCCTTATTCCCCTCGTCACTGTTATTGCACTGTCCTACGCAACCCTTTTGGAAGGTTCCGTGCTCACGGAAACCATCTTCGCCTGGCCAGGCTTGGGACAATATATTACCACGTCCCTTCTCTCTGCAGACATAAACGCCGTTTTAGGGGGAACCGTTGTCGTCGGTGCTCTGTTTATCAGCCTGAACCTTCTGTCTGACTTTCTATACAAAGTCGTTGACCCTAGGGCGAGGTAGGAACAAGCATGATTTCTTCGCTCAATTTAAAAATTTCAACCGCTCGTCAATGGCTCAACAGTGATGAGCCGACTTCTCGCCTCCATGCTAAGTCTGTTCAGATTTACCTGTCCCTGAAAGATCTATGCGCAAACCCGTTGGCTGTTATCGGCTTGATCATTATTGCTATCCTTATAATAACGGCCCTGTTTGCACCGCTTCTGGCGCCTCATGATCCGTATGCACAGGATTTGGCCAACCGGCTAAAACCTCCGTTAAGCGATGGATATCTTTTGGGATCTGATGAACTTGGCCGTGATATTCTCAGCCGTATAATTTATGGCGCAGGCACAACTTTATACATTGTTCTTCTTGTGACCCTATCGGCCCCAATTGCAGGGCTACTGGTTGGGACGGCAGCAGGTTACGCCGGCGGATGGCTCGACAGTGTCCTGATGCGTATCACAGATATATTTCTCGCGTTTCCAAAGCTAATTCTCGCCTTGGCTTTTGTCGCCGCCCTTGGGGCAGGCATTGAAAACGCGGTGCTTGCCATCGCACTCACCTCATGGCCTCCCTATGCCCGCCTTGCACGAGCCGAAACTCTGACAATCAGAGGGAGTGACTATATTTCCGCTGTTAAGCTGCAAGGTGCGGGTCCCCTCCGCATTATAACCCGGCACATCTGGCCGCTTTGTATTTCCTCCCTTATTGTGCGGGTCACATTGGATATGGCGGGCATTATTTTAACCGCTGCGGGGCTTGGGTTTTTAGGCCTTGGCGCGCAACCACCTCTTGCTGAATGGGGCGCGATGATTTCGTCGGGACGCAAATATATTCTCGATTTTTGGTGGGTTGCGACCATGCCCGGCATGGCCATTTTCACCGTTAGTCTGGGCTTCAATCTTCTGGGGGACGGTCTCAGGGATGTGCTTGATCCGAAAAGGCAGAAATAGTGGATAAATTGCTCACAGTAGAAGATCTATGGGTCCGTTTCAAAACCAGAACCAGTGTTGTTGAAGCGGTTCGCGGGATCAGTTTCTCCCTTGGCAAGGAACGTATTGGTATTGTGGGGGAATCTGGGTCCGGCAAATCAATGACGGGTAGGTCCATTCTCCGCCTTATCCAGCATCCGGGTGAAATGACTGCAAAACGAATTGACTATGGGGGCACCGACCTTCAACAATTGAGCGAGAGGGAAATGCGCAAAATTCGAGGCCATCACATTTCCATGGTCATGCAGGACCCAAAATTCTCTCTCAACCCGGTAATTCGAGTTGGGACACAAATTTCAGAAGCCTATCGCCTTCATTACAAAGTTTCAAAGGCAGCGGCAAAATCAAAAGCACTGAAGATGTTGGAAGAAGTTCAGATCACAGATCCCGAACGGGTATATCACACTTTCCCGCACGAACTTTCTGGCGGTATGGGGCAGCGCGTCATGATTGCCATGATGCTCATCCCTGACCCCGATATTCTTATCGCAGACGAGCCAACTTCTGCATTGGATGTCACAGTACAATTACGAATACTGGAAATTTTGGACAAGCTTGTAGAAGAGAGAGGCATGGGGCTTATTTTCATTAGTCACGACCTCAATCTCGTTTCCTCCTTTTGTGACAGGATATTGATCATGTATGGCGGACGCATCGTGGAGGTCTGCAAGGCATCGGAGCTGCATAACGCAGTCCATCCTTATACAAAAGGACTGCTCAATTCGCTCCCTTCGATGGAGCATCCAAAAGAAAGACTGGAAATTTTACGGCGCGATCCAGCATGGCGAGAGCAGGAAAGCGTCAATGCAATCTGAAAAACCAACAATGTTAGGCCTTAAAAATCTGAACGTATGGTTCGATACGGATCAAGGGCGATTTGACGCTGTGAACAATGTCTCCTTCTCCATTGAAAAAGGAGAAAGCTTTGGACTAGTTGGCGAGTCCGGTTCAGGAAAATCAACCATTCTAAAAGCCATCACGGGTCTCGCCCCACATTTCTCTGGAGAAATGAAGGTTGACGACAAGCTTCTCACCCAAAAGCGGGATCGTAGTTTCTATGCGTCTGTACAAATGGTGTTTCAGGACCCTTATGCATCACTGCATCCACGGCATACCGTTGATCGCTGCCTATCAGAGCCGCTCAAACTTCAAAAGATAAACGATATCGACACCCGTATTATTCAGGCACTGGATGATGTGGGGTTGGCACGCAGTTTTCGCTTTCGATATCCTCATCAACTCTCAGGCGGACAACGCCAACGCGTTGCCATCGCCAGGGCACTTATTCAAAACGCGAAACTTCTTCTTCTGGATGAACCAACCTCAGCACTTGATGTTTCCATTCAAGCGGAAATTCTGAATTTATTGTCAGATATAAAGAATGAAAGAGGCTTAACCTTTCTTCTTGTATCTCACGATCTGGCTGTCGTCTCTCATATGTGTGACCGCATTGCCGTGATGCAGCACGGAAAAATTGTTGAGACTATTGATAAAAGCGCACTAAGAACGTCAACTACCGCAAATGATTATACCGCGTCGTTGCTTCAGGCCAGTCAGGGTTTTACCAAAACCAGCTCTTAAATCACTTTCCGCTTTTTATCAGGGTACCACTTGCCGTACGGCGTAATTTTCCATCTCTCATCGCGGTAAATTCAAGCTTCATTCCAAGCCCGGTGAGCGTCCGGCTATAAACCAACATGTCATATCCGCCGCTTTTGCTCATCGCCATTGAATAAATCGTCAGATTTTGTCCTTTTAGCGTCGCCCAGGAAACCGTATCACCGCTGTAAACATTCCCTTTTTTAGCCACATGCCAGATCTTACCAGCTTCCGTGGGTAAATAGGTCCGCGTCGTTTCTTTCAATACTTCATCAGGCGCGCCGGGTTGCCCTGCTTGTCGCAGAAGGGTACGCCACTTTACGGTGAAGGATTTATCACTTTGGGGACGAATTTCCACGTCCATATCGCGGCTAGTAATTGCAAAATTTACACTGCTACTGCTTTCAGAAACAGCGGTTCCCTCCCAATGGCCTTCAAAAGCGGTAAGAATCACGTCTGCATTTGAAATGCTCGCCCAAAACAAACTGGCTACGGAAAAAACAATAATTTCAACAAAACGCCGCATCATTCAATACCCCCTGATTTTACGGTCAAATCTTAGGATAAGTTTGAACGAGCTGCTAGTCCTAAATCGGCGGATTTCAAATGGATAATTCTAGAAGGAAACAGAAAGGCAGATTTAAATGCGGCCTTTCCCGATGGAGGCCTTAAGAAAATTCTTCAGTTGTCACTGTGCTTTGCGCCCTATCATCATATCGGCCACCGTGAACCGTATTTTGATTAATCAAGGCGTCAAGGCACGTCATGACTTCCTCACTCACCTGCACGTTATCCGCACCCGCATTTTCCACCATATGGTCAATAGATGTTGTTCCGGGAATGGGAATAACGTGTTCCCCTTGAGCCAACAACCAAGCAAGGGCAAGCTGCGCCATTGAGCAATTGGTCTCTTCAGCAAGATTTGCATACTCTTCCAGTAGCTCAAGATTTTTTGCATACATTTCAGGTTGAAATCGGGGCATGGTTTTACGAATATCGTCATCGCCAAAATGAGAAACATCATGCAGGGTTCCGGTTAGAAATTGTCTACCAACGGGACTAAAGGCAACACAAGTCGCTCCGATCTCTTTACACACGTCCAAAATGGCTATTTCAGGATTGCGGGTCCAAAGAGAATATTCCGTTTGTACGGCTGCGATTGAATGTGTGGCGTGGCCACGTTTAATATCCGCTGCGGATACTTCTGATAGACCTATTTCCCGGATTTTTCCAGCTTTCACCAATTCACCAAGCGCCCCGACACTGTCTTCAATGGGAACATTCTTATCCATCCGATGAAGATAATATAGATCGATAACATCCACACCAAGGCGAGATAAGGACTGCTCGCAGGTTTCGCGGATCACATCGGGGTGACCGTTGATTTCTCTAACGCCTTCATTATTCCGGCGCATTCCGCATTTACTCGCCAGTGTGAATTCATCACGACGGGACCGAAGTGCTTTTCCCACAAGTTGTTCATTCAGACCAAAGCCATAAAGGGCCGCTGTGTCCATTAAAGTATATCCAGCGTCCAAGGCCTCATTCAAAAGCCGAATACCATATTCTTCTGAAGGACCTGGGCCGTAACCAAACGAAAGGTTCATACATCCAAAGCCAATGCTGGAGACAGAAAATCCTGCGATTTTTCGAGTACGCATGTTGTTATTTCTTTCGAATAGAAGGAGCCTTATTTGGGATGCTCCATTTGAAACTGATGGGCTAAAAAGATCAACCGGTAAATTCGGCCCTGAATGTTCGTTTTTAATTCGATTGAGAAAAGCCGAAAATGATGCGCGTCATATTGATCCTTGTTTCGCTTTCGCGTAAAAGAATAAGATAAAGAAAAACAACGTAAAAAAGAGGCAGCAAATGGATATAATCAGTCCCCGGCAAACTGATATCATGAATATGCTGCGGCAAGATGGTAGAGTTGGCGTTGAAGAACTAGCCGCTTTGTTTAATGTATCTCCGCAAACAATCCGAAAAGATCTGAACGACATGGGAGAACAGGATCTCCTGCAGCGTGTTCATGGCGGTGCGGTTCTCTCTTCGGGCGTCAAAAACTTCGAATACGAAGCCCGCCGATTATTGGCGGTTGAAGAAAAACGGCGCATCGGGATTTTGGCAGCGTCTCTAATTCCGGACAATTGCACATTACTGATCAACATTGGAACCACAACGGAACAAGTTGCCATTGCCCTGCGCGGCCGCGAAGGCATGCTGGCGATCACCAACAATATAAATGTTGTGAACATTCTGTCCGGCACCCCAAATTTTGAAGTCATTGTTGCGGGTGGTGTTGTCCGGTCCACCGATGGTGGGGTTGTTGGCGAAGCCACTGTTGATTTCATCAAACAGTTCAAAGTGGATTATGCGGTGATCGGCAGCTCCGCCATTGATGAAGACGGCTCGCTCCTTGATTATGATTACCGGGAAGTGAAAGTCGCTCAGGCCATTATCGAAAATGCCCGGCAAACAATATTGGTCGCGGACAGCATGAAACTGGAAAGATCTGCCCCAGTCCGGATTGGCCATTTAACACAGATGGATTTTGTGGTGACCGATAAGCCGCTCCCCAAAAAACTCCAGGAACTCTGTGCTGAAAATGATGTTGTGATCAAAGTGACGAAGAATACACCCGTTCGAAGCGTGATTTCAGAGTAATCCTGAATAACGGATAATTTCTCAATCGCGTCTTCATTTTATTTCATTTGGTGACTTAAATCTGATAAACCGAAAGAAATAGAAAGCACGATCTGGGCAAGGAAAATCATTATGTCTCGTTTTGTTCTGGCAATCGATCAGGGAACTACGTCTTCCCGCGCCATTCTTTTTGATCAATCCACAAAAATTGCCTCGGTTGGTCAACAGGAATTTCCGCAGCATTTCCCAAAATCGGGATGGGTTGAGCATGATCCAGCGGACATTTGGAACAGCACGCTTGCAACCATCCAAACTGCACTCGACGAGGCGAATGCATCCATTAGCGATATCGCTGCCATCGGGATCACCAATCAGCGCGAAACTACGGTTATCTGGAACAGGGAAACCGGTGAGCCGATTTATAATGCCATTGTCTGGCAGGACCGCAGGGGTTCGCCCCTTTGTCAAACCCTAAAAGATGCCGGACATGAAGCCCTGTTCAGTGCGAAAACCGGACTATTGCTCGATCCTTATTTCTCCGGCACTAAAGTCGCCTGGCTTTTGGATAATGTCGAAGGTGCTCGAGAGGCTGCAAACGCTGGCAAGCTCGCTTTTGGCACTATCGATTGCTATTTGCTTTGGAAACTAACCGGCGGAAAAGTACATGCGACTGACGCAACCAACGCCTGCCGTACACTGATTTACGATATTCATAAGGGTGAATGGTCTAAAGAGTTACTAGATATCCTGAATATTCCAGCCTCCCTTCTCCCGAAGGTAAAAGACAGTTCCGCAGATTTTGGAGATTTGGATAGCTCCCTTTTTGGCGGAACCGTAAAAATCGCTGGTATTGCCGGTGATCAGCAAGCGGCCACTGTTGGGCAGGCCTGTTTCGAGCCGGGTATGATGAAATCCACCTATGGCACCGGTTGTTTTGCTATCCTCAATACGGGTGACAAACCAATTGCGTCAAACAACAAGATGCTGACAACTATCGCCTATCAGCTTGACGGCAAACCAACTTATGCACTTGAAGGATCCATTTTTGTTGCGGGTTCTGCGGTTCAGTGGCTGCGCGATGGGCTGGGTATTATTGAACATGCTGCGCAATCGGGTGAGCTGGCGGAGAGTGCCGATCCAGAACAAAATGTTATTATGGTGCCAGCATTTGTTGGGCTTGGTGCCCCTTATTGGGATGCGGAATGCCGCGGCGCTATTTATGGACTGACCCGCGCAACCGGGCCTGCCGATTTTGCCAAGGCCGCCCTTGAAAGTGTGTGTTACCAAACCCGTGATTTGCTGGATGCGATGACAGCTGATATTGGCGAAGAACTGGATACGGTCTTGCGCGTTGACGGTGGAATGGTTGTCTCAAACTGGACAATGCAACGCCTTGCCGATTTGTTAGGCGCACCGGTTGACCGCCCAACTGTGCTGGAGACTACCGCATTAGGCGCGGCCTATCTGGCCGGTCTTCATGTGGGTTTTTATCCAAAACCGGAAGAGTTTTCCAAAATGTGGATGCGCGAAACCCGTTTTTCCCCTTCCTTGGATAACAACACCAAAGACGAAGCTTACAAGCACTGGAAAGAAGCAGTTTCCAGAACACTCTCAATCAAATAGTGGAAATTCCCGGTTATGAATATTGAGTATTTTTATGCAGCCCACTCAGCCTTTGCTTATCTTGGGGCGGCAGAGTTAAAACGGATTGCGGATAAAGCCAGCGCAACAATTATTCACAAACCAATGGATTTGAGAGCGGTCATGCCCGCCTCCGGCTCCTCATCATTCGCTAAACGCAGTCAAAATCACAAAGATTATTTTTTCCAAAGAGAAATCGTTCGCTGGGCAGAATTTCGGGAAATTGATGTGATGGATGTCATTCCGACCCATCACGCTAATGATATTAACTTTGCCAATTGCGTTCTTATTGCTGCTGATCAGGCTGGTCTTGATATTGATGCACTTTCAGAAGAAATATTACGCGCCCATTGGGTTGATGATGCGGATGTCGCATCTAAATCTGATCTGGAGAAAATGTGCCAAACTGTCGGTATCAATGCAGCCTCCCTCTTTGAAGCGGCTACAAGTCAAAGCATTCAAGACATATATGATGCCAATACCCAGGAAGCCATTGATCGCGGCGTATTTGGATCTCCCACCTATTTTGTTGGCGCCGATATGTTTTATGGGCAGGATAGGCTGGATCTAGTGGCCCGCGCACTCACTAAACCGTTCAAGGGGAAATGGCCGATCCGATAGCCATTCCCCCCGTACCAGTTATGTGCTAATTCGTTTTTCTGTCTTTGGATCAAACAGATGAATGTGGTCCTTTCGGATCATCACCGGCAGATTTTCACCGGCTTTTACTTTTAATATTCCGCTTTGGCGTACGGTCAAATCCGTCATGTCATTTCCAAAATGGCCGTGAACCAAAGTATCTGCACCTAAATGCTCGACCAGTGTAATGGTAAGGGGCAAGGCACCTTCAGCCTCCGTGGCGATTTCCAAATGTTCAGGCCGAACACCAAGGATGACGTCTGCATTTGCACGTTCAGCTAGATCTCCGTTTTCAAGACCAATGCCAATTCCCGCAGATATCTGTACGGTTTTCCCATCTGCGACCACTTTGCTTTTGATCATATTCATCGAAGGGGAGCCAATAAATTCGGCCACGAAAAGCGATGCAGGACGTTCGTAAAGCTCAATAGGGGTTCCCAGTTGCTCGACAACACCATCGTTCAGAACCATCAATCGATGCCCCAAGGTCATGGCCTCCACTTGATCATGGGTCACGTAAATGCTGGTGATGCCGAGGTTTTCCTGGAGCTTTTTTATTTCAATGCGCATTTGAACACGCAATTTTGCATCGAGATTGGAGAGAGGCTCATCAAACAAAAACACGCTGGGCTTTCGAACTATCGCTCGTCCCATGGCAACACGTTGCCTTTGACCACCGCTGAGCTCTCTTGGTTTGCGTGTGAGTTGTTCATCGGTAAGCTCAAGTGTGGCCGCGACACCTTTCACGCGTTGCTCAATTTCCGCTTTGGACAAGCCCATAATTTTCAAGCCATAAGCCATATTGTTATAGACTGTCATGTGCGGATAGAGGGCGTAATTTTGAAACACCATGGCAATATCGCGTTGGGATGGTTCAAGCTTATTGACCACCCTCTCTCCGATGCTCAAGGTCCCGTCTGTCACCGTTTCCAGACCTGCAATCATTCGAAGCAGCGTTGACTTCCCGCACCCGGAAGGCCCGACAAGAACAAGAAATTCCCCATCCTGAATATCGATATCCACGCCGTGAATAGCCTTGAACCCGTTTGGATAGGTTTTCTGAATGTTATCAAGCGTTACACTTGCCATAGTCTACCTTCACTTCTTACTTTTCTGTTTCGGTCAGGCCTTTGATAAAGAGCCGTTGCATAAAGATCACCACAACCACTGGGGGCAGCATGGCAAGGAATGTTGTCATCATGATCAAATGCCATTCCGGCGCTTGCTCAGCACTTTCCAGCATACTTTTGATCTGCACAACGATGGTGTACATATCCTGATCTGTGGTGACCAGAAGAGGCCATAGATATTGATTCCAGCCATAGATAAAGAGGATCACAAAGAGGGCCGCAATATTGGTCTGTGACATGGGAAGCAAAATATCTTTGAAAAACCTTAAAGGTCCGGCGCCGTCTATACGGGCGGCTTCCAGAAGTTCGTCCGGTATAGTCAAGAATACTTGCCTGAACATGAAGGTCGCAGTAGCAGACGCGATAAGCGGAATTGTCAGCCCCCAATAGGTGTTCAACATTCCAAGATTTGCCACCACCTCAAAGGTTGGCAAAATACGAACTTCAACCGGCAGCATCAGTGTTATAAAAATCAGCCAGAAAAAACCCATGCGAAACGGGAATTTGAAATAGACGATGGCGAAAGCCGACATCAGGGAAATGATAATTTTCCCAATAGCGATCATCAAAGCCATGATCAAACTGTTCACCAGCATGAAGCCAACCCCGGTGCCGTCGCCACCCCATAACCCCTGATTTAACGCAATGTCCAGATTTTCCCAAAAATAGGACCCTGGCAATAAAGGTAAGGGTAATTGTGTCATCCGATTTTCATCATGAGTTGCCGCAACAAAAGCAACCCAGATTGGAAAAGCAACCGTGGCCACACCCAGAATAAGAACCAGATGGGATATAATCTTTAGAACAGGTCTGTTTTCAATCATCAGTACGCAACCTTTTTCTCAACATACCGAAATTGAATAACGGTTAAACTGATCACAATGAACATCAGGATAACGGACTGTGCAGCCGACCCTCCAAGGTCCAATCCAACAAATCCATCGGTGTAAACTTTATACACCAGAATACTGGTTGAATTAGCGGGGCCACCGGCTGTCACGGCATCAATAATGCCAAAAGTCTCAAAAAATGAATAAACGATATTAATGACCAACAGGAAAAACGTTGTTGGTGATAATAAAGGGAAAATAATTGTCCAGAACCGCCGTCCCGGGCCTGCACCGTCAATAGAGGCGGCCTCAATCAGTGATTTTGGAATAGATTGCATGCCGGCAAGGAAGAAGAGGAAATTATAAGCGATTTGTTTCCAGGCCGCGGCAAAAATGACAAGCGCCATGGCTTCATTACCGTTTAACTTGTGATTCCAGTTATAGCCCAAGAATTGCAAAGCATAGGGCATAATACCCAAAGTCGGATTGAACATAAAATACCAAAGAGCTCCGGCAACGACGGGTGCAACAGCATAGGGCCAAATCAGAAGAGTTCGATAAACACCTGAACCTTTAACCACCCGATCAGCCATCACAGCCAATGTCAGAGAGATCGACATCGACAAAAAGGCGACAAGGAAGGAGAAGCCGATGGTGCGCCGAAATGCGTCCCAATAAAGGGGGTCTTCGAACAGCTCTATAAAATTTTCAAACCAGACAAATTCGGATTTGAGACCAAACGCGTCTTCTACCAAAAGTGACTGATACAGAGCCTGACTGGCAGGCCATACAAAAAATATGATTGTCACGAGGATTTGCGGAGCAACCAAGAGATAAGGAAGCGCCGAAGTTCCAAAATGAACGCGTTTTAACATAGGGCAATATACCTAAAGGCATCCCCGCCGCCAGCTTTCGCTTGAGCGGCGGGGATTCCAGGAAGAACTTTATTTATTGGCTTTTTCAAACTTGCGAAGGAGTTTGTTACCGCGCATCACCGCAGTATCGAGGCCCTCTTCTGCTGTTTTGTCGCCAGCCCAGATAGCTTCCATTTCCTCGTTGATAACGTCGCGGATCTGCACGAAGTTACCAAAACGGATACCGCGTGAATTTGCGGTTGGCGTGTTCAGACTAAGCTGCTTGATCGCCGTATCAGTTCCTGGATTACTGTCATAGAAACCTTGCGTCTTGGACAACTCATACGCTGCTGTTGTGATCGGAACATATCCTGTTCCCTGATGCCACCAAGCCTGGACTTCAGGAGATGACATGTATGTCATGAACTGCGCCACACCTTTATAATCTGGCTTGTCATGTCCACGCAGAACCCAAAGGGTTGCACCACCAATGATGGAGTTTTGAGGTTTTTTGATAATATCATCATAAAAAGGAAGCATAGACTGACCAAACTCAAACTTAGCCTGTTTTTTGATCGAGCCATAATATGCAGACGAATTCATCCACATGCCACATTCCTGATTAACGAACATTGGAAGGCTATCACCGCGGCGACCGCCATAGATAAATGTTCCGTCTTTTGTCCATTTGGCCAAATTACCGATATGACGTTTGTAGGTTGCTGTGTTGAAAGTAAATTCCGTATCGATACCCGCGAAACCATTTTCTTTGGTTCCCATTGGAACATTGTGCCAGGCACCAAAATTCTCCGCCATGACCCACGATTGCCAGCCGAACGAGAAGCCACATTTATAACCTGCACCGCGCAGTTTATCAGAGGCGTCTTTCATTTCTGGCCAAGTGGCTGGAACTTTCGAAATACCGGCTTTCTTGAAAGCATCTTTGTTATACCAAAGAACAGGCGTAGAGCTGTTAAAGGGCATGGAAAGAAGCTCACCTTGAGGAGTCTGATAATAACTGATCACAGCGGGCAAAAAGTCTGACTTATCGAATTTTTCTCCGCCGTCCTTCATAACTTGCTCAACAGGATAAACCGCGCCTTTAGCGGCCATCATTGTCGCAGTACCAACTTCAAAAACCTGCACGATGTGTGGTTGTTTCTTGGCACGGAATGCGGCGATTGAAGCCGTCATTGTTTCTGTGTAATTCCCTTTAAAGGTAGGAAC
>PJEL010002670.1_pt1 | contig 16077 bp, 6 predicted proteins | sample 1853271 | NCBI WGS metagenome assembly PJEL01 (sample SAMN08108733, study PRJNA415343) | Invertebrate metagenome, whole genome shotgun sequencing project. | host: Globobulimina | place: Sweden: Gullmar Fjord | collected 2015-08
GTGCGAATAATCAACTTAACGCCAAGTGCAGATTCAAGCTGTAACAACTGCTTAGATAAATGAGAACGTGAACACAACAACTGCTCTGCTGCTGCAGTAAAACTCCCCGCTTTAACAATCAATACAAAAGCACGGATATCAGTAATGTTTATATTCATGTTTATATTTAAATTCATAAAAACTCAAATTAGCTTTATTAATGACTTACCTCAATTCTATCAGAATCATGATTCGATCGCATATGTAAACAATGATGTAACTAACGTCATATATATCACCAATCACTTATTACATAAAATACCCTCATCGCAAATAAGCAATAATTCAATTAATCAAATAGGTAGATAAATTATGAAAAAATTAGTTGTTATCACTGGCGCAAGTTCAGGTATCGGTCAAGCTGCTGCAAAGCACTTTAGCGAGCAGGGTCACCCACTATTATTGATAGCCCGTCGAGTCGAAAATTTAACGGCATTACAGTTACCCAATACATTATGTGAACAAGTTGATGTAACTGACAAAGGCGCATTTGACACTGCAGTAGCTAAAGCAGAAGCTCTCTATGACCCAGTAGATTGCCTTGTTAATAATGCTGGTGTAATGCTTTTAGGTCAGGTAGAGAGCCAAGAAGCCAGTGAATGGCAGACTATGTTTGATGTTAATGTTATTGGTCTACTCAATGGTATGCAGTCGGTGCTTGCGCCAATGAAAGCGCGCAATACCGGCACCATTATTAATATCAGCTCTATTGCTGGCAGAAAAACCTTCGCTAATCATGCTGCCTACTGCGGTACTAAGTTTGCTGTACATGCTATTTCAGAAAATGTCCGTGAAGAAGTGGCAGATAGCAATGTGCGTGTTATCACTATTGCCCCTGGTGCTGTTGAAACCGAGCTGTTATCACATACAACATCTGATGAAATCAAAGACGGTTATCTGTCATGGAAAGAAGACATGGGCGGCGCTATACATGCAGAAGATATTGCAGGCTCTATCATGTTCGCCTATAGCCAACCGCAAAATGTTTGCATCCGAGAAATAGTGATTGCGGCAACAAGACAACAGCCATAAAAAGCGTAAAAATAACAAGTTGGCAAATTCCCATTTAGCCAACTTGTTAAGTTTAAAATCATCTAGTCCCTCCCCTTTCATACTAATAAATGTGCAATTATTGTCGCTAATTATTCAGTGGTAACCGCTTAAAAAATAAATAACTCTGTCCCTATTAACCGCTATTTAAGGGTAAAAACATAGCTCATTAAAAAGACAAAAACATCTCCTCCTCTCTAGAATATTAGCTCTAAACAAGCTTTTTTACGTTAAAAAGTGTGAATAAGGCAACATTTAAAAACACAACTAACACACTGTTTTTGCGTGGAATTGAAAACTAATCGAAACAAAAATGAACCTTAAATGAAGCTCAAACGATTGTTTGCTGTATTGAACTTGGTTACTAATATGGCAGGTCAATTTTCTTCATCAAAAATAAAAGCAAAATCGATATAGAAACGATATGAAGACAATTGAATTTTTGAACATAAACTGAATACAAGGGGCAAAAATGATTTTCAAATCATCCACAGTTGCTTTAGTTGTTTCATCGGTATTAGCAGTTTCTGCCAATGCCAGTGATGTACAGTTAGCTAAGCAAAAGCTTTCTGTCGGGAACACAACAAGCAGCCAAGAAACAAGTTCTGATATGAAAAACGCTATCGTTGTTTCAAAAGAAAACACTGGCGTTTATTTAATTCAACTTACAGAGAAAAGTGCCTTAGACGCTTCTTATGCCAAGTTAGGCGATAACAGAAGTTCAATTGTTGCCAAGGTTGAAGCGCAACAAGAAGCACTACTACAAACGATTCGTAGTTTAGACGGCGCATCAATATTAACCCGTAAAGCACGTTTAACTGAAAATGCGTTATACATGCAACTTAGCCATAGCGCTGCAGAACAACTTACCGATAACATCAATGTAGCTAACGTAACCTTATTAAATGAAGAGCCTAGCTATACTGCTGAAGACGAATTTAAAGCTTTCCCTTTCTTAAAAGTTAAAGATGCTGGCGATGCAGTTACGGTTGCGATTGTTGGTAATGGCGTTGATTACACTCATAAATCTTTAGGTGGTAATGGCGATTACGACAGTGCATGGGCTAACAAAAGTAATGCATGGGACGGTTTTCCAACTGATACCGTTATTGGCGGATTAGACTTCTCAGCCGCTGGTGAAGGTTGGCATTCAATCGATTACAACCCGGTTGAAGATGCTGCTGATACCAATGTAGAAAATGGTTACATCTCTTCAGGTACTGCCGTTGCTGCACGCATTTTAGAGCAAGCTCCAGATGCTAAAATTTTAGCTTATAAAACATGGGATTGGTCAGCTGCCGATTTCTTCCCTGTTTTAGATGTAATTATTGATCCAAACCAAGATGGCGATATTAGTGACCGTCCAGACATAATTGTATTAAATGCCTACGGTAACGGTGCGTTTTATGTTGAAGATGATACTAATGGTTCATCACCAACGTATGAAATCAACCAAGTTCGCCGTGCAAGTGCTGCAGGCTCTTTAGTCGTTGTTGGTGCTGGTGATACATATTTCAACTCTTACTTTAATATCGCATGGCGTGGTGCTGTACCAGAAGCACTAACAGTAGGCTCTGTAGGTATTAATGGCGAAGATATTGTTTTATCTGAGTTTACCCCTGCAGGTCCTGTACGTGGTACACACCAGTTAAAACCAGAAGTTGTTGCTCCTGCTGAAAACATCGTTGGCCCAGTTGCTGGCTCAGGCGATGCAGAAGGCGACTTTATCGCTAACTCAACTTATGCCGCCGCTTATGCAGCAGGCACTGTAGCTAAAATATTAGCTGAGAATCCTCAGTTAAGCCCATTAGAAGCAAAAGCATTAATCGCAAATACCGCCATTGCCGATAATATTAAAGGCCAAACAGTTCATAATGAAGAGTTTGACCGTGATATCACTAACGTTGCTGAAGTAGCTTTTATGGGAACTGGCTTAGTCAATGGTGATGCTGCAGTTTCTGCTAATGCTGTTGTTTGGGAAACGAGTAGCTACCAACCAGGTATGGCTTTTGGCTTTGTTGAAGCATCAAGCTCGGCAACAAGAAGCCGTGATGTCACCATCAGAAACTTAACTGATAAAGTACAAACCTATACCCTGTCTAGCATGGTCAATGGCGACAAAGCCAATAATTCAGCTATTAGCTTTATTTTCCCTGAAACGGTAAACGTGCCAGCAAATCATTCTATTGTTTTTAATGTCACCATGAAGGTAGATGCGGCTAAGTTAACTGAGCAACTAATGTCATCAACCAATGACCACTCTATTGCCAATTTCACTAAGGAAAATGTTAACGGTTATTTAGTATTTACTAGTGACGACAAAAAATCAGCACAACTTAAAATGCCATGGCAGGTATTTCCAAAAAATGCCAAGCCTTTAGCAAAAACCAACTTCACTTATAGATCTGACTATCAAACACCTTATGAGGCAGATGAATGGTTAGATATGGTGTATTTAGCTGAGGAGGTAGCCAGTAGCTCTGCTATTGATATAACCAATACAAGTAATGTAGCTAAAACTATCTTTGCAATGCCACGAATGCACACTGTTAGCTCAATCGAAGACAGTAAAGCGACTGGCCAAGGTAATATGATCAAAAATATTGGTTCGAGTATTGTTGCCGACCAATCTTGTGCTGCTGGTAGCAAGTTAACAGTTGCCGTGCAAATGTTTGATAACTTTGATGTGCCTATGGCAGAGCATTTTGATAAGGCTGGTCACTTATTAACTTATTTCAGTATTTTTACTGCAGACTATGTTGATAGCATGGATGGCGATACCAAAGCGATCGATTCGGATATGTACCGAACAGATAATGACATACTTGCCTATATTGAAGTTTTATTAGATAACGATGGTAAACCACAAGTTGAATATATTGATTATAGCCAAGAGTATGAGTGGTGGAATCCACGTAAGCGTTTTAAACAATCTAGCTTAGGCGCTGACGTTAGCATAGGTGACGATATCGTTGTTGCTAATATCTGTCTTGATGACTTATATCATGGTGATATTCAAACAGTAGAGGCATGGAATAGTCTATTAGGTTGGCAGTTTGCCACCGATCGTGACGCACAAGCCGATGTAGGCGAAACGATGATCCGCTATAACCCTGTAATGATGGGACACTCACTTGTAGAAGTTATTGACCATACGGGTGAAGAGAATTATCCACCAATGGACGGTGGTGGTATTGGACCATTCTTTGGCATTGGTCCTATCATTGAGCCTGGAGATGGCGACGGTTCAGGCGATAGCTTAGGCTGTACCAACGAAGGTACGGGTCCATATGGCGATCCTAAAGAAGAAGATTATTGTATTGAAACTAAGGTTGAGCATTTAGCATTTAATAGTGCTGTAACTTTATTGCCCGAAAGCTATGTAGAGGCTGAAGATTATATGCAACTAGGTTATCCATTTGCGGTATCAGATGAAGAGTTATCTCTGCCCTGGTCCAACAAGGTAACTTTGCAGCCACAAGAAACGGCCCGAGTAGCTGTAACCTATGTACTTTCGTGTGATGTAAACCGATTTTCTATTGATTTTGACTTTTCTGTTGATGAAAACTGCCCTCCTGGAGTGATGTTATTTGAACTAGCCAATGACAACACCAGTTTCTCTGATAGTACTTACGGTAATGATAGCGGTATAAAACAAGGCCAAAGCTTCACTGTTTATGAAAATTCAGAGAATGGCACTGTTATTGGAAAACTCTCTCGCGATATGGTTAAGTTTTTTGAAGAAGACAAACACCAAGGTCCAATTCATTTAGTCAATGCCCTGCCAGGTACGCCTTTTGCTGTTGCCACTGATGGCTCTATTACAGTAGCCAATAGTGATGCATTAGATTATGAGCAAACTAAATCTTATACCTTAAAAGTACAAGCTGATTACGTTAACCGTGATACTCAAATTGTTGATGTAGAGATCAAGATTAACAACCGAAATGACATTGCTCCTATGATGGTTGAAGGCTTAGCAGCTATTACCGGTAAAGTGGGTCAAGCAGTTACTACGTCATTTAGCAGTGCATTTAGCGATGTCGAAGGTGATGGCATTACTTTTACTTCAAATAACTTACCAGAGGGCTTAACACTCTCTAACGCTGGTACCCTTTCAGGTACATTAATGCAAGCAGGTGATTACCAAGCAAGCATAACGGCTTCTGATGGTTTAAATACAACATCAGCAGACTTAAGCTTTTCGGTTGAGCAATCATCAACAACAGCTGCTCCAATTGCAGCGCCTGAAGCTGATGAAGCATCAAGTAGTGGTGGTAGTACTGGCGCGTTCATATTCATGCTAGCTGGTTTAGCGTTATTCAATCGCCGTATTGGTAAGTAATTAAATTGAGAGACTCAGTCTCTCAAAGAGGAATTTATTGTGAATTTTAAATTAAATAAAATAGCCTTAGCTCTGCCAATTAGTCTGATGACTCTTGGCGCATTCGCTGCAGTATCCCCTGATGATATTCCAACTTTTGAGCTAACTCAGGTACAAAAAAACTTAAATGCAAAAGCAAATAACAACAAAGAAACTGGTCGATATTTCATTTTACTAGAAGATGAACCTGTAGCCTTATATCAAGGTAAGGTTAAAGGCTTTAAGGCGACTAACGTTGCTGCTTCAGGTGGCATTAACGCGACCAGTAAAGGTAAACTAAATCTGCAAAGTTCAGCCTCTGTAATGTACAGTGATTACCTTGCAGTAAAGCAAAACCAAACATTAACCAACATTAAATCAGCACTTAAACGCGATATTTCAGTACAAAGTCGATTTAAAGTGGCGCTTAATGCCCTAGTGATAAACCTAGAGCCAAATGAAGCACTAGCATTACGCAAAATGCCAGGTGTGCTTGCGGTAGAGAAAGAAGAAATGCATCAGATACTAACTGATGTTGGTCCTCAACACGTTGGCGCACCAGAAATTTGGGAAAACACTGACATTGAAGGGGCAAAAGGTGAAGGCCTAGTCGTTGGTGTACTTGATACCGGCATTTCCTCATATGCATTTAAACTTTGGATGGGGTCTCCTATTGATGACTATATCGGAAGAGATTTTCACCCTTCATTTGCTGATATTGGCGCTGATGGTTACGACCATAGCAACCCGAATGGTGAAGGAGTTTATTTTGGTGATTGTATTGATTCACCACACTGGTGTAACGATAAAATTATCGGCGTAGTTTCGTTTGATGGTTTAAAAACAACAGGCTTAAACGATCCCCGTGCTGATACCGGTCAAGATGACCATGGCCATGGTACCCATGTGGCCTCAACTATTGCAGGTAACCGTGTTGATGGTGTCAACTACCCTACAGCTTATCCAGATATGGAGTCTCAATCTGATCATCAATATTATGATTCGGAAATTGCCGTATCAATTAGTGGTGTAGCACCCCATGCCAATATTGTTTCTTATAAAACCTGTGCGGTAAATGGTTGTTCGCCCAGTGCTGCCGTTGAAGCACTAGAGCATGCCATTGCCAATAATATTGATGTTATTAACTACTCAGTAGGTGGCTCTGCAGGATCTCCTTGGTTTGATGCTGATGCCTTAGCCTTTTTAGCGGCACGTGAAGCAGGTATTTTTGTTGCCGTTGCTGCGGGTAATGCTGGTACTGAGGGTGAAAAGACGATTGGCTCTCCAGGTAACTCTCCTTGGGTAACTACAGTTGCAGCATTAAGTCACTCTCGTGATTTTACCGAAGAAAAAACTGCTAGCTTTACTGGTGGCTCAACGCCTCTTGAAAACTTAATTGGTAAAGGTGCAACTTCAGGTATATTAACACCAACCGGTGTGGTTTACGCCGGTGATGTTGAACATGCTGAGAATGCAGAAGTAGCAGGCATGGTTGGCTCTTGTGGTAAGGGGACACTATTCGATTGGTGGGATGAAATTAACGTTAAAGACAAAGTGGTTATTTGTCGCCGTGGTGGTGTAGATGCCGATGGCGCGCCACTAAGTCGTTTATCAAAAGGTGAAGAAGCAGTACGTGTCCGTGCTGCAGGCATGATTTTTATCAACTCCGATGATGCCTACGATAACGTTGAAAATGACTTACATATATTACCTACAGTACACTTAAATAAAGCCGACGGCGAAAAGCTGCTTGCTTGGTTAGCGACAGGTGAAGGTCATCAAGTAAGCTTTACTGATTCTGAATTAGTGCTTAACGAAGATAAAGCTGACATTACTGCTGTATTTACCTCTCGTGGACCTGACTACTTTAGTAACGACTACCTAGTTCCCGATGTTGGTGCACCAGGTGTTGATATTTTAGCCGGTGGTTTAGGCGGCAGTGCTTGGGACCCTATGCAAAGTACTCAATATGAGGTATACGAGCGGATTGGTGGTACATTCCGCTTTATGAGTGGTACTTCAATGGCATCACCTCATATCGCTGGTATGTATGTACTGATGAAAGCAGCCAACCCTACGTGGACTGCAGCAGAAGCACAATCTGCATTGATGATGACAGCTTATACAGCGGTTAAAGAAGATGATGATTTTGACGGTGAATTAAACCGCGCTGATATTCATAGAACTGGCTCTGGTAGTGCTCGGGTAAATTTAGCCATTAATGCTGGTTTAGTGATGAACGAAACTCGTCAAGGCTATTTAGCCGCTAACCCACATGCTGAAGAGCTAGGTCTAACTGACGGTATCGTTGGCTGGCATGGACAGCCACATCAAATGAATATGCCGAGCTTATCTAAAGGCGAATGTTTACTTGAGTGTGATTGGACACGTACCTTTAAAGCGACCAAAGCAGGCTCTTGGAGTGTTAGTTTTGAGCACCATAGCGAAGGGTTTAGCTTGGCTACTGATACCAGTGAGTTTACCGTAAGTGAAGGTGAAGAAGTTGTTATTAACTTCACAGCTAAGGCGCAAGAAGGTTTAGCTGACAAGTGGGTTAATGGCCGTGTTGTGTTAACACCTAGCGATAGCTCAATGCCAGTACAAACTTTACCTGTAGTGGTTAACCTTATTGCCGGTACAGCGCCTGAATTAGTAGAGGTAGATGTAAAGCGTACGAATGATTCAGTGCCGGTAGATGGTATTACCACCATAGGCACTGATGATTTAACGGTGACTAAATCAGAAATAGCCAAAGCAGATATTCATGAATTTGACTTAATGCGTGATGCGACTAATGGCACAATTTGGCATTATGATGATCCTGATAGTGCAACTATTCACTCGATTCCATTAAATATTCAAGCTGATAGCAAGCGTTTAGTGATTGAAGTGCTTGAAACTTCATCACCTGATATTGATGTTTATGTTGGTATTGACGCTAACCTTGATGGCAAACCTGATGCCACTGAAATGCAGCTGATGGAGCATATGAGTGCTACGGAAACTTCATTTGAGCTAATTGATGAAGTTAGCCCTAGACCTGATACTTACTTTGTCTTGATTCACAACTGGGCTGAAGGTCCGGCACCATTAGATGAAAATCAAATGGTTTGTGAAGAGGGTCAAGAGCCTGATGAAGGCATTACTTGTGCTGAAGCCCCTGTAATGGACAATGTTAAGTTAGCCATTACTAATGTGACTTACGATAAAGATAATATGGTAGTTGAAGCTCCTTCTTCTGTTGAGCCACTTGAAGCAGTTGATACTCGCATCAAATGGAAGCAACAAATGTCTGAAGGTGATATTTACCATGGTGTGTTCTGGTTAGGTACTTCTGCTGAGCTAGATAAAAATATCGGTACCGTTCGCGTTAACATGCTGCGTGGTGGTGATGATATAAAAGTAGCGAAACCAAAGGTAAATGACGACAAGATGCATTTTGACATTGACGTCGCCTCTAACAATACCAGTGAGGTTAGAGTCTATGACTTTACAGTTGAATTAGCTGAAGGTACAAGCGTTGACTTAGTTATTGTCGATACCGTTGTTGAAGGTGCTACCATGAGCTTTAGTGCTAGCTCTAATAATATTGACTATGTTGTTAATGGCAATACGTTAACATGGAGTCATAGCCAAGCTATTGGAGCGAGTGCAGTAACCTTTACTACCATACTTGATACTTCAGAGGTTAGCGGTCTTGTTGATGCTACGCCTGTAATTGAATCATCAGTAAGTAGCAGTGAAGAAGCCGATGTTGTTTCACCTGAGCCTGTCTTTGTAGAAGGTCGCCCTGTGTTCACCGCTACTGCAGCTGAAAGTAAGGTAGCTGAAGGTAAGCCTGTTACACTAACAGCCAGTGTTGTTGATGCGGTTATTGAAAACCCTGAGTTATCTTACCAATGGACACAAGTATCTGGTCCATCGGTGACATTCTCAAACTCTGGGCAGTCAATCAGCTTTGACGCACCTAACGTATCATCTGATGAAGTAATTTCTTTTGAGTTAGTTGGTTCAAACGGTTCAAAAAGCAGTGCACCTGCACCCGTATCGGTTGAGATTGAAAATAATGAAAAGAGCAGCGGTGGTAGTACTAACCTAGCTTTCTTATTACTAGCAGCATTTGGTGTATTGTTACGTAGACGTAACAATTAACGACTAGATTAATTCAAAATCATTACATTTAAAGCCCCTTATTTTAGGGGCTTTTTTATACCTTAAAATCAACAGCTTACCTTGCTTGTTTATTGAACGTTACACTTTTCAACTATTCCATGCATATGCTAGTTATTCTTTTTTGCAATGAGCATTGGAAAAAAGGAATAACAAGGATAGTATGATTGACTATACCTAAATGGAATTGAGTAAAAACTATAATCACTAGCCAAGGCGATACTATTTAATATGATCACATTACCGCATCAAAAATATCAGATTGGACAATGCATTATCAATTGTCATGATATGACGGTAACCGTTGATGAAGAGACAACGCAATTGCCAGCAAAAGTATTCGAATTTCTAAAGCTGCTCATTGCTCACCCCAACCAAACAGTCACCAAAGAGCAAGTCATAGAGCAAGTTTGGCTTGGCAATACCGAAGTAGGAAAACGCGGTGCTGGTAATGCAATTTGGCATTTAAGAAAAACAGTTGCTGAATTGGGTATAGATCAAGATGAGGTATTTAAAACAATAACAAAAGTAGGTTACCAGTTATTAATAGAGCCTATAGCTATTATTGAAGAAAACGCACCGCAAACAATTATTTCTGCCACCGGTAAACCTTCCACTCGATTGTTCTTATATTTAACTTCCGTATTTGCCATTGTAATTGCGCTAGTACTTGCCTTTTTTATCTATTTAAATCAAAAGAATGAACTCAGCTCTGAGGTTAAGCCAACACAAGTTAAAACAAAACATTTAACCAATTTCGAAGGTGTTGAAGAACATCTCGCTATATCTGAAGATGGTCACTATATGGCTTTTCAATGGTTACAACAGAATAAAAATAGTCAGATATTTATAAAAGACTTAGTAAACCCTGAATCGCCATTACGCCAAATTTCAATGACATCTGAAAAAGAAGTCTCGCCGACTTGGTCACCCGATGCGCAGTCACTGGCATACTTTAGAGTATCAAGCAGTGGTGAATGTTCGCTGCATGTTAGAGAGCTGATCACCAATCAAGATCAAGTAATTGATAGAGACTGTGTCAATAAAGGTTATTTTCATAGCATAGACTGGTCACCTGACGGTAAAAAAATAGCCTATACAAAACAGTTAGAAGACAGAGTTGCCATTGTCACTTTCGAATTAAGCAGCAAAGTGATTGAGCAATATACCTTCCCTAATGCTGGTGAAGAAGATTTACTAATGAGCTGGTCAAAAGACAGTGATCAACTAGCGTTTGTTCGTTCCGCTGAACTTGAAGCAAAACTATTTTTAACGGATAAGCTAAAACAACAAAGACTACTTATTGATAATGAGAAAATGATCCTCGGCCTAGATTGGCACAAAAAGGATGAAAGCATATATTTTAATGCCATGCGAGGTGCTAATTTTGTTGTGCAAAAATATAATCTTGGTACCCAGATTATTGAAGACGTGCACACAGATAACACCATATATAGCCTAGCTTTAAACGAAACAAGCAACGAGCTATTTTATGCTAGGCATATTTCTCAAGAACATATCACCATTAGGTCATTAAATGATGGTCATGTTATTAAGCAGCTTGTTTCTTCCTCTAGAGATTTATATGGTCAGTTTGTTGCCAAAACTGGCGATATTCTATTTTTGTCTAATCGAAGTGAGCTTTGGGAAGTTTGGTTAAAACATGACAATAGCAGCATTCAAATCACCTTTGATCAAGGGCAAGTAACCATTCCTGCGGTATCTCCCATCGATACCAGTTTTGTTATTGCCATGAAAAAAGAAGATGCTGATAATTATATTTTATACCAAGGCTCTCTACCTGAAGGTAATCTAAAGCAGTTAATTGATATTGATGGAGACGTTAGAAACCCGTCTTATTCACAAGATGGGAGACGATTGTACTTTTCCTCAAATAAATCTGGTAACTGGGCTATTTATCGCTACGATTTTACCTCTGAAGAAGTCACCTTAATTACCAATGATAACGGTAAGTATGCTATCGAAAGCAATGACGGTGGCATTTATTACACCAAAGAGAACTTACCTGGCATCTTCTATTTATCTGCCGATAATAAAACTCAACAAACCGTTACCACTAAGCTTGGTGCAAGCGATTGGGGCAGTTTTTTTATGCAAAATGAACAGCTTTATTTCCTCAAGCGAACTAAAGAAAATGACATTTTAATGCGTATTGATGACGGAGGAAATGAACAAGAAGTATTCTCTTTGCCCCCTGTTTCTATTCGCAATGAAAAAGCATTAACGCCAGCCTACCAAGGTACAGTTATTGTAAGCATGCTTGGCATAAATGACGCTGATATTTATAGTGTGCCACTTAAAAAATAATTTCTTAATTACACTAAGCCCCTGTACATTCGCAAAGCTTTAATTGATCCCTTTTGATTAAGCCATTATCATCGGAACTTATTGGGACAGAGTCGTCATACTCTTATGACTAATAACAATAAAAAATAGACTCTTCCAATAATGTAACTAGCTAAGCTTTTTCGCTTGGCGATAATAACACTAAAAATAACTTAACTTATCCAAAGGACACGATATGAAATCTATTAAGAACATCGCATTAAAAAGTCTTCTTGCTGCTTCACTTGCTGTATCTGCATCACAAGCAAGCGCTGATGGCTTCTATATTGGCGCGGGTATTTATAGTCCTGAAGCTGAATACTCTACAGTAAGTGATAGTGATACAACACCGGCATTTTTTGTTGGCTACCAATTTATTGATACTAGCATTTTCATGGTGTCTGCTGAGGTTGGTTATTATGATTTAGGTAGTTTTAGCAATCAGGGAGCTAAAGTTGATGCTGATGCTTTAAGCCTAGCCGCTGTTGCATATTTGCCTATAGGACCTATCTTTGAAGTTTATGCAAAAGCTGGTGTTGCCCAAACCAATGTTGATTTCTCGTTTGAAGAAACTAAAAATGATTTTGGTGGAACTGAAGGTTTTGGTGGTGTCGGTGCATCGCTTGATATTATGGATACTGTTGATATTTATGTTGAATATTTAGTTTTTGACACAGAGATTAAATCTGAATCTGTTGGTGTAGGTGTTCGTTTCGATTTCTAAATTGAATTGTTGCTGAGTTTTGTTATATAAGTGGCCAGTTGTACTTGGCCACTTCATTAATTTCTGAAAAAAACGTCTTGTTTTCACATTGTTACTTTTAAAATATAGCACTTGCTAAACATTAAAAGGCGCACAGTATTCGTTACTTTATTACACCTTAACTTCATTATCGGTAACCGTCTAAGTTCGAAAACGTTCAACTGATTTATTAAAGCTCACGGCTAAGTCAGACATTTTTAAAGACGTATCTCGGCTTTCCATGCTGCCCTGACAAACTGCATCACCAACCGTTTTAAAATCTTCAACCCATGAACGCATATCAATCACTTGATGATGAGAATGCTCGGCTTGATTAGCCACCTCATTACTGACATTGCTTAAGCTCAATATGCTTGATTGAATAAGTGATAGTGATTCAACAGTTTCTTGCGATAAAGCAACCGCTTGATCAGCTTGAACTTGATTATTTTCCATAGAGGTAACGATTTGAGAAATAGCACCCACTATGCCCGCTAACATGGTATTAATTTCAATGGTTGATTGATGAGTACGAGTCGCAAGTGTACGAACTTCATCAGCCACTACCGCAAAACCTCTACCTGACTCTCCAGCTCTTGCCGCTTCTATCGCAGCATTTAACGCTAATAAATTAGTTTGGTCGGCAATGCCAGCAATAGTACCCACCACAGTAGAAACTTGATCACCTGACTTACGTAGCTCAATTAACATATCCGATGAAGCTTCAATATCGTTAGCTAGTGCCGAAATACTGGTTGAGGTTTTAGCAACTTGTTGCGCACCATTTTCAACAGCTTGTGCACCTTCTTTGGCTTGCTCAGAGGCATTGTTTGACTGCTCAAAACCTTGCGCTATTTGGCTTTCTAAAGTCACCATACTTGATAACAACAACTCAATTTTTTCATTTAATAAGTTAACTTGCACATCAGCATTTTCAGAAGTAGCGCTAAGTACATCAACCAATTCATTGATATTATTAGCAATAAGCCTAACGTCAGTAATACCACTATTAAAGGCCTTCAATAAACGATTAACACTGGCAGCAGCTAAGCCAATTTCATCATTAGAACGCTCTGGCACAACCTTTGTTAAATCATAACTTTGTGCAACATGATCTAATTCTTCAGCCAACTCTCGAATAGGTAAGGCTATTTTTTTGTGAGATAGCGTATAAGCCACTCCTGCAACAGTCACTATGCTAGCCAGCAGCGCTAATACCAATAATTGAATATCGGCTATTTCTGTGTGGATAGCTGTTGAACTATTACTCGCATCAAGGCTAACACTTTCACTTATTGTATTTAATTTTTCCGAGATGCTTTTTGAATGCTGGTCTACATCAACTAAGATCTCGCGAGCAGCATCCCAATCAACATCATCTACAGTCATAACCCGCTGAAGTCGGCTCATAAAAGTAATAAGTACCGCTATTTCGTCAACTATCGCTCGGTGTTCTTGGTGCGAAGATAAGGTACCACTGGCCATAAGCAATCGTTCAAAGCGCTGGTTATTCTCATTCAACACATCGGAAAATTCATTCGCTTCAATCATAGTGCCGTATAGGCCATAAGCTGCTATTTGTATAGCATCTAATGATTGTTTTACTTGTTGTAAATCATTTAACTCAGGCAAGGTTTCGCCAGTGAACTGGCTAGTGCGCTGTTTTACTTCACTCGCGGCACCAAACAAAGTCACCGAAGCGGCAATAGCGACAATCAACACGAGCAAGTAACCGAGTAAGACTTTTTTACTAATAGAAGCCACGTAAAACTCTCCGAGTTTATTAAGTTGAATAAAAAACTTACCTATTAAAAACAATTAAGTATATAGGCTTATTGATAAATATCGAGCTGACTTAAGTAGTAATTGTCATGCTAAAAAGGTGTCATATCATGAGTTTGTTTTTTCCGTGAAAGATAAGACCGTACTACAGCATATTATCACTCAAATTATTTACTCATAATCATGCAAGTGTCTGCATCTGTGAGCATCACGTTTGCAGACAAGCAATGACCGAAAAGGCTTATCTAATAAAAAGGTTATAAACAACTTGATGAATTTTTTTGCCAAACGGTGGAAACAGTAACGAAGAAAAGCTTATGCGACCACGCGACAACACTGACTTAGCATGAGAAAACGTTTTAAAGCCTTCCATGCCATGATATTGACCCATACCTGAAGCGCCAACGCCGCCAAAGGGCAAATCATCATTAGCAACATGAATCGCAGCATCATTGATACAAACACCACCGGCATGGGTTTTAAGCAATATATTTTGTTGAAAATCTTTATTGAAGCTACAAATATACAATGCTAGTGGTCGCGCATTTTTATTGACGTAATCAATCGCTTCACTAACGTCGTTATAACCAACAATAGGTAATATTGGTCCGAATATTTCTTCTTGCATCACTAACATGTCATCGCTGGTATTAGTAATAACCGTCAGTGGCATTTTACGCTGCTCGCTGTTACCGTTTAGCTGCGCATCAACAACAAGCGGCATGATAGTCGCGCCCTTTTCTTCAGCATCTTTTAGTAAATTATCTAAACGTGACTTTTGTGCCTCATTGATAATACTGGTGCAGTCATCATTGTTAGTAATGCTTGGGTACATTGCTTGGTAGCGTTTTTTAAACGCCTGAATAAGCGCATCAACCTTTGCCTCAGGGCATAAAATATAATCTGGGGCGACACAAGTTTGCCCTGAGTTAAGTGTTTTTCCTAAAATCAGGCGCTCTACTGCAGTATCGATATCAATTTCATTATCAATAATTGTTGGCGACTTTCCGCCCAGCTCAAGCGTCACCGGCACTAAATTCTCTGCCGCAGACTTCATTACTAACTTGCCTACAGCTGTAGAGCCAGTGAAAAACAAGTGGTCAAACGCTAAACCAGAAAAAGTTGCCGCTATCTTGGCATCACCACTTACAATGGCTACCTGTTTTTTGTCAAAGACCTTAGCGATTAACTTAGCCAATAAAGCAGTAGTGTTAGGGGTAAATTCTGACATTTTGATCATGGCAGTATTACCTGCAGCAAGGGCCGCAGTTAAAGGGCCAAATGATAAAAATACCGGATAGTTCCACGGCGCAATAATACCAATGACACCTTTAGGCTGAAAAATAACACGTGCTTTAGCCGGTTGAAATAACAGGCCAACGTGTTTCTTCTCAGTTTTCATCCAGCGCTTTAGGCGCTTAATGGTGTAGTTTATTCCCATAACGGTACCAAGAATATCGCCCAATTTAGAGTCATCGACACTTCGATGACCAAAGTCCTTTGACATCGCCTCGATAAAAGCTTGCTCGTTATCGATAAGTAAACTTTTTAACTTAACTAAATCAGCAATTCGTTGTTGATAGCT
>PJEL010002671.1_pt1 | contig 16070 bp, 12 predicted proteins | sample 1853271 | NCBI WGS metagenome assembly PJEL01 (sample SAMN08108733, study PRJNA415343) | Invertebrate metagenome, whole genome shotgun sequencing project. | host: Globobulimina | place: Sweden: Gullmar Fjord | collected 2015-08
GGCTATGTGAAGATGTTCGGCGACGCCAATGCCGCCAGCATGCCCTCCGACGACAATGACCGGTTGAGCGAGGCGGAGCGCGCGGAGGCCTTCCCGTATAAACGCCTCGGACAGAGAGTAGCGATCGTTGCGGCGGGCCCCTTGGCGAACTTCATCTTCGCCATCGTCGTGCTGGCCGCCCTATACAGCACCGAAGGACAGCCCTTTACGCCGGCAGTGGTAGGAACAGTTCTGCCGAATTCCGCCGCCGAAGCTGCGGGTTTCGAGCCGGCCGACAAGATCATCGCGGTAAACAGTCAGTCGGTACAGCGATTCGAAGAGTTACAGCGCATCATCTCCTTGCGGCCGGAGGTGACTTTGGAGATAACCGTGCTGCGCGACGGCAGGGAATTTCAGCTGCAAGCCACCCCGACGCGCGAAACCAATACAAACAATCTTGGTGACGTTCAAGAAGTGGGCCGGCTCGGCATTACGCGCAGCGGAGCCGAGTTTGTGCGCCACGACCCTTTGACTGCGGTCTGGCAGGCGACGCGCGAAACCATCTCCATCGTGAACGTGACCTTCACGGCTCTGGGCCAGATGATCAGGGGCGAGCGGGGAGCCGAGGAGTTGGGTGGGCCGATCCGAATCGCTCAACTATCGGGTCAAATAGCGGAGATCGGTATTGTTCCGCTGATTCTCTTGGCCGCCATGCTCTCCGTGAACCTCGGCCTGATCAACCTGTTTCCGATTCCAATGCTGGACGGCGGTCACCTCTTGTTCTACGCAATCGAGGCAGTGCGGGGGCGGCCTCTGGGCGAAAGGGCACAAGAATACGGTTTCCGGATTGGCCTAGCTCTGGTATTGACGTTAATGGTTTTTGTGACCTGGAACGATCTGGTTCGTATCTGGCTCGAATTGACCATTTAGTAAGTTTCGTAAAAGGGCTGGGCACTTAAAGGCACCAGCACACGGGGGAAGGACAAGGGAACGTGGGTCGCGGACGCTTGCTCGTCGTTGCTTTGGCGTATCTGCTGTCCTGTGCAGCGTGGTTGAGTCTTCCGGAATCCGGCGCAGCTCAATCGATCCTCGCGGGCGGACAAATCGAATCCATACGTGTCGAGGGCACGCAGCGTATCGAGGCTGCGACGGTGCGCTCCTACATGCGGGTCAATCCGGGCGACCCGTTTGATCCGGTCCGTCTGGATGATTCGCTTAAGAATCTCTTCGCCACCGGCCTGTTCGCCGACGTGCGCCTGGCACGGGACGGCAATGTCCTGGTCATCGTTGTAGATGAGAATCCGATCGTCAATCGGATCGCCTTCGAGGGTAATCAGCGAATCGACGACGATACGCTGCAGCAGGAAATCGAACTGCGGCCGCGCGTGGTCTTCACGCGTACCAAGGTGCAGAGCGACACCAACCGTATTCTGGAAATCTATCGTCGCTCGGGTCGCTTCGCCGCAACCGTCGATCCGAAGGTCATCCAGCTCGAGCAAAACCGTATCGACCTCGCCTTCGAGATTAACGAGGGACCGGTCACCTCGATCCGCTCGATCAATTTCATCGGCAATCAGGAGTTCTCCGATTCCTCGCTTCGCGACGAAGTAACGACCGTTGAAGCATCGTTCTGGAACTTCTTCACGACCTCCGATACCTACGATCCCGACCGGCTGACCTTCGACCGTGAATTGCTGCGCCGCTTCTACCTGAATGAGGGTTATGCGGACTTCCGGGTCGTCGCTGTCGTTGCTGAGCTTACTCCCGACCAGCAGGACTTCATCATCACCTTTACGGTGGAAGAGGGCCCGCGCTACACCTTCGGTAAAATCGGCCTCGAAACCACCCTGCGTAATCTTGATCCGGAGACTCTGCGGGAAAATCTGACGACGGTAGAAGGCGACTGGTACGACGCGAGCGAGGTCGATAAGACCATCGAAGTCCTGACCGATAGTGTCGGCGACCTGGGCTACGCCTTCGTCGATATCCGGCCCAGGGTGCAGCGCGACCGCGACAATCTCAGTATCGACATTGTCTTTGATATCCAGGAGGGCCCGAAGGTCTTCGTCGAACGCATCGATATCCAAGGCAACTCGCGCACGCTTGACCGTGTCGTACGCCGCGAATTTCGATTGGTGGAAGGCGACGCCTTCAATACTTCCAAGCTGAGACGCTCTCGTCAGCGAATTCAAAATCTCGGATTCTTTAAAACCGTCACGGTCGAGAACGAGCCGGGTAGCGCGCCGGACCGGACCATCGTGAAAGTCGAAGTCGAGGAACAGTCTACCGGCGACGTGACCTTCGGCGCAGGTTTCTCCTCGGCGGATGGCCCGATCGGTAACATCGGTATCCGAGAGCGAAACTTGCTCGGTCGCGGTCAGGATGTGCGCCTTAGTTTCACGCTGGCTGGTGCCGCATCTGAAATCGACTTCAGCTTCACCGAGCCCTATTTCCTCGACCGCAACCTAGCTGCAGGTATCGACCTCTACCGCACAACCAACGATCGGGACGACGAAAGCTCTTTCGAGGAAAAACGCATAGGTGGGTCGCTGCGGGCGGGCTTTGACGTCACCGACAACATTCGCAACGTGGTTCGCTATACGCTTGAGGATCGCGATATCACGGACGTCGACAGCGATGCCTCGCTGCTGGTGCGCTCGGAGAAGGGCAAAACCCTGCGTTCCACCATCGGCAATGAATTTACCTACGACACCCGCGATTCCCGCTTCGATGCGCGTGAAGGCGTCATCGCCGCCGTGCGCAATGAGTTCGCCGGTCTGGGCGGCGACGTGACTTACCTGAAGTCGTCGTTGAGTGCCGGATACTTCCACACAGTCTATGAAGACTGGACGGTCAGCGTACGTGGCAGCGCCGGCAACATCATCGGCATCGGCGAAGACACACGCATCTCCGACCGCTTCTTCAAGGGCGGCAACTCACCCCGTGGCTTCAAGTTCGGCGGCATCGGCCCGCGTGACTCGATCACCGACGATGCTCTGGGCGGCAAGCATTTCTACACGGGCACCGTGGAGGGTTCCTTCCCCATGTCGCTGCCCTTCGACCTGGATGTCCGCGGCAGAGTGTTCACGGATGTCGGCGCCGCCTGGGGTGTTGACGATGGAAGCGTCGCTGTCTCGGTCGAGGACTCGAAGGCACCGCGTGTGACTGTCGGCACCGGTGTTTCCTGGAATTCACCCTTTGGGCCAGTGGTTATGGACGTGGGCATTGCGGTGATCAAAGAAGACTTCGATGAGACAGAGCTCATCAGCTTTAGCTTCGGAACGCAGTTTTAGGACAGATGAAGAGGCTCCGCAGGTGGTCGTTGTACCTTGCCGCAGTCGTCCTGCTGTCTGCGGTCCCCTTGACTGCTGCCCGCGCACAAATTGAGCGGCCGCCTCTCATCGGCGTTGTCGATCTCCAGGCAGTACTCAGAGGATCTGCGGCGGTTAGGTTGCTAACCGCAAAAATCGACATTCAGCGCCAAACCGCGCGCAGCTCCATGCAGGACCGCGAGGCCGCCTTGCGATCGGCCGACCTCAACCTTGCTCAGCGGCGTTACTCTCTCCTGGCTGAGGACTACGCCAAGGAACGCGAAGAACTGGAGGCTGAAGGCATCGATCTGCAGCGCCAAGTACAAGAGCAGCGCCGCCAGCTGGATCAGATGTTCAGCCAGGGGATGGCTCAAGTGCAGCAAATTCTCCTGCAGATTGCCCAGGATATTGCCCGCGAGAACAATCTTGACCTCCTCTTCTCGAAGACCGCAGTTATTGTTGTGCGACCGGAGTTCGATTTCACGGATGAGGCTTTGAAACGCCTCAATGAGCGGCTGACAGAAGTCGCTCTGCCTGAAACGCCTAACTGAAAGTGGTTCATGGCAGATCCCAGATTCTTCGATAATTCAGGGCCCTTCACGCTGGCCAAGCTCGCCGAGATTGCCGAGGCGGAGTTGCAGGCTGGCGCCGATGGGGCGCAAAGTTTCTCCGACGTCTCTCCGCTTGAGACAGCGGGGTCCGATGACGTCAGCTTCCTGGACAACCGGCGCTACATTGCCCAGTTCTGCGACAGCAAGGCGGGGGCCTGCATTGTCGATCCGGAATTCGCCGACCGCGCGCCGGCCGGCATGGCGCTGCTGCTCACCAAAAAGCCCTATCGCGGCTATGCCCGGATCGCTCAGGCGTTCTACCCTTTGCCGCAGCCACGGCCCGGCGCCCATCCTTCGGCCATTGTCGATCCGAGCGCGCGCGTGGGCGAGGGCACTGAACTGGGTGCCGGCGTAGTGGTCGGCGCCAAGGCCGAAATCGGGCGCGGTTGTCGGATCGACGCCAATACGGTCATCGGCGAGGCCGTCACCATCGGCGACGGCACCGTCATCGGTCCCAATGCCTCCGTCGCCTACTGCACCATCGGACGAGCCTGTCAAATCCATGCCGGTGCGCGAGTCGGTACCCGCGGCTTTGGATTTTCGATGGACCCGGAGGGTTTTGTCGACGTGCCTCAGCTGGGGCGGGTGATTGTCGAGGACGGGGTGGAGATCGGCTCCAACTCCACGATCGACCGTGGCGCCGGCCCCGATACCTTCATCGGAGCAGGGGCGAAGATTGATAATCTGGTACAGATCGGGCACAACGTGCGCATAGGGCGTGGTTGTGTGCTCGTTGCTCAGTCCGGTGTTGCTGGTAGCACCGTTCTGCAGGATTTTGTTGCCGTGGCTGCACAAGCCGGTATCTCCGGGCATCTGAAAGTGGGTGCCGGCGCGCAAATCGGCGCGAAGTCGGGGGTGATGCGTGACATTCCCAGCGGAATGAAGGTCCTGGGCAGTCCTGCACGGCCGGTTCGAGAGTTTTTCCGGCTCTGCGCTCTATGGGAACGACAGTTGAAGGCAAGAGGTACCAAGAAGGATGGCTAACGAATCCTCAGTGCAAACGGAGAGCGGCCCGCTGGACGTGCACGCTATCATGCGGTTGTTGCCCCATCGCTATCCCTTCCTGATGATTGACCGGGTAGAGGATATCGTCCTGGGCGAGAGCGCCACCGGGATCAAGAACGTAACCATCAACGAACCCTTCTTTCAGGGTCACTTTCCCGAACAGGCGGTCATGCCCGGGGTGTTGATCATCGAAGCCATGGCGCAGACTGCCGCCGCCCTGGTCATGCATACGCTCGGCGAAGAAGCCCACGGCAAGCTGGTGTATTTCATGGGCGTCGACGTAGCCCGCTTCCGCAAACCGGTGGTGCCAGGCGACAGCTTGCGGATTTTCGTAACCCGCGTTCAAAACCGGCGCAGTGTCTGGAAGTTCAAGGGCGAAGCCAAGGTCAACGAAACTCTTGTGGCGAACGCAAATTTTTCCGCCATGATTATGGGTTACTGATGCCGGACATCCACTCGACCGCCATCATCGACCCCACGGCGAAGATCGGGGACGGCTGTTCAATCGGTCCTTACTGCGTGATCGGCCCCCACGTTTCCCTGGGCGAAGGTTCGAAACTCCACAGCCATGTGGTGATCGACGGGCGCACGACGATCGGCGCGCGGGCGCAGATCTATCCTTTCTCCTCGATCGGCCAGCCGCCTCAGGACCTGAAGTACCAGGGCGAACCTTCGGAACTGAGAATCGGTACCGATGTGACCATCCGTGAACACGTCACCATGAACTCGGGCACCGAGGGCGGCGGCATGGTGACGGAAATCGGGGACGGCTGTCTCTTCATGCCGGGCAGTCACGTCGCCCACGACTGCCGCATCGGCAACCGCGTGATCATGGCCAACAACGCCACCCTGGCCGGTCATGTCGTGCTGGAAGACTTTGTCATCATGGGCGGTCTGTCCGGTGCACAGCAGTTCGTGCGAGTGGGCCGCCACGCGATCATCGGCGCCATGGCCGGCGCCAAGAACGATGTCATACCCTACGGCATGGTCATGGGACGCCCCGGCATCCTGGCCGGCCTCAATTTGGTCGGCCTCAAGCGCGCCGGCGTCGAGCCGAAAGAGATCCAGGCATTGATGAAGGCCTATGACTATCTCTTCGGGTCTCAGGGCACCTTCGGTGAGCGCGTCAACGCAGTGGCCGAGAAATATGGCGGCCAAGCCACGGTCGATGCCCTGGTCGGCTTCCTGCAGACCGAAACCTCCCGGCCGATCCTGCAACCGGAAGACACCTAATGACCGGGCCACTCGGTATTGTCGCCGGCGGTGGTCCTCTTCCCCGTCGGCTTGTCGAACACTGCCTGAGCACCGGGCGGGGAGCCTTCGTCGTTGCCATCGAGGGCCATACCGAAGCGGCCACGGTGGAGGGCGTCGACCACCTCTGGACGCGCCTCGGGCAAACCGAAGCAGCCATTCAGGCACTGAAGCAGGCCGGCGCCAAGGAACTGGTCATGGTCGGGCCGGTCAAGCGGCCGAGCATGACCGAACTGCGCCCCGACCGCTCGGCGTTCAAGTTCCTCGCGAAAGTTGGATTCCGCAGTCTCGGGGACGATGGGCTGCTCGGTGCCGTGGTCAAAGCCCTGGAGGAAGAGGGCTTCACGATCCGCGGCGTGGATGAGCTGCTGGGCGATCTGCTCGTAGGAGAAGGTTGTTTCGGCGTCGTCGAACCCGATGAACTGGCGCAGCACGACATCCAACGCGGCATCGCGGTGGTGCACGCCATGGGCGCTGCCGACGTCGGCCAGGCAACGGTGGTCCAGGACGGCATCGTTCTGGGCGTCGAGGCGGTGGAGGGAACCGATGCCTTGCTCGAACGCTGTGGTCCTCTGCGCCGCGACGGTCCCGGCGGAGTGCTGGTAAAGCTCAGCAAACCGGGGCAGGAGCGCCGTGCGGACCTGCCCACCATCGGGGTCGAAACCGTCGAGAGAGCGGCTGCGGCCGGGCTGCGGGGCATTGCCATCGAGGCCGGTGGAACGCTGGTGGTGGATGCCCCGGCAGTGAGCGCTGCGGCTGACCGGGCAGGGCTGTTTATCATTGGCATTTCTATCGGCAGCCACGCCGCCACCCCATGAACAGCGGGTCAAATGCCGAAAACGGCGACGCTGAGGGGCCGTTGATTTTCATCATCGCCGGCGAACCCTCGGGGGACTTGCTGGGGGCCCGCTTGATGGCGGCCCTGCGTGCGGAAACCGCGGGTCAGGTGCGTTTCGCCGGGATCGGCGGCGAGCTTATGACGCAAGAGGGGCTGAAAAGCCAGTTCCCGATCCATGAATTGGCGGTGATGGGCTTCATCGAGGTGCTGCCGCACCTCTTCAACATCATTCGCCGCATTCGCCAGACCGTCGCTTTGATCAAGTCGATGCGTCCCGATGCGGTCGTCACGATCGATTCGCCGAGCTTCACCCTGGAAATTGCCGAGCGCCTGAAAGGGCAGGGTATACCGCTGATTCACTATGTGGCGCCGCAGGTCTGGGCCTGGAAGCCTTGGCGCGCCAAGTCGGTGGCGCGCTATCTCGACCGACTTTTGGTGCTCCTGCCGTTCGAGCCGCCCTATTTCGAGCGCCATGGACTGACGACCCACTTCGTCGGCCATCCCGCCATCGATGCCGCCGCATCCCTACCCCCGCCGTCCGAGATCGACAGAGAAGAGACGGCGCCCTGCCTGGTGGTCCTTCCCGGCAGCCGCAAGGGAGAGGTGGCCAAGCTTTTACCTGTCTTTGCCGAAGTCGTGCGCGCCCTGGCGCTGAAGCACCAGGGCCTCAAGGTCATCGTCCCGACGGTCGAGACGGTCGAGGAGGTGGTCCGGAAGGGCGTGCGGGATTGGCCCCTGCCGGTCGAAGTCGTGCGCGGAACGGAGGCCAAGGCCCAAGCTTTCAAGCAGGCCACGGCTGCCTTGGCGGCTTCCGGGACGGTGGCCTTGGAACTGGGCATTGCCGGCGTGCCAACGGTCATCGCCTACCGCTTGGCCGGTATTGTCGGTTACCTGCCGTCCTCCTGGCTGCGCGTCCCCTTCGCCAGCCTCGTCAACCTCATCACCGGCCGCGAGGTGCAGCCGGAATTCCTGCAGCGCCGCTGCAGCGCCGCCGAGATCCTACCGGCTATCGAGCGCCTGATGAACGATCCGACGGCCCGCGCGGAGCAGCGCGAGGGCTACCGCGGCGTGATAGAAGCCCTGACGCCCCCGGACGGTCGGCCCAGCCAATCCGCCGCGCGCGAAATCCTTGCCTGCCTGCCCAAGGCGACTGCCGCCTCCTCCAGCAAACCGGAAGCCGAGGAGGGGACAACTTAGGCGGCTGGAAACTTCCCGACGGGTCGCGGAACAGAAAAAGGGCGCCGCTGCCATTGGCAGGGCGCCCTTCCTTCTGTTTCCCGGAAAAACCGGTCTAGCGCCGCGGCTTAGCGCTTGTCCAGCGGCACGTACTCCCGCTCGGTGTAACCGTGATAGAGCTGGCGCGGTCGGCTGATGCGCTGCTTCGGATCCTCGATCATCTCACGCCACTGGGCGACCCAGCCCACGGTCCGCGCCACGGCGAAGAGAACCGTGAACATCGAAGTCGGAAAGCCCATCGCCTTCAGGATGATGCCGGAATAGAAGTCGACGTTGGGGAAGAGCTTCTTCGAGACGAAATATTCGTCCTCCAGGGCGATCTTCTCCAGTTCGACGGCGATCTCCAACAGAGGATCGCTGCCGACACCCAGTTCGGCCAGAACCTCGTGACAGGACTTCTGCATCACCTTGGCGCGGGGATCGTAGTTCTTGTAGACCCGGTGTCCGAAACCCATGAGGCGGAAGGGGTCGTCACGGTCCTTGGCCCGCTCGATGAACTCGGGAATGCGATCCTTCGAGCCGATCTCATTGAGCATCTGCAGCACCGCCTCGTTGGCGCCACCGTGCGCCGGGCCCCAGAGCGAGGCGATGCCGGCGGCGATACAGGCGAAGGGATTGGCGTTACTGGACCCGGAGATGCGGACCGTGGAAGTGGACGCATTCTGCTCGTGATCGGCATGCAGGATGAAGATCCGATCCATGGCGCGGGCCAGCACGGGATTGATCTTATATTCCTCGCAAGGCACCGAGAACATCATGTGCAGAAAGTTCTCGGCATAGTTCAAGTCGTTGTGCGGGTACACGAAGGGCTGGCCGACCGAGTACTTGTAAGCCATGGCGGCAATGGTCGGCATCTTGGCGATCATGCGGTGCGAAGCCACCATGCGCTGATGCGGGTCGTTGATGTCCGTGGAGTCATGATAGAAGGCCGACATCGCGCCCACCATACCGACCATGATTGCCATGGGATGCGAATCCCGTCGGAAACCACGGAAAAAGTTGTTCATCTGCTCATGCAGCATGGTGTGATAGGTGATTGATTTCTCGAACGCTGTTTTCTCTTTGGCGCTCGGCAACTCGCCGTGCAGCAGCAGATAGCAGACATCCATGAAATCGCTATGCTCGGCCAGATCCTCGATCAGGTAGCCGCCGTGCATGAGGATGCCTTCCTCACCATCGATATAGGTGATGTTGGAATCGCAACTGGCGGTCGATGTGAAGCCCGGATCGTAGGTGAAACAGCCCGTCGCGGCGTAGAGGCTGCTCACGTCGATGGCGCGTGGCCCGACGCTGCCGCTGAGGATCGGAAGCTCCAGGACCTTGCCCGTGCTGTTGTCAGTCAGGGTAACCGTGTCCCTGGTTCCGGTCGGCGATTTAGCGTCGTTCATGGTCACGTTTCCTCGGCTGTAGAATGGTCCGCGCACTGCGTCCTATGTTGGGCGAGAGCATAGTGAATCTGCCCGATTCAATCAATTGCCGCGGCGCACCATAATTCCTAGGGTGCGGCGCTTTGATCGGCGATACGGGCCAGGGATTCCTCTCGCCCTAGCACGCTCATCACCTCGAAGACCCCCGGTGAGACGTTGGAACCGCTGACGGCGGCACGCAGCGGCTGCGCCGCTTCGCCAAGTTTGCAGGTGTCGGCCTCGGTAAAGGCGCGCACTGCCGTTTCAATGTTGGCTTCGTTCCACTCCGGCAACTGGCTCAGACTGCTCTGCAGACGGCCGAGGCGCGAACGTGCTTCGGGGGTGAGAATTTTCTCTGCTTTAGGGTTCAGAGATAGCGGTCGATCAACAACATAAAATATCGCGTTTTCAGCAAGTTCCGCAAGGTTTTTCGCTCGCGCCTTGAGCCCGTTCATACCCGCCGACAGACGGCTGAGGGCTTCTTCGGACAAGGCTTTTTCCAGCTTCGCCTCCAGTCGCGGCACGATGGCCTCGACCAGCCTGGCGGGTGTGGCCTCGCGCATGTAGTGGCCGTTCAGGCTCTCCAACTTCACAAAATCGAAGCGCGACGCCGATTTGCCCACACCACCCAGGTCGAACCACTCGATGGCCTGCGCGGTGGAGATCACCTCGTCGTCGCCGTGCGCCCAGCCGAGCCGCAACAAATAGTTGCGCAACGCCTCGGGCAAATAGCCCATGTCGCGATAGGCTTCGACCCCCAAGGCGCCATGCCGCTTGGACAGCTTTGCACCATCGGGTCCGTGGATCAGCGGTATATGGGCGAAGGCAGGGGGTTCCCAGTCGAGCGCCCGGTAAAGCTGGGTCTGGCGAAAGGCGTTGGTCAGGTGATCGTCGCCCCGGATGACGTGGGTCACCTCCATGTCATGGTCGTCCACCACCACAGAGAGCATGTAGGTTGGTGTGCCGTCGGCCCGCAGCAGGATCATATCGTCGAGTTGGTCGTTGCGAACGGTCACCGCGCCCTGCACCAGGTCTTCGATCACCGTCTCGCCGCTCTGAGGCATCTTCAGGCGCACGACCGGATCAACCCCGGCCGGGGCCTCCGCGGGATCGCGGTCCCGCCAGCGGCCGTCGTAGCGCATCGGTCGCTTTTCAGCCCGCGCTGCCGCCCGCATTTCGTCCAGTTCCTCCGGAGAACAGTAGCAGTGGTAGGCGCGGCCCTGTTCGAGCAGGCCGCGCGCCAGCTCGGCATGGTGCGGGGCGCGGGCGAATTGATAGACGACCTCCTCGTCGTGATCGAGGCCGAGCCAGTCCAGCCCGTCGAGGATCGCGTCGATGGCCTCCTGGGTCGAGCGCTTGCGATCGGTATCCTCGATACGCAGCCGGAAACTTCCGCCGTGATGCTTGGCAAAGAGCCAGTTGAAGAGCGCCGTGCGGGCGCCGCCGATATGCAGGAAGCCGGTCGGGGAGGGCGCAAAGCGCGTCACGACGGGGCGGGAGGTGGTTGTCATAGAGGCTTCCGGTTGCTGAAACAGGGGGCTGGTCGGGGAAGGCGGGGTTTAGCACAGCCGGGGGAAGCTGATCAAACCGCCGCTGATCCATCACTCTTCTTTTGCGCGTGCTGACGGAGACCTATAATCGCTTGAGTTACGATTGCATCGCCCGAGGAAGGCCCGAATGTCATCGGTCACCAGCGATCAGGGGGCTCGCACTCCAGGAAGCTTCATCGCGCGCGCCGGCTGGCTGCGCGATTGCTTGCTGGCCGAGCGCGGTCGCTGGCCGCTCTGGGTCCCGGTACTGCTCGGCCTGGGTGTAGCGGCCTACTTTCGAAGCCCTGTCGAGCCGCCACCCTGGACCGGCTTGGCAGCGGCGGCGGTTCTTGCCTTCCTGGCTTGGTTTTCTCGGCGCTTCCAGGGCGCTTGCCTGGCGCTCTTGATCCTAGTGGCGATTGCCACGGGTTTCGGCTTGGCGCAGGGCCGCACCCAGCTGGTGGCTGCACCGGTCCTCGAGAGATCCTGGGGACCCGAAGTTCTGACCGCCGAAGTCCTGCGCAGTGAACCTCGGGCCCGTGGCGAACGGTTCTATCTTCGCCCTCTCACCATGCCGGGTCTCTCGGCGGTGCAAATGCCCGCGGTCATCAGGGTCACCGTGTCCCGGCTGAAGGCGGTGCCACCGCCGGGCAGCCGGATCCGCTTGCGGGCGTCGCTGCGGCCGCCGAGCCCGCCGGCTCAGCCGGGTGCCTTCGACTTCGCACGCCAAGCCTACTTCCAACGTCTCGGCGGCATCGGTTTCGCTTATGGGACTGCCGAGCTGGTTCAAGGCCAGCCGGTCGGGACCGAAAGCATCTGGCAGGCCTGGCACCTTTGGTGGAGCGGTTTGCGTCAGACCATCGCCGCGCGCATCGCCGGCCAGCTCGACGGCGAGCGCGGCGCCGTCGCCATCGCCTTGATCACCGGCCAGCGCGGCGGCATCCCCGAGGCAACCCGCGAAGAGATCAGGGCCGCGGGGCTGGCCCACTTGCTGGCGATTTCCGGCCTGCACATGGGCTTGGTCGCCGGCCTGCTGTTCTTCGCCCTGCGCGCCTGCCTGGCTCTGGTGCCCTTTCTGGCGCTCAACTATCCGATCAAGAAATGGGCGGCGCTGGGCGCCGCTGCGGGCGCTTTCGTCTACCTGAACCTGGTTGGCGCCAACATTCCCGCGCAACGGGCCTTCCTGATGATCGCCGTTGTGTTGCTGGCGGTGCTGTTGGAACGCCGCGCGCTGTCGTTGCGGCTGGTTGCCTGGGCAGCCACGGTCATACTGATCGTCGCGCCCGAGAGCCTGATGTCGGCCAGCTTCCAGATGTCCTTTGCAGCGGTCACTGCGCTCATCGCCGGCTACGAGTTCTGGGAGAACCACCGGCCCGAGACCCGAGAACGACGGCGGCCGGGCCACCGGCTGGGGGCTTATTTTGTCGGGGTGGCGGCGACCTCGGTGATCGCGATCCTGGCCACCAGCCCCTTCGCCGCCTTCCATTTTCACCGCTTGGCCGTATTCGGTCTGCTGGCCAACCTGATCGCCGTGCCGCTCACGGCATTCTGGATCATGCCCTGCGCCGTGCTGGCCCTGCTGCTGATGCCGCTGGGGGGCGAGGCCGTCGGCCTGATCCCCATGGGCTGGGGCATCGACCTGTTGCTCAGCCTCGCCGAGACGGTGGCGCAATGGCCTGCGGCGGTTCTCAGGGTCCCGCCTATGCCGGATTGGGGGCTCGGGCTGGTCGCGCTTGGCGGTCTCTGGCTGTGCCTCTGGCAAAGGCCCTGGCGTTGGGCGGCAGGCGCCGTAATCCTTGTCGGAGCGCTGTCGCCGCTCGGCTTCGACCCGCCGAGCCTCCTGGCCAGCGCCGACGGTCGGCAGGTCGCCGTGCGGAATGCGGAGGGTCAGCTCTGGGTGGCGTCACAGCGCGGCAGCCGCTTCGTGCTGGACACCTGGGCGCGCCACAGCTTCACCAGCGACACGGTGACCTGGCCACGTCAGGGGCAGTCCCCGGATGGGCGGCTGAGGTGCGATCCCCTGGCCTGCATCTATCGGGAAGGCGGCTTTACCGCGGCTATTCTCCTGGACCCCCGTGCCGCTGCAGACGACTGCCCGCTGGCCGACGTGGTCGTCAGTCTGGAGCCGCTGCGCCGCCAACCCTGCCGCGAGCCGACTGCGGTGATCGATCGCTTCGACCTCTGGCGCGCCGGAGCACATGCGATCTGGCTGGGCCCGCATGGCCCAAGCGTCAGAACGGTCGCCCAGGCGCAGGGGCGCCGGCCATGGTCGCCCTATCGAGTACGCGCCTTCCGGAAAAGTCAGTAGTTGCGGAGAAGCCCAACCAGACGGCCCTGGATCGTCACCCGCTCAGGCGGGAAGATCCGCGTCTCGTAGGCCTTGTTCGCCGGCTCCAGAGCAATGGCGCCGCCTTTGCGGCGCAGCCGCTTCAACGTGGCTTCTTCGTTGTCGATCAGGGCCACCACAATGGTCCCGTTCTCGGCAGAATCGCAGCGCTCGAGGACAACGGTATCGCCGTCCAGAATTCCGGCATCGACCATAGAATCGCCGTCGACCTCCAGAGCATAGTGCTCACCGTTGCCCATCATCGTGGCGGGCACATCGACATGATTGGAATAGTCGCGCAGCGCCTCGATCGGCGTACCCGCGGCGATCCGGCCATAAAGCGGCAGTTGGATCGCATCGCTGTCGTTGGCGGCATGGGCACCGGGGAAAGACGAGGAAAAGTCGCCCCGGATCACATTGGGGGCAAAGCCCGAACGCGGATCAACATCCCCGGTTTCCGCTTCGCGGGCAGGCCTGCCTCCGGCCATAGCCGCCATATCGTCGGGCAGGCGCACCACTTCGACCGCCCTGGCGCGGTGCGGCAGGCGCCGGATGAAGCCGCGCTCCTCCAGGCCGGTGATAAGCCGGTGAATGCCCGACTTGGACTTCAGGGTCAAAGCGTCCTTCATTTCGTCGAAGGAGGGAGAAACCCCGTTTTGCCGGAGATGTTCGTGGATGAAGAGCAGGAGCTCATGCTGCTTCTTGGTGAGCATAGATCGACCAGACCCCCAGGGTGTCGGTTCCCATCATGAAAGCGACACAAAATGTGGAACAAAACAAAAACCTAGCTGCATGTTCTAGTTTAGTTCTCACAATCCGTCAAGCGGCACATCCGATTAACTTCGCCGCCGGGCAGAATGAACCGGCTGCGAAGGGGCCCGGAGGGGCGGTTTTTCTTGAGGGTTTCTGCCTGAAGAGACTAGAGGCCGGGGCTCAGATCGGCGAAGGACAGGACGTCCACCAGGTCGCCCTGCGCGGCGGCCGGTGCCTCGGGAGGACGCACGATCAGCCCCTCGGCGGCGGCCAAGAGGGCCAGCATCGAGGAATCCTGGCGGCCATAGGGCGTGACCCTTCGGCGACCGTCACCGTTCGGCGCAATGGTCGCCCGCAGGTAATCCTGGCGCCGGTCGTTGGCCTTGAGGTCGGCGCCGAGGACCATCTGTTGGAGCGGATGAGCCGGCACGTCGAGACCCAAGAGCGCATTGAGCGCTGGGCGCGCGAAAAGCACCGAGCAAACCATGGCGGAGACCGGATTGCCGGGCAGCCCCAGCAGCGGCGTCCCGCCGAGCTGGCCGAACATCAGCGGCTTGCCCGGGCGCATGGCGATTCTCCAGAAATCGAGCTGCAGTCCCTGTTCGCCGAGCACCTTCTGCACCAGGTCGTGTTCCCCGACCGACGCCCCGCCGGCAGTGAGCAAGAGGTCTGCGCCCTTGGCCCCGGCGACCAGCTCGGCGAGCTGCTGCTCGTTGTCGGGCGCGATGCCGAGCTGCAGCGGCTCACCGCCGCAGGCGCGCACGAAGGCGGCCAGGGCGAGGCCGTTGGAACTGACGATCTGGCTTGGGCCCATCGGTTCGCCCGGCATCACCACCTCGTCGCCAGTGGCCAGAATAGCGACCCTCGGGCGCCGGCGGACCTGGACCCAGGGGTGATTCATGGCGGCGATCAAACCGACGTCGCGGGCATTCAGCAGGCGCCCGCTTCGGGGACCCGTATCTCCCAGGGTGAAGTCGAGCCCGGCCGGCCGCACATAGTGACCCGATGGGCTCGATTCCTTGACTGTGACCCGGTCCTCGGCGGCCTCGGTATCTTCCTGGATAACGATAGCGTCGGCGCCCTCGGGCAGAGGGGCACCGGTGAAGATGCGGACCGCCTCGCCGGGCCCGACGGCGCCTTCAAAAAGGTCACCGGCCGGCACCGCACCGATGACCTTCAAGGTCGCGGGAACAGACGCGACATCCGCGGCGCGCACCGCGTAGCCGTCCATGGCGGAGACCGCATGGGGCGGCTGGGTCACCCGGGCCAGCACATCGGCGGCCAACACCCGGCCAAAGGCGTCTGCGACACTGACCGTCTCGGCCGGCAGGGGTGCGAAGTTCTTGACGATTCGCTGCAGTGCTTCCTCGACCGGGATCATCAAGGCGCCTCGTAGCTGCCGGACTTGCCGCCGGCCTTGTGGGTCAGACGCACCTCGGTGATCCGCATGCCCCGGTCGACCGCCTTGCACATGTCATAGACCGTCAGCGCGGCGACGGTGACCGCGGTCAGCGCCTCCATCTCGACGCCGGTCCGGCCCTTCAGTTTGCAGGTCGCGGTGATGTCGACCGCGTTGCGCGCCTCGTCGAGGGTCAGGTCGACCTTCACCGAGGTGAGGGCGAGCGGATGGCAGAGCGGGATGAGGTCGGGGGTGCGCTTGGCGCCCATGATGCCGGCCAGGCGCGCCACGGAAAGCACGTCGCCCTTTTTCACGCCGCCGTCGCGGATCAGCGCGAGGGTTTCCGGCTGCATGATCACCGAGCCCTTGGCCTCGGCAAGGCGCTCGGTCACCTCCTTGTCGGAGACATCGACCATCACGGCCTTG
>PJEL010002672.1_pt1 | contig 16063 bp, 17 predicted proteins | sample 1853271 | NCBI WGS metagenome assembly PJEL01 (sample SAMN08108733, study PRJNA415343) | Invertebrate metagenome, whole genome shotgun sequencing project. | host: Globobulimina | place: Sweden: Gullmar Fjord | collected 2015-08
GAACTTAAATCTTCATCCCAGTCGGCACTAAATATTGTTGTTATAGGTGAGGCCGTACGTTCTGCCAGAGATACAGACATTTTCTTACATAGTATTCCAGCCGAGAAAACAGAGTAGTTTTCTGACTGGTTTGTTTGTCCTACTTGTAATAATTTAATAGATCTCATACATCATCAATTGTTAAATCTAAGTTGGTCTTTTGTCTTTTTCTGTACGATCCCATAGTTATATCTCCTAAAATTTCAAAGAATGTAGTTACCATTTCTATCCTTTACTCTATATAATCTATAATACAATAAAGTACCCCTGTTGGCACTGAACCAAACCCGAAATATATATTAGATCCTTCAACATTAAAGTCAATCAAGCGCCCTCCTGTGGTTCTAATATATGCCGGGGCTAATCCTCTTATTTTTGACGCATCAAGTCCATGAGCTATAAAATTACTTCCACCAACAGGTATTCCAGATATAACCTTTCTTTTTAATGCTACATTGCCCGTATTTGTGCTATTGGCTACTACATTTCCTGTTATAGTAGCGTCATTTACAACAGCTAAATCATTTCCAACAGCTAAATCATTTACAATAGCTAAATCTTTTCCAACAGCTAAATCATTATCTACTGTTAAATCCCCTATAGATGAGAATTTTATGGTTTTATTCTGATCAACAAACTCATATTTTAACGTATAAACAGCGCTGGCCTTAGTCATTTCAAAAGGTAAAAACTTGTCTGCCGAATCATACCATCCGGTTTTGTTTGTACTCCATGCAGGGATAGCATCATTTGTCAGGACAGGGGATAAGGTCAATGGGGTAGCTTCACCACTTGGTACAAGCTTTATATGCACTGTACCATTAACCAACCCTGCGTCGTTTACCAGAGCAGTATCAGATTCGGCTTGATATAACGAACCGCCTACCTCTATAATCGATCCTTCGGCTATTGCTGGTATAGTTGTGGTTCCATCCCAATTGGTTAACGTAAAAATCGGGATAGATAAACCATGCCCCAACAGATTTGCATTTGACCTCGTCACGAATGTAGTCCAATTACTGGATAGGACTAATTCCGTAGGTGGATTTGTTATTAATTCTAAAGCCATGTTAAAACCTCTCTTCTAATCTTGCCGCCAATTGATAAACCAGCGGGTCTTCGAGCATAGGATACGGATTAGTTGTATTAACTAGGCTCCCATACTTTGGCCGGTACAATACTAACTCATAGGAATTCTCGTATTCAACCAATAAAACTGGATCTATGTCTTGTTTTTCCTGCAATATTGCCAAATACTCTACTAATTCATCATAATCAAAATACATTGTAAAATCCACAGGCATAGCATTATAGGTTTTCCCACCATATCCCTGCCCCGTCAATGTAACGGATGGGGTTGAAAACAATTCTAATGCAGGAGCATGCCCAAACGCCACAGCAGGTACTTGGAAATATTTCCCAACGTATAAATATCCTATAAACAGTGTAGCTAAAGAAGCGTCTGAAATACTTAATCGCCAGTACTTTTTAGATATAGCAGTATCCAGGAAAAATATCTGATTTAAAGTACTGAATTTCGTTAATGTGATTGTAGCCTCAGGGCTATTTATATCCGTATCACTGTACGACAATTCAATAACGGCTGTATCTGTAAAAGATGTTCCACAAAGCGCTACAAAGTCCATTGTGGGGGGCGTACCCTCAAATGTGAAGTCTATCAAGGTATTATTCGCGAGTGTTCGCATGTTATCTGTCAACTGAAACGTTTTTAATTTCTCTGTTAATGCTTCCGTGGCTATATTCGTGGCTATAATATCAGCCTCTGTAATATGGGAATCCCCTAATATTCTCATTTTACACTCCTTGCATCTATGATTAAAGTCCCATCTTTAGTTCCTTGGGCTACAGTATCTAATATCGCTTTCTTTCCTATATTAACGGTAAGGTGGATCATTTGACCAGCCTTACTACCACCACCTTTAAGGAATTCCATCAACATTGTATCTTTCATGCCTTGGTTAGCTACCAATTCCCCCGAGGCCACGTTTGCCGTAGTGTTGTCAGTCCTGGAAGGTCTCCCCGGTACAATACCACCATTTGCGAAAGAAGGGGGAGGTGGAGGCGTTTGTGCGGCAATCCCGCCAACTTGAATCCCTGTGAATATCCCTACGGCACCCGCAGCGGCTATCCCTAGAGCAGGCCCCACAACAGGGATCACAGCTAAGGAGTTAAAAGCATTTACCGCCGCATTAAACCCGGTAATAATTGTTTCAGCTATTCTAAAAGCTTTATTTGTATTAAACGCCGCTAGTTCCCGATCATATTGTTCTTGGGCAAGGGCTTTTTTCTGAGCGTTTAAATCATCCAGCCTAGCCGCTTCAGCGTCTGTTAATCCTTCCTCGGAGGAGGCTTTTTCTTCTAAAGAAGCTACCTCCGCATCATTTATAGCTTCGAATTCCGTGAGAGCCGCTCGGGCGTTGGTTGCCCGTTGATCGGCTATGGATGTAATAGCACTAAATGAATCCAAGGCAAAATCCACAGTAAATTGGGCTACTTCTTTTCGGAGCTCTATTTCTTTCTCTGCCGCTTCCTTTGCCGCGGCGGCTCTACGTTTATCTCTGGCTATCAAAGCCTCTTCTAAGTTTAATTGCAGAGTTAAACGTTCAGTTGCAGTTCTACGAATGAGGGCTAATTCAGCCTCTTCTTTTTTCTTTATATCCTCTAATTGGGTATTATTGGAGTCCTTTACATCGTCATCCGCTTGCTCTAATGAATTTTTAACTTTTTCTTGGATATTACCTGCGGCATCAGTATAGGCTTTCTCGAAATCTTCGGCGGATTCTTGTGCTTTCCCTGTAAAATCAACTACCTGAGTGCCCACTTCTTTGAATAGATCTACATAACTTCCAACTAGCCCTTTACCCATATCAACAAAAGAATCTTTAACCTCGTCTACCGATTCTTTAAACTCTGCCACTGACGTTTTCCCAGTGATTAATCCGAAGAAATCCCCAATTACAGCACCTGTATCTACAATCACATTGGCTAAACTAACGACGCTGCTTACAGCGCCCCCTATAATTTTACCAAAAATACTCAGGACTCCTGTAGCTAATTGTACGGCCACCCCGAGGATAGTAAACTCAGAGGAGGCATCACCAAGCCCAACATCCAAATCGTCTAAAGGCGTTATAATATCCTCAAACACCCCTACTACCGAATCAAACAATGTTACAATAATATCTTTCAGAACGGTAAGAGTCCCACCAAGCACTCCAAACGTTTTGCTTATTTTAGCCACGCCCTCTTCGCTCTCCGCGAATTTCCCTACACCTTCAGCAACACCGAGGGTTGAGGCTAACAAATCGTTAAATAAACCTACAGCCACATTAGCCACGGGTAGAAGCTGATCGCCCATTACAACTTTAAGATCTTCCATTCTAGCTGTGGTGATTCTTGTTTGATTGGCGAAACTTGAGCTACTTCTTTCAAAATCCCCGATTGCATTCAAACTTTGTGATTGGGCTAGCAATAATGTTGCATAGGCCTTGGCTTGACGTTCTGTCTCGAAAGTCATGCCCTGCTGAGTCAGTTCCAGTACTTTTGTTTTTACATCGGCTTCAAGTATAGAAATTCCAAGAGCCTTAAGCGACTCTCTTTCTCCCAAGACGGCTTTATTTAATGCCGCACTGGCTCCGGCCGCCCCACCTGAAAAGTTTGTAAATGATGCCAAATCGACGGCTAATTCATTTATTTGTGTAGAAAGCCCCAGAGCAGATTCTTGAGTGAATCCGAAACCGGTCAAAAGGTCTCCACTATCGGCCAGTAATGTTTTAGCCGCCGTAGAAGATAATCCAAAATTAACACTTAGGTTTTTTGAGGCCGCTTCTGCTTCTTCGCTTATTGATTTAAATACAACAGAAAATTTGTTCTGAGTTTCTTCTGCATCAGAAGAGGCCAGTATGATCGATTTCCCAAACTTAGCAACGGCTCTTCCTGCAATGATGATAGCCCCGGTTACAGCCGCTCCTCTTATTAGTTTCCCAAGACCACTAAGTGATTTACCGAAACCCTTCACATTCGTATTAGATCTGTTTACGCTGGAGTCTAGCTGGGAAGTGTCCCCGGTAATTCTATATATTAATCTACCTAATACTGTATCTGCCACGTTTTACCTCAATATACTTCGAATGGTTTGCGTTCTTTAATCCATATCCAATCAATCAACTCTTTTGTGAACTCCGAAACTACAATAGCATTATTAGTCATTTCGGCGTCCACCTTATACCAGAACTCGTGGGGGGTTAACGGCCGCCAGTGCTTGTTAAGTGCCCCAATAAGCCGTCCGTAATCCAATCTTGTTTTTGACCCATGAGTGCCAGAACTTTTTTTTTAGTCTCAGGATTCTCATCTTTCTGGACACACTTTGTAATAAACTGATCAATATCTCGGGGGGAAACTCTAGAATCCCACCAGTCCCGGTCGAATTCGTAATCATTTGCTATAAGAACTGATTTTACCAGGTTGTATTTGTCTTCCAGCAGATCCACTAGACCCAACCCGACAAGCTGTTTTTCAATCGCGGCTATATCCTCTTTTGTCTTAGCATCTTGGAATTTCTCTGTCAGACCTATGACCTGAACCACTTTTGTAAAATAAGCGGGATAATCCACAGTGAATCGATTCGGTACTATGAATATAATGAACTCTTCTTTATGCTTGATATGTGCTTTCACATATTCAATTTCAATTGTTATCTCTTTACTCATCGGTTGTCTCCTCCGTAGTGTTCCTGAAAATAAAAATCCTTGCATGGGCAGGAGACACCAAAATCCCACACAAGGCACAACATATGTTTACTGAGCCCCATCCTCGGTGGTCCAGGCAAACAACTGGTCTTTATTGGTTCTGGAAGTATCCAGCTTCGCGGTGAAAGTCAGAGGCATCTCTTCCGTACCATCCTCATTTGCACCTTTAAAATTGAACTGAAATCCACCACTGTTCATATCAACAGAGTATAAGTCCAATGTCCTAGTCAACCCATTATCGTCTGTATGCACAATCTGTATTGCCATACCCTGCATGATGAATGTGGACGATCCCCCCGATATTTTTGTAGAAGCTTTGGGAGTTATTGAAGCATAACTAATAACGAGATCCTGAACGATAGTTGTTACATTTGTCCCAGCAAGATTAACACTAATGCTATATCCACTTGGCGATGCTGAATCAGGAAACAAAGTATAGTCATCATCAGCCGTTAGTGCTCCATCTGAACTACCAGTGACAGAGGTCAGGGCTAACGCTGTGGCTCTAACACTCGCTCCCGCTAATGTTGTCGGAGCAAGAGCGATGGGGGTTTTGTCTGCCCAACTACCACTCGAGATAGTTTCATCCGGTGCATCTACAAAGGGAGTTCCCGCTGTTATTGTCTCCAGCAGCACCCCGCCGGATAATCGGCTTACACTTCCAGGTTCAAGGTTTATGAGAGTAAACCCTCCCTCCATTTTCATTGCGCTGATCTGTTTATCCAGATCTCCTGCGTTAGCAGTCTGAACCTGGTTTTCTGTCCAAGTAAAACTATTTGATACTGAGGTACTTATTGCGCCTACATCTGTGAATACAGATTCTCCAGAAGCCTTAACGGAAACCTTGGCTCCATCAGGAAAATAGATATTCGCTTTTTTCGTACTTTGAACTGGCATTGATAGCCTCCTATAAAAATTATATTTACGGCTATCCTCGCCGCTTAGTTTGCACCTCTACAGGCGCATTATAATCACCCCCTGTGTTCTGGGGTGGAATTACCGGTAATTTACTACAGACAAAATATGCATCTTGTCCATAGGATCTTCTATTTAATGCTTCAAAGATCAGAGCCTGGTTTGATACAACACCACTTCTCTTTTTCCCGAAGGAATTCACTGTTATAGTAGATGAACCATATTCTAATCCACCACTTACAGGTACAGATACATACATGCTAATAGCCTGGTCATTAAGTGCAGGGTAGGTATATGTTGCGGGAAGAATTGGGATCCCATATATGGCGGGTACTCCTGCATATTCCCCTACTCCTGCCACTACACTAGAATCGGCTAATAGTTTTGCTTTAACTTCAGTCAATCCATCCATTATATAAACCTCTCCCTTTGTACTCCAGCCACCAATACTCCCCTGGCTATCTCCCTTTCAATAGCATTTAATACATCTGCTGGAGGGGTTCCCGCAACTAAAGCTACTGCAGGCCTAATATAAGGCTGTGGAACCATTTTACTGGTTCCCAATTCCTGATATATAGAATGTTCTGCACTGGCCATTACAGCGGCGTCGTTTGGAGCTAGAGGTACAGACATTTCCTCTGCTGTTTCTCCGGGACCATCATTGAGACCGCCGCGATCCCCTGTTCCGGTTTCGTATTGGATCCCATTCCTCAATTGTCCCAGATCTACAGGAGCTAGTGATTTGGCATTAGCAGTTATATTTATTGCCAATTCCAAATTACCTACTTCGGCACCACTCAGGGATATTGAGGGAAAATCCCGAGTAGATTCAAATATTACTTCAGATTGACTGGCCATAATCAGGGCTCCTCACAGTGATCACAAGTACTTCCCCTTGTTCCATCACATCATCCGCATGGAGAGCAATAAACTCTCGTCCATCATTCAAGGTCAGTTTCGAACTATCAGGTACATCCTGCACTTCAGAAATGACTACGCCTGCCGCTTCTGTCTTATATCTATCAGCCATGAGCTTCTCTGCTACAGAGCCAGTATAAAAAGCGCATTGTATAGCTGTGAGAGTAGCCGTATCAGCAAACCCCTCTATTACTTCATTATCCGCATCTAACCCGGTTTCTTTTGGGAAGATGGAATAAGTTTTGTTCATCTCATCATCGAAGGCGTCTAACATACTCATTACAAGCCCCGCTTTACTTTACCATTGGACACATAATCAGCAAGGAACCCACAAGCACCTTTTATCTGTTTCGATCCAGCAGCGATAGAACTAGAGAAAGTGGTAGCAACGGGACCCATTGTTTTACTTATGACTCCGGTAACCTGGACAACATCCAGAAATTTCCCGATTACTTCATACTGTGCCAGGTAAGCTGTGGCCTTAACAATATCTGCGGGAACTTCATAAGATACATCTCTACCATTTCTATCACATATACCTGCTCTCGGGAAATCTAAGGCCTGAGTATCTTTTGTAATAGATCCCTTGTATCTAAATGAGTAACTCATCCAATCAGCGGCATTGTTCAGGGCAACTTGTATCACCGCGTCTGTAGTAGATGTATAATCCTTACCTTTATTTTCCCAGAACTGTTTGAAATCAGCCACAGACATATAAGAGGTTGAATCGCTTAATCCTGTTCCATCTTCAACTATAAAAATTATCGCCATGATCCCCCCTTATATATCTGTATCATAATTACTTCTTATCCTCAGTAGCTTCTTTCACGAGCTCAGGACCGGTTCTTTTTACGGGCTTCTTTCCTTTGTTTGCCTTTTCTTCTGCGGCCTTTTCGGCCTGTTGCTTTTTTTCTTCTTGCGTCGCTCGCTGCTTTTCTGCAATTTTGTTGTTCATTTCAGTAATCCCTTGGCTCAATGCATTGTAAATGTTAATCAACCCTGTTGATTTTTCCATGGAATTTCCCGGCTTTGCATTTAAGTCCTTTACACATTCCATTGCCGCGTTTACCACTGTTACATCTAATTCTACGATCATTTTGTCTCCTATAAAGTTTTTATTTATTTTAGCATGCATCTTTTACTTTTGATACACGCTAAATATGTACTAATAAATTACTACAATGCATAATCAGTAATAGTAATGGTTGCCCCTGTTGTAGTCGCCTTAACCTGTGGTTTAAATTGATCACCAGGATTAAGTACAGCCGAACAGTTTAACGATAATGCTCCTACAACAGTTGAGATACTTCTCTTAATTGTATGTGGGTCAAAAACAGGTGTCCCAACTGTTTTAATCATTCTAAACTGATGCTCTATAGCTCCCCCAGCTTTAATCATTGAGATAGTTGGTTGTAATTTCGTAGTAATCTGATTGAGTCCGTCATAACGCATTTCTCCTGTTACCTCGTTAATTAAAGTAAAGTTCTCATTTGAAGCACCCAAAACTATACCACTTCCAACACTCCCAAAATCAATATCGCCCCAGCTGGTTGTTGTAGTTGTGGTATCTGTATTATCTGCAACATTTGCTGAAGGTAATGGGCTACTATTTCTTTGAGTTCCATTATTTACAGAGAAGACATATTTACTCTTTTCAGTCAATGACCCATCATCCCAATTTCCGGATGTTTCTGCTGTACTCCAATCTGCATTTATACTAAATGTATTAGTAGCTACACTATATATACAATATCCTGCATTATAATCTATAGTGTCAGTTATCAACAAACAATCCTCAGCAGATAGTCCGTGTGTCGCAGAAGTTACAGTAACTGAATTTGTAAGATAACTACCTACTTCAGTAGTTCCAAATGGTATAGTTGCAACATCAAAAGAAGTACTTCCATTTGTAGCTGTAACAATATGAGTTCCATTGTAAGCTGTATTGATTGTGAATCCTGATATTACAACTTCCTGTCCAACTTGAGGACTTGGGATAAATAGTGAAACAACAAACCGAGCTGAACCACTACCATCATCTGAGACACTATTGATTGTAGTAGCCCCTTTGGAGTTATCAGCAAATAGTGTTATTGCCCCTGTATCTCCTGATGTAAAGAATGATTGCTCATCTGCTAAAACTACGTTCATGCAAGTTATTGGAGCTTCAGTTATTGGAGAAATATACAGAAAGTCAGAAGTAGCACTTGCCATTGTAACTTCTGTACTTTCTATTACTCCGGCTTTTCCCATCCCATGAACACTAAGCATTGGCCCTACTGCATCATCAGCATCATAGAAGAACGAAATATCAATATGGATATTACCTGGATTCACTAAAGTTAATCCGGTCTTGAATCCTTGGAATAAAGATCTTGTAGAAATAAATCTAGTCCCTAACAACGGATCTGATACAGAAGGCGCAACAATTGTTCCTAATGAGCAGTTATCACCTGTTGTCATCAGAGTAGAATAATCCATACCCCATCCACCGGCAGTAATATCGAACATAGTTGCATTATCGGCTGTCATTTTCCAAGTCATACCATTACCAACACAGCGAATAGTTCCCTCTCCATAAATCCATGCATCAGTTCCAGAATAAGTCTGTGAGGTTACGAAAACGTCAGCTCCTTCAAATAAAGCATACGCATCATTCTCAAGTTTCAATCGGGTTGTTCCCCAGTCAATCTCCTGCATGAATCTGTACAGTTTATATTCAGGGATTACATCACCTACACCGGGACCGCCGACTCGTGGCATATCATCAAGAGTCCAAACCTCGACTACTTCTGGTCCCTTCGTTCCAACTTGATGGAATTCTTGATATATTCCATCACTCACATAAAGAGCATTGTTTATTGCTGCGCCTGTTGTTGCTACAAGTAGTGGAGTTGCTTCAGTTTTCAGATACGGCTTATCTCCCGCGCCATCTGAAACTTGCAAGCCCCAAACTTCAAAGACTGCGGGGACATGTGCTTCAAAAACAAACAGGTCAAACCATGGGCCTCCAGCTCCTTGAACAATGTCAGAACTAAATCGTTGCCATTCTGATGTAGCAATCCATGCGTCTACGTTATCCGTATCTAATCGCGCTGTTAGCTGAGTTCCTCCGCTAACGTGTCTAACCCACCCACTCACATTATAGGTATCGTCTTCAATAAGTCCCAACGTCCCTTGTCTAATCAATCCAGCACCAGGACCACCGAAAGAAAGAGTATCAGCAGTCATTGTTCCATCTGGAGCCATTGCATTATTAGCTGTTACGACAGGAGGGCTTGTTGATCCAGGAACCCATTCAGCATTATCTAATTCTTGTGAATATTGTAGACGGTTCTGAACTTGACCACGACCGCCGTAAGGGCTATTTGATGTATTAAACTCTGTGTGATCTAGTACTTTAAAATTGCCATTTACATAAGCAGCAAATCCAGCTATAGGAGCTCCACCAAATCCAACTTCATTATCTGTGTTTATATGAATAGCCATATCGGAATCTAAGAATCCGCCATATCCCATTCTGAACGGATCGCCATCTTCGCTGTTATCAATACCGGCTAAATAGCGTACACCACCTGATAAATTCCATTGCGCTAGGGCATCTCCCGTAGAATTTTGTTGGATAGTTAGACCTATTGTAGATCCAGTTGATGCCGTGCTGTCTAAAATGTGAAATGTAGACGCGGGATCCTCATTGTCAAGACCAACACCAACTCTACCTGCGATAGTAGCTGTAAAAACTGTTCCAGTTCCTAAATCCTCACTTCCAGAAAGTTTATAATGGCCACTTCCACCATAATGCGCACCTGCCGACCATGTTTGGATCCCTGTAAAAACGTGATGTATTACCGAATCTCCCGTTGAATCTTGCTCGAGAATCATACCGCTATCTAATCCAGTTAAAGTATCATCCTGATAAATGTGAAGTGGAGAGGTAGGGTTAGAAGACGAACCGATCATTAGTGAGTCAGGGACCTTGACCTCACCTGTTTTATTTATTATGAATCTGGTATCAGAGCCTAGATTGATAGACGATGCGATTTCAAAAGCATCACCGCCAGCAAAAGAATCACCCAATACCCACGTTTGTGTCCCACGTTTTAGCTGTAATATTGCGTCTCCGTTTCCTGCATTCTCTATTGTAACCCCTGATTCAATTCCTGTTTCGGTATCATCTTGGTAGACATGTAAAGGTGAATCAGGATCTGTTCTCGTACCAATACTAACGAAATTATTAGCATCAGAGATATTAAGACCACCCTGTGTTGTAATTTCGTCAGCATAACCCATTCTAAAATAGCGGGTTGATTCTGTTGAGTGGTTGTTATTAAAGAATACAAATTCGCTCTGATCTGTTCCTATATCACCCTTGTTAAAAATAAGGTTTGTAGACTCAGAATCACCATAAGTACCTACTTCAAGAGTTACTCCCTTGTTAGAGTACAATCCAACAATATCCGTTCCTGCTGCGTATACATCAAAAACATAGCCCGCAGTGGGGACTTTTTTAAATCCAGTAGCCCCGTCAGGTGAAATATTGATATATGACTCGGATTCTTCTGTCCCGAGTATTAAATTTCCGATCTCCCCGATTATTTCTGAGTCATCACCTAAATCATTATGCTGGAGGCTTAATCCTGTACCGCCACCAGCGTTTGATAATGTGATCTCGGCTTTACCAGAGGCTGTCACTGGATGTAGGTCAATGCGACCGTCTACAGTTCCTCTAAGAATATAAGCTACATCATTCAGATGTATTTCTGATGTTGTACCAGTAGCACTAATACTTAATTCGTCGGCAGTTTCATCATATTTTAACGATCCTTTTACAACATCTGAACTATTAACAAAGTCATAAGTCGCTGATCCTGCCGCCGGAGCTTTTAAAGATACTGTTTTCAATGTAGAGTCATAGCTTAAATTAGCATCGCTTGTTAATTCATTATCTGTACCATCGAAAAAAGCAACACCTTTATCATTAGAGGTTGCATCTTCAGTTATTATGTATGGAAGCTGGGTTGCTACCCATGCCCCTAATGTAACAAAAGGGGTGGTCAAGCCATAATTCCCAGTATCATCGCCGTTATATGTCAGACTTGATATCTCGAAATATGTTCCGACGACTGCTGTGATCACATATGATGTATTAGCGTAATTGGTGAATGCCGATAATGTTATTGTTTGGCCTACCTCAGCATCGATATTAGTAGCACTATTAAACCTGGCCACTCCACCGTTATCTGATACAGAAGTAATTGCGCCTGCCCATGTTCCGGTTGTCTGAACACCACCTTTTAATTGGATACCTGAAAATTTTGTATATGTCTGTTGTCCCGTTGTAACAAAAGTATTATTTGGGGCTTCGAAAACTTTCTGAGTATCAACCTCTGCGGGTAAAACAGTGATATAAGTGTCAACTATACTAGACCCCGTATCGTCTGTTCCTAACCAAGTCTGAACTCGCATTTCTCCAGAGGTTGCAGGAATTAGGGTATAATTTTTTACAATAACATTTAAAGTATTTGTTGTGCTTAATGTCTGGGGATCTGCTAAGGCTGTACTGAATACATCGGCAAGAGGAAGAGATGAAATCGCAGGTAATTTCCAATATGCTGGAGAATTACTACCGGTGTCGTCGTAGCTGACACCGTGTAGATAATGTGCTGTTCCATCAGAAGAAACAAAGTTTAAAACTTCTGATCCTGAACTTATGTGTACTCCACCTTCTCCAAGGTACAGAGTTCCACTTGAGACTTCTGCTGCGGCTAATCTCCATAACTTATTATCATATGATACCGGCGCTGTTGAACCACCCCAAACAAATTGGCTTGTTGTATTATCACCAACATTTACAGTGATAGGTAAATCTGTTTCTAATAATCCCTTATTGGTTCCCGTATTAAAAAATGTATCTCTGGCAGTTGTAGAAGCAAAGAAATAACTATTTCCTGTTGCTCCTGCAGGTCCCACTTCACCCTGAACCAAACTTGTAACATCTACCCATGCAGATAGTTGCCTCTGTTGGTATGCTACAGAACCAGCGCCATCATCGAGTAGTTTTATGATTAAAAATTCATTCGAGTCCATTACCGCTAGATCGCCAGGATTTGCCCCGAAATATACATCTCTTGCCGCCGCATTTGCAAATACAGCATCTAACCCATCGGTTGATTTTTTAAAAAGCTGGAATCCAGCCCCTGAAGGAAAATATGGATTAGGCATACATGGCCACCTCTCCAGACGTCAATTGCACTGAGGTGAATTTGCCTGGGAGATATGTACCCTTCTCAAACGAGCGCCCCGCCCATGATCCGGTTTTTAAAGAAGTGGCCGTGAGGGTTGCCACTACTGTGTTTTCGAGACAGAAAAAGCCATACCATTGGCCTTCGTGTAGAAATGTATCGCCGAATATCTCTTGTATTTCGGTGTTTGAGTATCTTTTTAATGCTTCCGTAGCGTTCATGTAATCTCCCTCGTGTCCCCTAAATAAAAAGGAGGCTAAACGCCCCCTCTATATTAGCGAGGTAAAACCTCTATCAAAACTTTAGCCCTGTCTGCCGCACCATTTGTAGTTAATACAAACGATGCCCCCTTAACAAAATCATAATAAGTAGGATCAACAGTTACAGCCTGTGGCGCACTTCCCAATACGGCTATATCCAACTCATTCGTAACAACATTGGTGCCGTCACTAAGCTGCACCGTTGCCAAAGCATTGGCCGCCGTAGATATCGCTTTCATACCTATAACCGTACAGGCAAACGGTACGTCTATAGATAATCCACCAGTAGCACTGGTGGTAATATCAACTTCGATCACTGTTACAGTTTTCAACCATTTGGGTTTTCTTAAACTATGGGATCGATTATTCCCTAATCTCATTGTTTCCTTCCTTCTCTGCCTCAAGAAGTTCTGTTACGAGCTCTGTATCAATCACAAGGGGTTTTGTATCATTCTCGGGTACTTCGTCCAGTGGAGCCTCATGGCTACCCTCTGGATCAATGTTTTCCTCTGTAATAGATTCATCATTGGTGTTTTCCTCGGTAACAGGATCTACAGGAATAACCAATACCGGTTTAATCGCCTCTTTCTTAGTTACGGCGGCAATCGCAATGATGTTTTCCTGGAGAATATTAATATTCTTAAGCAGAATGTCAATTTTTTTATCCTGAAGCTCGGCATAATATTTAGCCGCTTCAAGCTCTTTGGTTTGACCTATTACGATCTCGTGGAGCATTTCTACAACCTCTATAGTTGTATTATGTTTCTTCTCCAGTGCCTCGTAGGCCAATATTTGTTTTTTCATAGCTCTAAGCGCTTGGGCTTGGGCTAATCGGCTTGTATCTAATGTGTTGGGCATAGTGTCTCCTTTATGTCCTAGCCTAGACTTTTCAGTACTGTGAACCCGACATTTTTAACACTGGAAACAACTCTGTTCCAGTTAGCCGCCAGAATAAGCTCGGCGTTTGTTGGGAAATCGGCGGTAGGTGTAGCGTCATCACTCCAGGCGAACCCGAATGGATGCATAGCAAACACTCTTCTGGTCACATACACTTCCTGGCCACCAGATTTAAGAGCTTCACGCTCTGTCTCTGTAGGCTCGTAGGCGTTTGTGCTGAGATCCTCTGCGAAACCAAAGGCACCAGGCTTGAACAATATAGTCCAATAAGTACTGGACACAAGTAAACTATCATCAACAATAACAGTTTTCCCGAGATATGTTCCCCAACCAATGTTCTGGATGTTATCGGGAGTGAAATCGATAAGGTTAGCTTTCTGTAGATTCTGGTATGGTTTGGAATGCATACCAATAGCGGCTACGTCTTCATCCATATCACCAAACAATCCGATGGTATCGATAATCGCATCACTGTTAATAATGGGATCGGTATCGCCAGTAATGTCCGTCACCATATCGCTACTAAAGTTAGCAACGTTATCGGCAATAACTCCCTGGATGGAACTGAACAAGAATTTCTGATGGTTTCTGTTCCAGAAATTTTCTGTCTGGCTTATGATGGCATCAAGCGGATTAGATCCGGCGAGTACTGCGGCTACATCATTCTGACCCCAGGCTTTCTCTCGGAACTGACGTCTTGCGATCATTGTTCCAGAGCCTATGGATGCAGGAGTAAGATCGGTATCTTCGTCTACAGGAGTAGCGTCCTCGTTGATTACACCGTTGGTTTTCCAGAAAGGGGTGTTGAATGATTCGGCACCACCCAATAGATTTGTTCTCAGTCGTGGATCTTCTGCAATTATCCCAGAACGGAATATTGCTGATTTATAAATACTCGCTTCCATGAAATAGTCGTTGAATACTTCCGGTACGACTACATCACTAATTTTTGTTACTGCCATATTTTCCTCCCATGGCTAATTATATTAACGCAGGGAGGATTCTCAATGGCTCCCTACGAATTATCCTGCATCTTTCGATAATTATCCTGCATCTTTCGATACAAGGATGGATCTTTACGGTATATAGCGGTTTTCTCAGTAGTGCTCATCTTTTCCCAAGATTTAGCTGTACCACCAGTACCAGATCCTTGCGACCCACCACCACCATTTTGGCGTCCAGGCATGAAATACAACCCTTCTTCGGTTGCTTTCCACCAATCTACCCATTCCTTGGGTGATCTACCGTCGTCCGTGGTCGCAGACCATCGTTCGTTTGTTTCTTTGGAATCATCGTAATTGACCTGAGCGCCGCTCTTCGCAATTATCTTAGGTAATATCATATCAATGGCTGTTTCGTGATATCCCGATTTACCGAGCGCAACCCGGAAAGCATCGTTTACCAGTAAACCATTGATGTATGTGTCTCGCATCTCAATTTCAGATTTGAAACTCTCAATGTCAGTGTCTTTCAGTTTCAGTTGTTTGGTCTGTGCCTCTCCATCACGCTGTGACTTTGTAAGCAACCGTTTAACTTCAACTAAATCAGCATTAGAAGCACCGGCTCCAGGATCGCTGACCCCAGAAGCTACTTTTTTTAATACTTCTTCAACTTTATTGTAGTCCGGCTTACCAGACTCGTCAAGCCCAACATGAAAATCCTCGAACAGATTGAGGTATCTTTGGGAATTAGCATGGTCATCTTTCAGGGTGTTATGGGTGGTTTTCAAGGTACTGATCTCAGTTTCCAGTTCCAGTTTCTTATTCAACAGACCTTTTTTGGCTTCCTCGATTACCCCGGGTAAAGCTCCGGGAGATGTGAACCGTGGGAGATTACCCGCAACAATCGGCTCCATCCATTTGATCCCTTCTTCCGTTTTTACAAATGCATCTAACTCTTCTTTAGTCATGTAATGTCTCCTATTCTAAAATTATTATAGCACAAACTATTTCACTACTACAAGTTTTCCCGATTTGTTCCGTTTCAGGTTATTATCTGCAGCCCATGTATCAAAATCCTTATA
>PJEL010002673.1_pt1 | contig 16061 bp, 20 predicted proteins | sample 1853271 | NCBI WGS metagenome assembly PJEL01 (sample SAMN08108733, study PRJNA415343) | Invertebrate metagenome, whole genome shotgun sequencing project. | host: Globobulimina | place: Sweden: Gullmar Fjord | collected 2015-08
GAGAGACCTGGTGGTCACTCTCCACGTGCTGCGCGTGTGTGTGAACCGAACCCTCGCCAGTGTTGGACATTTGACTCCACTTGCCTACGCTCCGAACTAGCAACGTGTATCAGTCCATTGTACACCTGTCGGTAACTTTATATTTAGTTTACTTTCATCTATATTTTCATTAACATAATTTATTGGTCCACTAGCCGTAATATAACTTCCTGTTCGTATTGTTTGATACCCTATTGCATTTGTTAAGTCAGTCCCAGAATAAAATATCCTATCGCAAGATGGTTTATCTAGACAAAATTGACGACATTCTTGAAGAGATTCAACCCTAGTCCCTTCTTCTCGATTGTTTACATCCCAAGAATAACAATTATTTGCAGTGTTAAGATCATATTGATTAGATAGTTTTAAATCTTCATCGGTTGGTTCCCATATAGCATAAGATCTTTTACATTCATATTCTGGACAATGACAAGTAGGACAAGAATTTTTATTTCCCATTTATAGTAATCATCATTTTAAAAACTCAAAGAGTGTTAACGAATCGCGGTGCGATTCTTTTAAAAGAATGTCAGGACCAAAAACAAGATTGAAAATTTTAAACCTATTTGCGAATAACGACTTAAGTTTTTACATTCTTAAATTTAAAAGAATGTCAGCACCAAGTTATGATGACCCAACCAAACCTCGAGTTTTTAACAACCCAACATTAGCTCGTGTCATGGCAGCACAATTTTACGTAATTAAAGAACTTGACCGTAACCCAACCAAGGCTTTACGGTTTATGCAAGATAATAAGGATTATTTTCCAAATTACGATAATACAATTACGTCAGTTATGAAACAACATAATATTACACAAGATGACATCGATGCTGAGAACGAGGTTAAGTTAGCAGATCTTCATACTGAACAAAAACGTCGCGAAGAAGTTAAGAAAGACTCTGTTAAGATTCATTCCATGAGAAGAGAAGATCACAAGAAACGAAACTTTGGACACGGTATCAAACCGTTGGATGAACCTGATAATGGTCCTGAAAATGTGTATTCAGGTGAGTCAGCAGTTGAAGAAACTAACAAAGTTTTTGCTAAACTCAGTGTAAACTTGAAAGAAAAAGAATTTCGACCTAAAGAAGTGTTTAACTAATTAATACTCCAAATATAAGTTCACCTAATGATGTTACTGTATTAACAGGTGTTACAGTTAAAGTAAAACTATACCCCGCACTTATACTTGACTCAATTGTATAATATCCGTCTGAACCATTTGATTGCAACGTAACCATAACCATGTTAGTAGCTGTGATATCAGTGTTATTAATCAATATAGTTTGAGATGCACCAGCGGCAGGTGTTCCGGAAATTGTTACAGTAATTAAACCAGCCCATTGATTTCCAACCAACGTGCCACCGGTAGCTGAAGCAGTAAAATCTGCGAATGTTACTGTACCTTTTGTAAACAAAAGATTTCCATCGATATTGACTACAGAATTTCCTGAATCAAACGAAATATTTCCACCGACATTGACTACACCCGAATCAAACGTAAATGCAGGATCTCCATAAACTGAACCAGCATTGTTAAACAATATTTCAGTATTTGATGAATTCCCAATACCAGATCCATTTGCTGCTGACGTAATACGACCTTTATCATCAACTGTAATATCAGCATTTGTATAACTACCTGCTGTTACACTAGTGTTAGCTAATGTAACAGACCCAACAGTTGAAATTGATGCTATATCTCCCGAAGGAACAACACCAGCTGCAACATTACTACCGTTACCTACAAAGATAAATCCACTGTTAAGTGAAAGATTACCATCATAAGCTGCTGCAGAAAATACAAGGTCATCAGTTCCTACAACGTCAGAACCTGATACATTAGTACAGACGAAAAGGCTATTAAGATTAACCGTTCCATCTGTTACATAAACACCAGTACCTGCGGCGCTAACACCAGTTTCTAAATCTTGTGATCGTGGCCATGAGGTACTGGAAACAGTATAAATACCATCTTCTGAAGCAGAAGTTTGATCTTTGACAAGAACTCGGTCTCCAACTGTTAAAATGACAGAATCTATAGTCTGAAGACCTGATAATGTAATGTCAGCAGTGGTAGCTACTTTAACTGGAATTTTCCAAGGTGTGTAAGGTCCGATGGTTTCGATAGGTTCAAGTACATTAATACGAGCGGTATCAAATTCAACATCAGCTGGAATAGTTGGTGCAATTGGGACTGGATAATTAAATGAACTCATTCTTTATTAGCACAAAGAAGAAAATACCTAAAACCATGAACGATAAATTGCGTGTGTGAGAATTTCCTGAAGTCATATCGACTGGAGTTATCGGCGATCTTGTAGGTGATCGAGTTGGGAGGGTTCTTTGAAAAGCAGAGCAAAGTGCAGGCCAGGGGTTGGATGCATCTCCAAGAGAACCATCGCAATCCCTCTCATATCCTAAAACGTCGCAAGTAAATTGGTAAATTGCAGTTGTTTCATTAATATAGGTTGTATTCCCATATTCGTCTACTTGAGGAATTTCACTCACGTAAATTTTTTTAGAATTTTCAGAAAGTAACTCACATTTTTGCGACCAAATAGACACTTCATCTGAGATATCCCAACAAGTCTCTTCACATTGGTCATTTTTTGGTTTATCTAATTCACATTCAGGGATATTACGATAACAAGAAAACTTACGATAAGTTTCAAAAGCTTCACCGATATAATCCATTAATTGAGGTAGTAAGTCAATATCCAATTCAATATCTTCATTAGTTAGAATCATGCTAGTATATTTATCCCACCACCACATAAGATCTAGCAAGGCTAAGTAATTTTTCTCTTTGGTTTTAGCTTCTGAACTCTGAACATCTGCCCAAGTAGTGTAATCTGTTGGAATTACTGAAAAACTAATTGGACAAATAGCCTGATTTCCCAGAATCCGATCACATTTTTCAAATTCAGATGTACCAGATACAAAGAAATCATCACAATGATAACCTGAAATCATAGAAGAATCCCATTCGTTTCCGCAAGATAAACTAGCTTCTTTGCATTGACCATATTGACAAGCTGGAGTACCGAAAACACATTCTTCGGTATCAGCTACTTCACAAAACCATTCGTTTCGATGACAAGTGCTTTGATAACCCACTTGAATGTTACGGTAACAAGTTGTTTGGTAATAGTCTGTACGATAACATGTTTTCCACCTATTACATTCACACCACCAGTCATAACCGTAACATGAATAGGGAACTGATTGGCGTTTAGTGCAACTATAGGGCTGAGATTCCGTACGGTATTTAGTACAACTGTATGGAATACTTTCAGTATGACAGTTACAGTAAGTAGAGGTATCACTGTTGCATTTCCAACCTGTGATATCTTTACCATTTGGGCAAACGTTTGCACTTGTGAAAGTGAAACAAGTGAAAAGAACGATTGTTACGAGAATAATCATCATTGTAGTGGTTTATTAACAAGTTATCTAGAAATCTAGGGTAAAATTAATTATGAAAACTTCTAATCACTTTATTCATTACTTTTTGGCAGTTAACATTGGTTTTAACAGAACGCTCAAAAGGAGCCCCCTTAACCATCAATTTTTCAACAGTTTGTTCGTTGTTACAATAGTAAATAGGAGTCTTCCCATTAATATCCTTTAACCACTTAACACCGGGTTGTTTTAATATGTGATCAATCATTACGTCATTAGATTCAATAATTGCTTTATGGAGCAATGTTTGACCAATATAGTTTTGAGAATTAATGTCATTTCCTTTGGAAAGATAAGTATCAAGTTGGTCAGTAGTTTTAACGTTGAAGATATAACTCATTTAAAAGTTGTACATAATTTAATTGCGGTGCGATTAACGAATCGCACCGCGATTCTTTTAAATTTTTTCCCAATCATCATTGGGTTTCCATGATACCCAACATTTTACATCATTACCTGAAATATTGAATTCAGGTAATAAACGTACCAATTCTTTAAAATTAATCACATTGGGATTATACCAAAAATGACAATTAAGGTCATTAAAAACAATACCCAAATGTCCTCCATTTTTGGGATAATCTTTCATACTTTCTCGAATCACTTTTATACCTTCATGTGTGCTATTAAATACCATTTTATCATTTTATTATGAGAGTTCTATGCTACAAATTTAATTGTAAAAACTGTTTCTTTTAATGAAGTATACGGAACATCATAATTTTGACCAATTTCTCCTGTAACTTCCTGAGAAGCATCTGTGTACAGAGAAATCTTTGAATCTACATAAATTTTATTTGCAGCATCTTGAGGATCAACTGGTACAGCAACTCCGGTTAAAACATCTCCAACTAATGTAATAACCTCATTAGTCAAAGTACCATTAAGAGTAGTCAACCCAGTTGTCTTGTTAAAAACCAGATCATTACTTCCAGTAAAATCATTCGACCCATCATTGATTTGAATACTATTATTAGGGCCACCAGTATTAGCTGAACCTATAAAATTATCAACGTAATTCTTGGTAGCAGCTTGATCATCTGTAATCGGGTCGTTTAAATTTTTTAAATAACCTGCACTTAAAACCGCAATTCCGTCAGTAAGACTATCAGTATTAATATTACCAACATCATAATTTATAGTAGTATTATTGTCTAATTTGACACTTGAAATTGGTATTGGTGCTGGTACGTCACTAAAAAGACTCATTTTTAAATTAAACAAGGGTTTTATTTTTGGAATAAAATAAAGTATCTAAGAAATGAGTACTTTTCCACCAACTATTCCAGCAAGTACGGAATCTACTGTAATAGTCTCTGAAAAACTCGTTTCAGACATTATCATTGCTGAAACAATTACTGATGGAATTGCGTCCCTTAGCGGAGGGTATCTTTCAAATTTAACCGATGCAATTAATTCTCAAGATGTTGCGAGAAAGTCTCAAGTATTTGCAGCTTCTAATCCAGGAGGAATTGCAGGAGATGTACAATATAATGATAATAGTGGTTTCGAAGGTTCAAACAATTTCAATTTTACAGCAGGTACACTTACTGTAAAGGGACCAATTGAAGATCAAACTGGTATGACATTTAATAAATCTGGTATTATAAGTAACGTAACTGACCCAGTTGGAGATGATGAATTAGCTACTAAATCTTTTGTTGATGCATTATCTGCTACAACAAACATTACCAATGTTACATCTGATTCAAATGTGAGTTGGACAGCTGAAAGTATGTTCGGAGTGATTATTAGAAATACATCAACTCCTACTGGTACTACAGTTGATGAAATTACTAACGGTGGGTCTGGATATTCCGATGGTTCAGCGTCCGCAGTTGGAGATAATTCTGGTGCAGTTCTTGATACCACTATTACCACTTTAGGAGGGGTTGTTGTAAATGTGGTTATTATTTCTGTCCTTAGTGGGGAACCGGAATCCGAAACATTTTCTATTATTGGAGGTGATGGTTTAGCAGAGTTTACAGTTATCAATATTGGTTTATTAGCAATTTCCCAATTAACTGATACTACTGCATCTGCAGCAGCATTAGTTGCTAATTATCCTGGTACTCCAACAGTTGGTGCATCTTTTCGTTTTTTGTTGATTAACGAAAATATTAGAAGACTTTATGATGGAACTAATAATTCAGATGAAGACGATTTGTTCCAATGTAATTTCGTTGGAGGTACAGGAGTAACTATTGAACCAAATGAATCTTTTATTGTACCAAGAACCTATACTTTAGATGCTTATATTATTTTTGATAATGTTTCAGGAGGTTCAGAAGCAGTTACAATTCATATTAATAGTATTGATTGGTTTCCAAAATCTTTTTATTTCAAACCAAAAGGATTATCAGTAAGTATCGGAGATCCTTTAGAGTATAATATTGGACCGACTCAAATAACCACTGGTGTATTTCACAGAGCATTTGGACAAGTTTGGAATAATATCGATATTTCAAGTACAGACACTGGTTCAAATGTAACTTATTTAGATGAAGTTGCAAAAGGGTTATCATTAAGAGCTCCTGCGGCAGCTAGCAGTGATACAATTAGTAATGACATTGCAACCAAATTCTCAACTTCTAACGATTTTACAATAGTTAACACAGGGACAGGTGATATAACTCTAAACCCACAAGATACATTATCAACTTATGTTCCTTCTAGTATTACTGTACAAGCAGGTAATACTGCATCAATGGGGATTGTAATATCTGAATTTAGTGATTTTATTGAAATTTCCGAATTGGGGAGTGGGTATTCAGTTGGTCCAGCAACAACAACCGGAGGTTCAGGTACTGGGTTCGAAATTAATATAACTTCACTTTTTACAGCCGGGTTAGTAATAAACAATGGTACAAGTTATACTGTTGGAACTCGCCCCCTTGAAAACTTGTTTGTTGGTGGATCTGGGTCAGGGCTTACATTTGATATAGGTGAAGTTAATGGTTCTGGAAAAATACAGACACCTTTTAATATTTATGATGCTGATACACTAACAGGAGATGGATATCTCCCAGGAGATGTTTTGACAGTTGGAGGAAGTCCCGGTTCTGGAGGACAAGTAGTATTGTTGATTAAATCAGTAATAAATTTCACAATTACAAATTATGGTTCTGGTTATGAAGAACTTGATATTTTGACAGTTCAACAAGCTGGAAGTGGAAACGATTGCGAAATTCAAATTATTGATAAATTGTTTACAGTAACAGCTTATGCACATATGCCGAATTAAAAGAATCGCATCGCGATTCGTTAACACTCGAAGAGTTTTTAAATTTTTTTAGAAGCATGATAACTTTCTCCACCTGGAAAATGTAAATTTTCTGTTCTTAAAGTCTATGTAATAACACGAGACCACGGAAATTATACTTTTCAATTTTCAAGTGAAGATGAAGCAGATGCTAGAGATTTTTATGATACTATTTGGTCAATGCTCAGTTATTAAATTAAAACCCTAGGTATCAATAAATGAGTTCTAAAGGCCTAATTGCTATACCACCAACTATTCCCCCAGATAATCAATTTACAACCAATTCTACAAGACTACAAAAAATTTTGGAAACACTTACAGCAAATTCAATTAGTGTTTCAAAAAATCCACCAGCTGACACAGAATTTTCTGTTTTATCAAACGGTAGTTTAAGTAATGTGTATGACCCAGTAGATCCTCAAGATGCAGCAACTTTAGCTTATGTTTTGGCAAATGCTGGTGGTGGAATTCCAGGAGGTTCTCAAAACAATGTTCAATTTAATGATGGAGGGGTTTTTGGTGGAAGTAGCGATCTTACATATGATGGAAATGCCTTAACAATGAAATCATTAGACAATGGTTCAGTAATAGTTGGTAACGGTACTGTAAATAATTTACCAATTCCAACTGCATCTGACCAAGCTGCTACAAAGGGTTATGCTGAAAGTGGATTCAATATTACTAGAACAACAAATAACACAGTTGGTCCAGTAAATTACACTGCTAGTGAAGTAGTTAATGGTATTATTACTCGTAATATCACTGGAGGGTCTGTTATTACAGATAATCTTCCAACTGCAGCTGAACTTATTGCACTAGTTGGAGATACCATTGGTACAACATTTCAATTTCATATTTATAATTCGAGTACAGATTTTGACAGTATTGTTAGAATTGACGATAGTTCAATGGGAACCGATGTAACATTAGAAGGAAATCCCCAAAACATTTACCCAGGGTATCAATATTACGCCATTGGAAAAGTTACAAGTGCTACCGAAATAGAGTTAATTGTAATGAATAACAATCGTATTATGATTAATGATTCTTTCAATTATCGTGTTCAAAAAACGTATGCTTTTGTTAACAATATTCAATGTACCGACTACAATGTAGTACAGACGAATCCATATAGTGATGTTATTTCGGTAACTGAATATTCTCAAACTAATTTCGGAAGAAGTATTAAGCCAAATGACCTTATTGAACAAAGAGCATTGATTACAATAGATTGCACTGGGACAGCAGCTAATTCGACAGATACCACAAATAATAGAATTGTTTTACAAGATGGTTGGTTACTCCCTAATTTTAATCCAGGATATTGGGATTTTTACATAACAAACCCTTCTACAAGTACTGAATCTATAGTTTTTGACGAAACTAAAGATGACTTTGGAGATTATAATTTAAATTTTAGCCAAAATATTTACTCAATACCACCTGGGAAAACAGGATGGTATATGGTTACTTGGAATAACTCAACAAATTCAGGGTATCTTTATAGTTTAGGAATATTTGACCAATTAGCCTAATAAATCATCATCATTTTCAGGAATAGATTCTTTTGTTTGGTCTATATACTTCTTTAATTTTGGAACTCTTCCAGAATCGTCAATAAAGAACCCTTTTTTAAAGAGTTTTTTATTGTTGATCGACGCTTTTTTATAAACTAGGTTTGATAAATTACAAACGTTTCTAATAGTTACTTTATAAAGATTACCATCAGAATCAGCAACTATAAATTGACCAAGTTTAACATTCCCAACTATTCTGTTGTTTTCTTCAATTAATGTTTTTATATCCATCTTATGATATTGAAAACTCTTCGAGTGTTAACGAATCGCAGTGCGATTCTAAAGTGAACTACTTTTTAACGAATTAAGGAACCGAATCAATTTCTGATACCTTGACTAAATCAGCAGTAACTGAATTGTATTGAAATGATGCATAAAACACTCCAGTCTTTTTAGGACCGATAGTATAACTACCAAATGACCACCCTGTACCAGGTAAAACGGTAATAGTTCCAACAGCGTCAGTATTCTTAATATAGAATCTAAAAGTTGAATTTGTTGATTCAGAAGACATAGAAAAGTCAGTATGTGTAATTATATCACTAACAGCTTCAAGAGTATCATTTGAACTTCCACCAGGAACACGAGTAACTAGAACATTTCTTAAAGTTGTATATGGTAAGGTAATATTACTTCCAGAAACTTCATTTGTTAAAGACAATTCTCGTGTTACATAAGCAGGAGTTTGTAGAACTCCTGCGATATTTGCTTCTTTAAATTGTAAACTTGTTGTTAAAATACCAGTTGGTGTAATTGAACCTTCATATTCATAGTCTAAATAATTACTTCTGAAAAAAAGATCAATTACTTCACTGCCAGGATTTACATTTTCAACTACTGACAAAGTTGATAATTTAGTATTTCCAAGTGCAGAGTACCCAGGAACAAGAATTCCTAAAAGAGGTAACGATAATCCTTGAATAGGTCTGATTATATAATAAGGTTTAGTGTAGGGGTCAAGAGAAGATGCATACCCAATAATACCAAATTGTTCTTGAAATATAGTATTTTTATCGATTAATGGATCTATTTTCCAATATGTTGTCCATGAACTCCCAACGTCTAATTCTGGATTATTTGCAAGAATATCAACAGGATTTTCTGGTTCAAGAGTTACTATCGATAATAAACCACCCATTTGAAAAGAACTTGGAAAATTTATTTAAAAGAATAGCGATGTTTAAAAGAATCGCGATTCGTTCTTCGATGAGAGCCGAAGCATTATTTTAAGAATTGCACAGTGTTAACGAATCGCGGTGAGATTCTTCGAGTTTTTAAAAACTTTCACATACCCAATTTAAACTAAAATGTTTACCTTGATACACTGATTCGGGTTTAATTACAATTTTAACATTAGAACCAATCAAAGAATTAAATCTATTAAATACACTGTTACCTTCTCGTCTACGAAATCTTAGAATACCTGCATCAAATACATTAATAGATTCTAACTTGTTACCAGTTGAACGTGAAAATCTTTGATTCACCGTTTTCGCAACTTTAAGAACAAGTTGAAGAGATTTAGTATCAAGTTCCATACGAAATACACGATCTTTAATACTCAAAATAACACCAGTAATTTCTAAACTCTCAGCTTCAATAGGGATAAGCCCTGGACGACTTAGTTTGTAATTTCCAAGTGCTACAGAATGATACGGGTAAGTTTGCCACTTGTCATGTTGAATTTGCTCTGTAATAATCATTATTTTGACCACGGTGATGTATATTTTCTAAGCTTTTTCTTTTTTTAAAAACTCAAAGAGTGTTAACGAATCGCGATGCGATTCTTTTAAAAACTCAAAGAACGAATCGCGATGCGATTCTTTTAAAAACTCAAAGAACGAATCGCGGTGAGATTTTCCAGGGTCACGTTATGTGATTACACTTAAAAAAACTCAAAGTATTATGCCCTTAGTAGTTTACAATTTACATCAATCAAAACAATGCCAAACAGACTTTTGAAAATTTTCTCAGGAAATGCAAATCCTCAACTTGCCAAAACAATAAGTGATACAATTGATCAAGAGACAGGTTTTACCACCTACGGAAATATCACCGTCAGCAATTTTGCTGATGGTGAAACTTCCGTCAAAGTTAATGACAACGTTAGAGGAAATGATGTTTATATCATCCAAAGTACCTGCACACCAGTCAACGATAATCTCATGGAACTTTTACTGATGGTAAGCACCATGCGTCGAGCATCAGCGAGAAAGATTACAGCCGTGATCCCATACTATGGTTATGCTCGTCAAGATCGTAAAATGGATTCTCGTGTACCAATTTCAGCTGCTGATGTGGCCAAACTTTTAGAAACTATGGGAGTTGACCGAGTGATCTCTATTGATCTCCATTGTGGTCAGATACAAGGTTTCTTCAGTCCTAAGGTACCGTGTGACAATCTTCCAGCTGGAATTGTAGCTGTTGACCACATTAAGAACCTTGATTTACAGAATACGGTAATTGTCAGCCCAGATGCTGGAGGTGTACATCGTGCCAAACAATTTCGTGACAAACTTGCTACCAAAGGTATCAATTCAAACTTTGCTATGATCATCAAACAACGTGGAAAACAAACTGTATCTGAAGATGGTGAAATTGTTACAGGTATTGATAAAATGGACATTATTGGTGATGTTAAAGGTTCTGATGTTATCATCGTAGATGACATCATTGATACTGCTGGAACTCTTTGTAAGGCAGCTAATTCACTTGCAGAAGCTGGTGCACGTAAAGTTTATGCTTTTGCGACGCATGGAGTTTTTTCAGGTCCTGCTTTTAAAAGAATTGAAGAAAGTTGTCTGGAAAGAGTTTTTGTTACAGATACAATCACTTCTCGTGGTGAAAATCCAAAAATTGTCTATATTTCAGTGTCCGAATTAATTTCCAAGACTATTCTAAGAATTCATAACAAACTTTCTGTTTCTGAACTTTTTTAAAGAAATCGTAGTTAGTAAAATGCACATATCTTTTCTAAATCAAGTAATGTTGGCATTAGAGATAAAAGTAATAAGCATATACCATAACAAGTTAATAAAATTACCTCACCTATAGCAATAAGTGTGAAATTTTGTATAGTTGTGAAAGACATCAATACCAATAATCCAAAAATGACTTCAATTGAGAACAATGCTAAGAATGTTTTTGTATAATCATTTTCTTCAAATTCTTCAGTATAAATCTTGGAAAACATATATGCACTCAATGTTGAAAAAAGTATTATTAGAACTGCCAGGACTTTATGAGATACATACTTCAATGATATAAAGTACAGTAACACAATACTAGTTAATATGGCGAAATTTCCTGCAATAACTACTTGGACATTATCATCTTTCTTATAGAAAAACCCTTTATCATTTAATAATGTAATATAGAGAGCTGTGAAAATTAGTAAAAATAACGTACCCCCCGTTTTTTCAGACAAGAAAAGAGCATCCGATAAAGTGATTAATTTATTCCTTAATTTTGGTTTATAGTAGTAAGTTGACCCATAAAACCAAACAAAAGCTAATGTATAAAAAATAAATGCAAAAATTCCTGTAAGATTGGGCTTTAAATCGTAGGTTGGTTCGGAACCGTTCAATGCTTGCACACCGGACAACGATTGCAACGATTGTTTACCGTTCGGTTCACTTGCACGAACGATTGGGAATTTTGCTTTAAACATTTCTTTATATACTGTAAATAATATGTGTTTCAACAAAGAATTGTCATTATTGGTTTTTATATTAGGTACATTAACCGCAATTAAAGTTGGGTTTGAAAACCCAATTCTAGTTGCGTTACCTATATTCTTTGTGTCTCTGATGCAACTAATAGAATATGTATTGTGGGATAATCAATCCCAGACAAATGGGACATGTAACAACACAAATGACATTGCGAGTAAAATTTTACCTTCTGTAATCATATTACAATTTGCATCTCAGTTCTTTTCCAAATATAGAAACTGGATGTCTAAATTATTTTTTGTAATAGCATTAATCCTAATGATTGTTGCATATGTAAAAGTTCTTCAACCAGATGATGAAATATGTTCTTTTAAGAATGATAAGAACCAAAGATTAAGTTGGGGTGCTTACGATAATCTAAATAAAACAAATAAAGCATTAGATATAACCGTAACATTTATGTATATTTTCGGTTGGTTTTGTTGGTCAGGTCCGGTAGGTAAGGTGATTTTTATGGTTTCTATTGTTTCATCTCTTATTTACAATCATGTATCGGGAATTCCATTCGAAGAAAACAATGTAGCAAATTTTGGTTCACTTTGGTGTTTTTTAGCAGTTTTAATGATTGTTTTTTATGGAATTTTTAGTAAACAAACTCATAATTTTGTAAATATTAAAAAATTATCCGATTTTTAATTAAATGTTAACACGTAATCATAGATGTTCTATTGACCCTAATAAAAACCCTTTACGATCAGCTATAAGAAATGATCCAAATATTTTACAAGTTTTACCGAGATATATTGTAAATTCCAGTGATAATTGGAAGCTTCGTTCACTTAATTTTTGTTCTAATGAACTTCATGATTATACCTTTGGAAAAAAGTTAGGAGAAGGTTCATTTGGAATAGTTTATAAAGGAACCGCCATAACTAACAACCGTGAAATACCAATAGCTATTAAAATTATTCAGGCAGAGTATGAAACCCCCAGTCAAATTGATGAAATGATCGATGAAATTGAATATAGTTATTGGATGGGTGAAGTTGGTATAGGACCAGTTGTTTACGAATCTTTTTATATAATTGCTCCTTCGGAAGATGGAAAAGTCATTTTCAACCAATTCATTATCATGGAACCTATGGATACAGATGTATTAGGAGCTTTGAGAAAAAGAAACGTCAAACCTTCAACTAAATATGCTATCATGGAAAAAGTTGTTGAATTAATTTTACTTCAAACCTATGAATTTAACATGCTTTGTTCAGATCTTAAACCAGCTAATTTTGTTGTTAGTTTGAACCCGGTTAAAGTTTTGATGATAGATTTTGGGGCTGATTTCTGTACTTTTAACCCAAATGCTAATTTGCATGAGAAAAATATACATGCTTTGTTTCAGTTATTGCAAATGGTTATACTTATTTATACTGAATTTCCGAAAGATTATTATTTACTTGATCACTTTATTAGGGCTGTTTCAAAAAATGGACAACAATTGTTTAGTCCGCAATTATTAGAAGAAATACGATATCGTCTTAAAATCTCACCGCAATTTATGCAGTTTTGGAATTACGTATTTGGACCTATCTATAAAATTTTTTATGGTACATTACCTTTGGGTACTGACATAGAACAAAAAGTACTAGAAGCTTATGAAACTGGCCAAATTGATAAATATATTGGTAAAATTTTTGATATAATTAGGGAATTAGATGCTAAACTTAGTGTTCTTGAACCAGAATATCTAGATGATACTTTCAAATCTAAAAAAATATCTGGCACTCGGGCGCCACTATTTCTTCCTCGAAGAAGATTTAGCAGAAAGAAAACTCGAACATACAAACGTACAAAGCGCTTAAAATCTAAAGTTCCGAAATAGATTTAACAATTAAACTGTAAGTTTAAATTAAGTAGAATGATGGGAAATATATTAAACACTTTCATAAGTTGTTTTTTTGGTGATGATTTCGAACTTAGAGGGGGAGGGACTGATGAAGAACTTGAACCTCTATTAACAATGGAATATATTGACGAATTGATGCAAGATCAAGATTTAGCACGTGATAGATTATCTGATTGTGTTAGTATAGCCAATAACCGTATTGATAAATTGAATATAGAAGCTAATGAACTTAAATCTTCGATGGATTGTACTAGAATAGAATTTGACACTTCTGAATTTGAACTTAGAGAATCTTTGGTTGATCTTGAAAATCGTGTAACTACTGCTAATCAAACTATTAATAGTCTTGAAACTAGAGTTAAAGATCTTGAAGCTGATGACACAACCAAAAAATTAAGAGAACTTTTTGTACCGAAGGCTGAAGTGAACGAAGTAACTGAAGTAACTGAAGTGAACGAAGTAACTGAAGTGAATGAAGTAACTGAAGTGAATGAAGTAACTGAAGTAACTGAAATGAACGAATTAAATATTGATTAATTACAAAATGGTTAAGTGGACTAGCGGTAAATTTTACAGAAGACTTTTCTGGTTTAGTCTATTAGTCATAGTTCAATCCATTATCTTCGGTGGGATTTATTATGGACTTTACGAAGCTGGAATTGATGATTTTGGACATACTCCCGATCCTCGTTACATTTCTACCAATGAAGATGGTTCAAGTACAGATTTCAATAAATTTGATTTCTGGTATTTTAGTTGGATTACTCAGACAACTGTTGGGTATGGGGATAATTCCCCGAGGAGCACTTGGGGTAAGATTATTGTTTGTGCACAAATTTTCATTTTCTGGGTCACTGCACTTTCCTTTGCTGTTTTGGCAGACGAAGCTAGTATGATGTGTATCCTAAACCCTTGGATTAAATGTTAACGAAAATTCTTAAAAAAATTAAAAATAGCTTAGAAACATAATTATAATGAACTCAAATGAATATTATCGAACTTTTACAGATTGGAATTCTAACCGAATCTATAAAATATCGAAACAAAATAATCACAATGTCTGATAATTTTCAAGGGAAGACTAAACCTAAAATAAACCTAAAAAAATATGTTAAACGTATACTGAGTTTTCTTAAAAAACATGATAAATATTGCAAAAATGGCCCAAAAACACCTATCGTTTATTTAGTTATAGGTATAGAATATATTAAACGAACTAAGATTGAATTGAACGAATTAAATATTCACAGAATCATTCTAATTTCTATTCTACTTGCCTGTAAATTTATTAATGATGACCATCCTGATCAATCCTGGTTTTCTGAAGTTGGAGGCATTTCTGTAAATGAACTTAATTTTTTGGAATATGTTTTCATTCGACATCTTAAATGGGATTTTTATATCAATGATCATGTTTTTGAAAAACTTATTAGAAAAGCTACTGATATATTCACCGTATCATCAATAATACCTAGAAAAAATCGCCTAAAGTGCGTGTAAAAACAAAAAAATAATAACTAATAAATGACAACAGTTTCTATCGATTCTGGTGTATTAAAATACGATAATTCAGGGACTAATTATTCTACTTTAACAGGAACATCTGATGGACTAGTGACATTTACAAGTAATTCTGGAGATGTTACAATTGCCGGCGTTTCAAACCCAACTACTGCTCAACAAGTTGCAACTAAAGATTATGTAGATACAACTGTAGTTCCTGGTGGAGCAAATACGAATCTTCAATTTAATAATTCTGGTTCTTTTGGTGGAAGTTCCGATATGACTTGGGATGGAACTTCTTTGCAGTTATCTGATAGTAAAAACTTTACTGTAGGGACAGATGACGATTTGGTAATAACTCATACAGGTACTGCTGGATCAATTACAAATACAACAGGTGAACTTACTTTAACTAATGATGATGATAGTGGTAATATAGTTTTAACTACCGGAAATTCTACAACAACAAACGCAGCAGGTGGTAATATTAATTTAACTACTGGTAATGGTGATGGAACTGGGGACGGAGGTTATTACTTACTGACAGGAGGTTCAGGTGGAACAACTGGAGTTGGTGGATCGTATTATAATACTGCAGGTTCAGGTGGAACAACTTCAGGAGATGGTGGTGAATT
>PJEL010002674.1_pt1 | contig 16059 bp, 8 predicted proteins | sample 1853271 | NCBI WGS metagenome assembly PJEL01 (sample SAMN08108733, study PRJNA415343) | Invertebrate metagenome, whole genome shotgun sequencing project. | host: Globobulimina | place: Sweden: Gullmar Fjord | collected 2015-08
GCTGATTTTGGCGTAGGGTCATGCGTAAGAACAACCGTACCTCCAGCGAAAAAGACCCCTAAAGCTCCCGGTGAACTTAATGGGAAATTATGTGCAACCGGCAGCGCACATAAGTAGCGAGTGTTTTCAGTAAACTTACAGATCGTGTTACTGCCAATCACGCTATAAGCATAGTCATTGTGGGTTCGAGGTATCAGTTTTGGTGTACCGGTTGTTCCACCCGACAATTGGAAAAATGCCAGTTCAGATGCTTCTGCTTCTTGCTTATCGTCGGGTTGTCCCGTGACATCATCAAGCGATGTGAACCTTGGGTCTGCCAAGTCCGTAGCATCACAGCGAACGATGATATGTTCTAATTCATTACTTTCATCTACCACTTGCTTAGCTAAGGCTTGGTAATTAAAACCAGTATGTTTCCCATCTACAATGTAAGCTTTGGCTTTAGCGTGTTGGCAAAAATAAGACACTTCCGAGAAGCGATGAGCGGGAAGAGCTAAAACGGGTCGAATACCTTTCTGTAAAAAGGCAAAGTAGCAGAAATAGAATTCGGCTACGTTTGTCATTTGTAATACGACATTGTCGCCTTTCATTAACCCTAAAGACTGAAAACCTGAAGCCATTTGAGACACTCTCTCTGCGGCTTGTAAATAGCTAAATTGACGCTCACCACAGATAAGAGCCATGTTGTTACCACACCGCTTAACTGAGTGCTGAAAATGATCGAAAAGAGTTCTGTCTTGCCAATAACCTAGCTCTCTATACAAAGAAGCTTGGGGTGTTGGCCAATCTGTATAATCCATATGTTCATTCGACATTATGAGTCTACCTATGCCGTCAACATATCTTTAAGTTGGATACCTGCTGCCGTTAAGATGGTGTTCATTTTGGCACCTGTTTCATCCAGTTCGCTTTGTGGATGTGATTCATCAACAATACCTGCTCCAGCAAAAACTTTCATTTGTCGTTTTTGTACCTCAGCACAACGGATCGTCACCACCCACTCCCCATTACCTCTTGAATCACACCAACCAACCATACCAGTAAAATACCCTCGGTCGAATTGCTCCAATTTTCGGATGGCTTCATACGCTTTCTGTCGCGGATAACCGCAAACTGCAGGGGTAGGGTGCAATTCAGCAGCGACTTCCAACACATTAGTGTGAGGGTTATTGACTTGACCCTCTAGTACCGTGGAGAGATGAAGCATGGTTTTTGTTTCTATGACTGATGGAATCATAGGTGTGTACAGGTTGTGGCAATACTTGCTCATCACACGCTCAACTTCTTCTACAACCAGGCCATGTTCATGCAGATCTTTGTTAGTATTGAGCAATGAATTTGTTGAGCTTTGATTCTGTTCGTCCAGTTCAGAACGCGGGCGCGATCCTGCGAGTGGGTTAGAGGTGAGATAACTGCCTTTTTTTGCAACAAGGAGTTCTGGACTCGCCCCCATTAGCTTTTGGTTGTTATTGATACTCGCTGCGAACGTATAGCCTTTCGAGTTGATTGATAACAGATTGCGAAGCAAAGTTTGCTGCTGAATATCAGCGTCTGTTTCTACTTCAATAGCCCGAGAAAGAACCACCTTTGAAAGCTCTGTGTTGGCAAACATGTCAAGAAGGTCGGATACTCCTTGCTTATAATGATTACCGCTTGGGGAAGAGATGACGTGCGCATCGGCAGAGGAAAGCGGATTTGAGTGTAAGGATCTTGTACTACTAGAGATGAATAACTGCTCTGGGATAATAAATTTAGTCGGGTTTTCTTCGTTAAATGGGACGACACCGAATAGCACTGGATTATCGGCTTCTGATTTTTTAGCCGCCTGGAGCATTTCGTTAGCCTTCTCGGCTAGCTCTGAAAATGCAATAGGCTGGTGGAACTCATTTTCAATACCTTTACCCATCATCGTATTACTGGGAGAAGCGAAGAAAAATGGAGATGACAATAGCTCTCTATCTAGCAGATCACTTTCCATTTTTGAATAGCCAATGACTTCACGTTTCATAACAGGTCCCTCTTTGTGTATAGATCGTTATGACGATGTGCAATTACTTACATTGATGTTCTTAAAGGAACTCATTTGTCATGCACTTCATCGGGTTGCTTATTTTGGTCAGTAAGATTACATTTACATTTATTTAAATGCTAATGATAATGATTTCTATTTAATGTAAATCGTAATTATTGAAGGCTGCTCACGTTCTTCGATTTTTGTTTTATGTAAATGTATACAAAAGTCGCAATTTTGATTGTTTATTATTCGGTTGTTTAGGTATATGGAAAGATTTCTTGAAGGACAATTTGTGTTATTAACGGGTGCTGCAAAAGGTATTGGTTTTAGCACGTTAGAGAGTTTGTTGGACTCGGGAGCTAAGGTGCTCGCTACGGATATTGATAGCCAACTCCTCTCGACTAAATCTGAATCTCTAGCGAGAAAGTATCCAGATCAGCTCTGGGTTGAACCGTTGGATCTGTCAAAACCTGAGTTAGTAAAACAGAGTATTTATCATTGGGTAGCAGAGTACGGTGAGTTTGACCACTTAGTGAGTTGTGCTGGTATTCTTCATTTAGGTGCGCTATGTGATATGTCATTCGAGCAGATAGAAAACACATTTATGGTCAATTCGTTTGGTGCTCTAGCCACAATGCAGGCGGTATCAAAGTGTATGAAAGCTCGGGGGAAGGGGAATATGGTTGTTGTCGGTTCGAATGCCGCTAATACTCCTAGAGCAAATATGGGGGCTTATGCAGCATCTAAGTCGGCGTTACACATGTTTGTAAAATCCATTGGTATTGAACTCGCGCCTTTGGGGATTCGTTGCAATATTGTGAGCCCAGGGTCTACACGTACAGAAATGCAATTGCAACTTTGGAATGAGAGTTATGGTGAGGAGCAGGTCATTGCCGGTGATGCAACGCAGTTTCGTCTAGGTATTCCGCTCAACAAGATTGCTGAACCCAAAGATATTGCTCAATCGATATTGTTTCTGATGTCTAATGCAGCTAATCATATCACTATGCATGACTTGCGGATTGATGGTGGTGCAACGCTCGATAACTAGACATCATAGAGTTATATGGCGCGCATGCGCCATATAAAATTTTAGGTTAAGCGACTGTCGATAATTTCTTATGAGTTGCCTCTACCATTGCATTTGCAAAGACATCGAGAATTGCAACGGTATCTTCCCAGTTTAGACATTCATCAGTGATGGATTGACCTCTGGTTAGTGGCGTCGCATCTATATTTTGCGCCCCTCCCACTAAGAAGCTTTCAGACATAACGCCGGCGATGTACTGCTCTCCTGAAATGATTTGCTCTGCAATGTTTCTGGCTACATTGAGTTGATTTTTGGCAATTTTCAGACTGTTCCCATGACTACAATCAATGATGATTCGGGGGTTAAGGCCGTTTAATTCTAATTGTTTTGTTACATCACAGACGTGTACGTTAGTATAGTTTGGCTGTTTTCCGCCACGTAAAATGATATGTCCGTTAGGGTTGCCATGTGTCATTGCAGACATGGGTGTATTACCAAAACCAGAGACATAAACTAGGTGAGGAGATTTCGCGGCGTGAATTGCGTCAATCGCGATCGTTACATTGCCATCCGTTCCATTCTTAAACCCAATAGGGCATGGGATGCCTGAAGCCATTTGTCTGTGTGTTTGAGACTCAGTGGTTCTTGCTCCAATAGCGCCCCAACAAATTAAATCAGATACATATGGGTACACGGTGGTGTCTAAAAACTCGGTTGCCGTTGCAAGCTCTAGATCAACAACATCTTTTAAGAATTTTCTTGCGACAAACAGCCCCTTACTCATCTTATGGCTATTGTCTAAATCGGGATCGACAATGAGCCCTTTCCAACCGACGCGGGTTCGTGGTTTTTCAAAATAGGTTCGCATGACGATCAAGAGCTGGTCACGATATTTGTTCTGTAGTTCGGCCAACTTACGAGCATACTCTAAAGCAGCCTCTGGGTCGTGGATGGAGCAAGGTCCAATGATAACGAGCAGACGGTTATCTTTCCCATTTAAAATTTCTGTGATTTCGAATCTTTTATCACGGATAAATCGTTCACTTTTTTCGTCTAGAGTGATTTCACTCGTTACATCAATCACACTTGGCAGTGGCTCTATCGTGGTTGAATTAAGTTGCTTCTCTAACTCTTGCATCCTTCCTCCTAAAACAAGTGTTCCTTGATGTTATGGCTTCATCAAATGTGCGGTCCAGGTATGATTTGGAAAACATTTAACTCTTAATAAATGATAATTATTATCATTTATTTTTTTGGGATTATTGAAATAGGAGCTAGGTGTTGTCAAGCTTATTGTTGGATGATGTTGTGAGATCATGCCGAATACAATCAGTACATCAACTCATATTGTCCAGTGTTAAATAAAAATGATAACGCTTATCATTAATATTTGAGTTTATTCTTAAGCTGGTGTATTACATTAGTTTAATAAGCCTCGTGGCACATTAAATGGATGAATGAGTGTGGAAATGAAGATGAGAGAATTGACGACTGTACAGGCTGCTTATTATGTCGGGAGGCAAACAGGCCAATCGATGGGAGGTGTAGCGGCCCATATTTATGCTGAATTTGATGGTGAACATATCGATTCAGAAAAATTGGCAAGTGCGGTGAGGAAGTTGTACATCAATCATCCTATGTTACGGATGAAAGTCACTTCTGGTGGTCAACAAGCCATCGCTCCTTTATCTTCTGTTCATCAACTTATCATTGATGATATTGAACACCTTTCACCATCGGCTACCCGTAACTTTTTAATAGAGAAGCGCACCGCTATTACTGACCAGAAACTGGATTTAGACAATGGGCAGGCCGCGCAGATCGGTATTACACGTCATTCTAAAGTGCAGTGCCGTTTGCATATAGACGTAGACATGATTGCTGTGGATGCACAGAGCTTCCGAATCTTAGTTGAAGAGTTGGCTAAGCTCTATAGCGATGAACATCAAGGCAACGAGACACAAGAGAAGAATTCGTTCTTTGAATATTTAGATAAACAAGCGGCGGACAATTACCTCGTAGCTAAACGACAGTCTGATAAGACATGGTGGCAACAACGATTACCAGACATCGCTGGAGCACCAGAGTTTCCGTATGTTAATGGGGCTATTGATCGTCAGCATGGGCACAGTCAGCGGTTCACACATCAGTTGACTCAAGAGCAACGGTCTTCGATCGAAGAGTTAGCCAAGAAACACCACTTAACCTTAACCCAACTTTTTCTAACACTTTTCTCTCAAGCAGTCGGTAGCTCTTGTAACAGCCCAGATTTTCGATTGAATGTGCCGACTTTCCACCGCGGTTTCTATACGAACGATGCAGAGGCAACGATAGGCGATTTCTCGAACTTGCTGATCTACAGCGCTAGCTTGAAAGCTCAAGAATCAACGCTTAATCATTGTCGTCGTACTGCCAATCAACTGAACCAATTACTCAACCATGAAAGCTATTCTGGTGTAACGGTGATGCGAGATTTATCGCGTTATTATGGAACCGTGCAAGCATCGCCTATCGTATTTACATCGGGAATGGATGTTGAAGGCGATGATTTATTCTCTGAGGCAGTCACAAAAGTCTTCGGAAAAATGAACTGGGTAATCTCTCAAGGTGCTCAGGTTACATTAGATGCACAAATCGCGCCTGCGTACGAAGGTATTTTTGTCAATTGGGATGTGCGAATGGACGTGTTCCCTAAAGGCTTTGTCGATACTTTGTTTAACAAGTTTATTGCGATTGTTCAATCTTTAGCTGACGAACCTAATAGCATACATAACTCTTTGGAAAGTACGCTCGCTCAGTTAGGTTATGCATGTCCTTCGTTACCCTTAGTTACCTCTTGTCCAAAGCCTTTAACAGAGCTACAAAAATCTTACTTACTCGGTCGCTCTACTCATATCCCTATGGGTGGCACTGCGATGCATGAATTCCGGGAATACCGAGGGAAAATAGAATCGAGTTTAGTTGAGTCTCGTCTCGAATCATTGGTGAAAAAGTACGATGCGTTACGGATGCACATCGATGAGAACAAGCTTGTTCAGCAGGTGTCGTCTAAGTTGACTTTGAATTTTGACTCCCACGACTTTCAACACTTGTCGATTGAGAAAGCGCTAGAGAGAGTTGGTAAAATTCGTCAAGTGAGTAATCACACGATGCACGACCTGTCGAAGTCGCCATGGCGTGTTTCTGTTATTCAATTGCCTGACTCTGATATCGGTTATCAGACCATTGTCTTTACCAGTTTTGATGCATTAATTGTTGATGGTAGAACACACTCCCTGATTCTTTCTGAATTATTGAAAAAGAATAGCGGGCAGTTGCATGAGCTCTGTGCTTACAGCGCTGAGACCAATCACTTTGATAGTGAACATGACATTGCTAAAAGGGAGGCAGATATATCGTTTTGGCAAAGTAAGCTTGACCCAGAGTGCGCGCCACCTTCGCTTCCATGGAAACAGCGATTGGATCATATAAAGGCTTCGCGTTACCAGCGAGAAAGCATTGTTATAGACAAAACTGCATTAACTCAGTTAACGGTGGCGAGTGCAGCCAACAGCTTGTTTTTGAACTCAGCACTCTCTGCTCTTGTTCTTGAAGGGATGTCGTATTGGACGACAGAACAAGAGATGAGAGTTGGTTTTCCGGTAGCGATCCCACAAAGCGATCAACCTCTTGGTAATGGTTCGACGTTCGTGATTTTGGAGTACCGAAAGAATGAAGGCAGCTTGCTAGAGCGAGCTCAGGGTATGCAAAATGATATGTTTGAGGCGCTTGATCATCTCGACTTTTCTGGTGTTGATATCAATCGTCAGTTAATGACTTCGCGAACCAGTTCATTGGCTTTACCTGTTGTAGTGACGAATGGTCTAACTTGGGATGCATTATCCGATGACGATGAACTCGTCTTCTTTGATGGTATCACCCAAACCCCTCAAGTCGCGTTAGATATCCGCCTTAATTTTGATGAAAGGCGAAATCTAGTATTGAGTTTTGACTATGCGGTTGACGCATTAGATAAACGAGTGGTTGTCTCCATTCTTGAATCGATAGAGCGTCACATTGAGACCGTATGTGAGACCCATGATTTTGACATCCCTTCACATAAGGTACTCAACCTTGAACACTATAAATTGAACTGTGATGTAAAAGAGTTTGAATGCTCCAAGTTCTTATCCAAGATAGCGCGTAATCTTGCGGAAAATGCGAGTGATGATATCGCGGTCATTTGTGGTGAACGGCATATCAGCTACAAGGCATTTGGGGAGGACGTCCATAAAGTGATGCAGCATATTGCTCATCTTGGTTTGAAGCAAGGTGATGTGTTGGCCATCTGTTTGCCAAAGAGCCCTGAACATTTAGTGGTGACGATTGCCTGTTCATTATCAGGGATTATATGGGTGCCTATCGATGCTTCATCACCAGAAGAGCGTTTGGATTACCTACTGAGTAATTGTAATGCCAATTTAGTGGTAACTAACCAAGCGTCACAGCGTAAAAATTCAGTGCTCTATCAAGCACTATTGCAACCTGTTGAGCAGGCTTATCCATCACTCTCCAATACGGACTTAGAAGTGCTTAGTCAAAGTGAGCATGGTGCTTATTATCTGTATACATCAGGAACAACAGGTAAACCTAAATGCGTTGTAGTGAACAGCAGAGCAACTTCCAATGTTATCGGGGAAACGTGTAAAGCTTGGCAAATAACGTCTGAAGATGTGTTGATGTGCGTAACGCCGTTCCATCATGATCTCTCTGTGTTTGATATCTATGCTTCGTTTACTTGCGGGGCAACCATTGTATTACCAGAGGCTGGTGAAGAAAAAGACGCGATTCGTTGGAATCAATTGGTTGAGAAGCACCGTATTACTATTTGGCAGTCAGTTCCGGCATTGATGGAAATGTTGTTGTCTTGTATGCAGGGTGAAAAACTCAAATCTCTACGCTTAGTTTGCCAAGGGGGGGATTACGTTAAACCTAAAACGATTGATGAACTTAGAGCGCTGGAGCAAGATATTCGCCTTGTCTCAATTGGTGGTCCTACCGAAACCACGATATGGAGTATCTGGCACTTTGTCACTGACGAAGACAAATCGGTTATTCCTTATGGCAGGCCTTTCCCTGCAAATCAGTACTTTATTATGGATGGATTAGGTAAACATGTTCCACAAGGAGTAGCAGGTCGGATCATGACAGTAGGAGTAAACCTTGCGTCAGGGTATTTAGCTGATGGAGAGCTTACACAAACTGATTTTGTGACGATAATTGATGATCTAGGTAGTGAGGTCAGAGCGTTTAGAACCGGCGATCTAGGCTATTATCGTGAAGATGGCACCATTATTTTTGCTGGTCGGGTTAATGGCTATGTGAAGGTTAGGGGCGTCCGTGTGTCGTTACCCGATATTGAGAAAGAGTTAAATCGTTGCTCACTGATTGAGCAAGTTTTGATTGTCGACTATACGGAACGTAATGGAGACGTAGCGTTAGGTGCAATCTATAAAGTGGCGGATGGCCAAGTCGCTAATGCTGCTGCTATACGTGATTTTGCACAGCAATGCTTACCAAACTCCCATGTACCTTCTCAGTTACTTGAATTAGAGAAACTGCCTCTCTCTCGAAATGGAAAGTTTGACCGGATTCAAGCGCGAGAAGAGTTGGTTCTCTCAATGACTCAGACGGTGAGCTCTCTACAACTCGCTTCAGCTTCTGTTACTCAGAACAACGCTAAAACGACGTTAACGACATCAGAATTTGGGTCGATTATCGAAGCTTATGAGCAAGTGACGGGAAAACAATTAGAAGGTTTTAGCGAGGAGAGTGCGTTTCTGTCGCTGGGTTTAAAGCCATCTCACCTAAAAGGTGTTGCAGAGAAACTGAGTAAAACGTTTGAGCGTAAGGTGTTTACACGCAAGTTGATTAAATGTCGGAACGCAAAAGAGGTTGCCGACGAGATTTTATAATCACTTTAATAACCCTCACAGAGAAAGCCGAGCGAATAAAGTTCGGCTATTTTATTTAATTGGAGGGTGTTTTGTCGTGTTAGCCCGCTAAGTTAATTTTTGTTGGTCACGAAATGCAAAGGTTACTACATGTCGATTTAACGGTGCGATGTACGTTAGTTGGGTTGTTTAAGTTACATACTTATCAATTACTTAAAGCGAAATTATGTTAATGTATCCGCTAGCGAAAACCGGATTTATCTTGATTGTTCTATATGAATATAGTTAGCATATGCTTAATGGCTTAATGGCTTAATGGCTTAATGGCTTAATGGCTTAATGGCTTAATTCAGAAAAGTTATTCAGACTCAAACTCCCAGTAGCAAGACCATTTAATTCACTAAACGCAGACTAAATGAAGTGTAAATAGTAAATGAGAATCAATATAATTTTTAAAATCATTGTTATTTTTTTGATTTCAGCTTCGGCTTCTGTTTTCGCAGAAACCGAAATGACATCTCAAAATACTTATCCCAAGACTTTCGTTAATGCGGATGGCTCACAGACAGTGATCCCATCTAAACCAACTCGAATCCTTTCTACCTCGGTGACGATTAGTGGGACGCTACTGGCGATTGATGCTCCTTTAGCCGCAACAGCACTCACTTATGAAGGGAAGTTTTTTAGTCAATGGGCAGATATTGCTGAACAGAGAAGCGTGAAAAAGGCATGGCCTGCCGGCAGCGTTGATTTAGAGTCTGCCTATATCTATGAACCTGATTTGATTGTTGTAGCATGGCGCGGTGGTGATTCGGCGAGAGATCAAATAGCTGAATTTAAGCAAATAGCACCAACCATTATTTTGGATTACACCGCACAATCATGGCAAGACTTGGCTTTGAGGCTTGGACAGGCGACAGGGTTAGAAGAGCAAGCCCAACAAAAAATTAGCCAGTTTGAGTTGTTCGTTAACCAGAGTAAAAACAAACTACAGATACCAGAAGGCGAAACCAATATTGTGGCGTATTTTGGACCTGGAGCAACCAATGCTATCGCATTAGAGGACGGCGTTCATGCGGACTTGCTTACTGACCTCGGTTTCAAAATGGAAGTGCAAAATCGTCAATGGCATGACAACACCGTGCCTTTATCAGACTTTATGCGCGTCCACTTTGAACTGCTGACTCAACTTAAAGCTGATACGACATTTTTGCTAGAAGCGAGTGATGACAGCGCTAATCGATTCATGCATGACCCAATCTTGATCAACCTTCCGTCCGTCCAGAATAAACAAGTCTTTGGCCTAGGTGAGAATTCATTTCGTATCGATATGTATAGTGCCACTGAAATCGTTAATGACATTGTTCAGCTTTTTGAACGAGATACAAATGCAGGTTAATGGCTAATGCCAATGGAAAATGGGTAAAGGATGTCCGTGATGACAAGTATTACTGGTCCTGCAGAAGCATTTGAACAGATAAGAAATGGACAACGACGACGATGGTTGATGGCGGGATTCGTGTTGTTATTTTTTACCTCGTGTTTTAGCCTATTTATCGGCACGCATTACATATCGCCGGTAGTGACTTTGGATGCGATTTTTTCTTTTGATCCAACCAACAGTGATCATCTATTGGTTGTCCATCTTCGAATTCCACGCACCTTGTTAGCTTTAGTTGTTGGCGGTGCGCTTGGTGTTGCAGGCGTTATCATGCAAGGCTTAACTCGTAACCCATTAGCAGACCCTGGGATACTCGGTGTCAATGCGGGGGCGACAGTTGCTATAGTCTCAGCGATAGCCTTTCTGGGCATCCATGATATGGCCTATGTGATGTGGTTTGGTTTACTTGGGGCGACTGTTTCCGGAGCGGGTGTGTTTGCCCTTGCTGGGGTAAATAAAGGGGTTAACCCTGTAAGAGTTGTATTGGCGGGAACAGCTTTGTCGGTTGTGTTGCTTGCACTGACTCATATGATCACAATAAACAGCAATGAAATGGTGTTTGAACAATATAGACATTGGGCTGTGGGGTCATTTCAAGGGCGAGGTTACGATGTCTTGATCCCGGCTTCCATGTTAATAGCCATTGGATTAGTAATCGCATTTTCATTAAGTAAAGCCTTAGATACTGTCTCGTTAGGGGACGATATTGGTCACGCCTTAGGTGTTAACCCGATCAAAATATGGTGTTTTGCTTCTATTGCTATTGTGGTTTTAGCGGGGACTTCTACTGCGGCTGCTGGTCCTATCAGCTTTGTTGGTCTTACTGCCCCTCATATTGCAAGGATGGCGGCGGGGCCGGATCATAAATGGTTGATGCCTTTCTCTTTACTGATTGCATCCATTCTGGCGGTTGTCGCCGATGTGCTAGGCCGGATCGTCGGGTATCCCAATGAGATCAGTGTAGGCATTATGATTGCTCTAATCGGCGGGCCATTCTTTGTATTCTTAGTGAAACGTTGGAAGATATCTCCCCTATGATGATTGAGCCTTACACTCTTCAAAATTCTGGCTCGGGAAGTGTTGTACGCTTCGGTCAGTTTTCTTTCTGTTATCAACCGTCTCATATACTTGTCGCTTTGATTTTGTTGATATCAGTTTGCGCTATTGCAACTTATTCCATGACATTGGGTAAGTTTAATATCTCGTTGCCTCAAGTGGCCGATATCATTCTTGGGGTTGGAGAGGGGGGCGTAAAAGATCGAATAGTTCTTAACATAAGACTACCTAAGGTTCTTACTGCGGTCTTTGTTGGGGCTGCGTTAGGCATTTCTGGTGCGGTATTTCAATCGGTATCAAGAAATGCTCTTGGTTCTCCAGATGTCATTGGCTTCACTACGGGGGCTGCGACCGGTGCAATTGCTCAAATAGTTTTGTTTGAGCAAGGGGCAATAGAAGTTGCAATCGCGGCGATAGTCGGCGGAGTAATCACGGCCGTTATCGTTTACTTGCTCGCGGTAAAAGCAGGAGTGGTTGGAGGGTATCGCTTAATACTCACTGGTATTGGGATCGGGTCCATTTTGAGTGCGCTGAACAGCCTGATGTTAGTTAAGGGTAATTTGGACAATGCCATTTTGGCTAATCTATGGCTTGCAGGATCACTGCATGCTAGGACATGGACACATGTTTATCCTGTACTTATAGGGGTATTTCTCCTCCTCCCTTTTATGATGATGCTAAAGCGTGCGCTTGCCATGATAGAGATGGGGGATGACATCGCAACTCAGCTGGGTATCCGAGTAGAGCGAGTCCGTCTTTCTATGATTTTCTTTGCTGTGGTCTTAGCCGCATTCGCGACAGGAGCTGCTGGGCCTATTGCCTTTATTGCCCTTGCTGCTCCTCAATTAGTTGGTCGATTGAGAAAGTCGCGAGCATTATCCTTGTTCTCCTCAGCTCTTATGGGCGCGTTGTTGGTCTTAACTGCGGACGTTTTAATTCAATGGTTGCCTTTTCAAGTAAGCGTGCCCATAGGCAGGATGACGGGTATTGTTGGTGGCATATATTTAATTTGGCTATTGACCCGATCTCGCCAGTTTTAAGCATAGGTACACATACCTCAACTAATGTAAATGAGAATGCTTTACATTAAGTTTTATTGGGAATAAAGTAAGCCACTGATTTTAATAAGCGTAGAGCTTAGAGCCTCCCCCAGAATACTTGTACTTTAAAGGCAGCTTTAGCTTCAAAAAGGACAGTTCTGAATTCTTTCAGACAGGAGAAAGGAACATGATATTTAACTCGCATCACTCGAAGGAAAAGAGTGGATTTGGCAACGCAGTGACAGATTTTGAAGAACGAGTTTGGATGCACCATCAGCAGCATGATGATTCTGCTCAATACTCAGCTGCGTACCGTCTAACCGGGGAAGTCAACATTGGTCGATTGGTTTCTTCGTTGAGTAAACTTTCTCAATTCGTGCCATCTCTTAATGTTTGTTATCAATTTGATGAGAATGCAGGTTTAGTTAAATTTCAAGATAATGCGTTTTCTCAATCGATTCATATTGAAGCTGTTGATTCGGTTCAAGACGCAATTTCTCACCTGCAAGCTAATCAATCAATCCCTATAGCGCTGGAATCTCAGTCAGGAATCCAATTTACCGTTTACATTTGCGCAGAGCAAGATGTGGTGTTGGGTGTTGTTTCTCACCAAATCCTGAGTGGTGAAGTGTGCTGGAAAGAAATATTCGAAGTTGTGAGTGCTTTATATAATCATGGCCTTTGCACCGTAGGCCAGAAAAAGCAGCCCAAAAATATGGGCGGCTTCACGCCTATTCAAAAGTTTGAAGCTCTTTCGACATCTTGTTTGCCTTGGATTAAGCGTTCTACACGGGACATTGACTTAGTACAAACCGGTGTTAGTGAAAATGTTTGTTCGTATTTACAGGCATCAGTGCCACGTAAGTTTACGGCTTCTATTCAAAGAGAGACCTTCGAGAACCGCCTTGGTAGGACGATGAACGAAGTAGAAATCCTCTCAGCTACTGCGGTACTGTTCGCTCGTTACATCACCGAGTCTAATGATCTCGATAGTCTTGATGTGTTCATGCCGGTTGATATCAGTCAGAAAAATCGAGAAATTAATGGCGCGATGATTGAGACTGGTTTGACTTATCTCAGTTTAGGGCAGCCAATTTCAGATTTAGGCCAAGCTGTTGGTGACCTTACTATGAAACTAACCGCTGCTCACTCTCAGACCATCGAGTCAACAGAGTTTTCTAAATCAGCAGCCTTAGTGACTTGGCTTGTAGACCCAGCTGACTATTTGTCACTTGACGATGTAGAGGCTGTGAAATTACCGACCGCACCGCTTCATCCGAAGTTTGAAATCTCTCTTGCGGTTGGCATTAACCGACAAGGTGCCCTGTCATTTGAGTTAGTTACGGGGGCAACGGTTTCTCCTCACTTAGGAGCGTTTCTATTTGAGCAATTTATTGCCTACATTGATGGTCAAAAAGTCACTAAACCTGCATTGGCAAAGCAGGATATAAAAGCGGAACCGTTGGTGAATGAAAGTGCCGAGCCAGTTTCAATTTTTGAAAAGACAATACTCGCTGAATTTAGAGATGCACTTTCTATAAAAAGCATGAACAAAGACGATGACTTCTTTGATTTTGGTGGTCATTCGCTTATTGGTACTCGAGTCATTGGTCGCTTGTTGAAGGACCATGGGATTGAAGTGAGCATTGAAGACTTATTCACCTACCGAACTGCGACTGAACTGGCTAAGCGTGCTAAGCCAATAAATCCCACGGTTATGCCGGCATCAGTTGAAGCATCAATTCCCGTTTCTGAGCTAAATTCTATTGCCGAACTTATTTTGGCTGAATTTAAAGAGGCTCTAGCTTCGGATACGATGACAGCAACGGACGATTTCTTTGACTTCGGAGGGCACTCATTGATTGCAACTCGAGTTATTGGTCGATTGCTGACTCACCATGGTATTGAAATCAGCATTAATGATCTTTTTGGCAACCCGACGGCTCAATCGCTTGCCGAACAAGCTGTGCCGGAAAGTACCGAGTTTCTTGAGTCTTCGGCATCTCTTACCGATGTTGGTTCTCCGCTTGCTCCATTGTCACTCGCTCAGAATTCTCTGTGGAAGGCGATTCCAAAATACGCCAAATTTGGACTCAATACGATTTTTAACTTGCCGTTTGTTTTACGTTTTTTCGATGAATTGGATGAAGTGGCTTTTGGGGAAGCTTGCCGCGATATTCTAGTTCGTCATGCCACTCTAAGAAGCCATTTTTATGAACATGATGGTAATCCATGCCAACAAGTGGTTGATGTCAGTGATATCGGCAATTACAAATGGTTTTGGACTTCAGATGAATGTGAAATCGAAGATAGGGATGAGTTTCTTAAACAAGAGGCAATCCATCCCTTTGATTTAGAGAAGGAGTTCCCTCTTCGAGTAAGGTTCATCCGTTGCAAGGATACGGGGCAGCAGTTCTTGTCCTTCTTGTTCCACCATATTGTTCAAGATGAATGGTCAGTGAATTTGATGATGGATGAGCTTAATTTAGCTTATAAACTGCGCGTTCAAGGTCAATCACCAGAATGGAGACATGAAGCTCTTCCAATGCACGAGTATGCTCGTATGCAGAGAGGTTCTGGAACACATCAGAAGCACCTCGATTATTGGTTGGATAATCTAAAAAATGTGCCTTGGTCTACTCCTATATTCCCTAAGAATCACCCTTTATCAGAGAAGGCTGATCCTCAAGGGGCTAAAGGTGGTTGGGTTATCGTTGAAATTGAAGATAACGTAAGGGATGGGTTATATGCACTTGCCAAGCAGCAAAGCGCATCTTTATTCAATGTCGTCTATGCGTCTATTGCAGCGGCACTCAATGTTGTTGGTGCGCCCAATAAGCTTATAGTAGGAACCTCGGCTTCGGGCCGACAAGACGTTGAGTACTACGACACGATAGGTTATTTCACCACCGTAGTGGCGCATTTAGTGAATTTTGAACGCGTCCGTACTGTGGCTGAACTGGTAGCCCAAGTGAAACATACGATTAATGATTCTATGCCATATGGAGATATTCCTATCGACCTTATTGAAGAAGGTTTGGTTGGGGGTGATCCCGATGTGGATGGGCACATGTTCGAAGTCTTTATTCAACTTCACGCCAAAAGTAAATTTAGTGGTGCTTTCGAATTGTCTAATGGTGACAAAATCAACTTCCAGCAGGTTGATTCAGATCGAAGCGAATCTGGTTTAGGACTTCAGTTCGAAGTGTTAGAAGAAACCGTCAATGATGAGCAGGTGCTACGTGTAATGATGAGCTACCTTACTGAAAACTACAGTCAAGCTCAGGTTGATCTTCTGTGTGACACACTAAGAGCTCTGTTTGCAGAATTTGCTCTGAGTTCAAAGGGTGATCAGTTGCTCGAAGCAATCAAAGACCGCGTGGTTGAACCCGCAATGTTATAAAACCGTAGGTAGATTTCTCGCCCAAGAAACCATGCGTAACCTTGAGCAGCATCAAGTCTATTCTTGATGCTGCGCTTTCCCAAGTAACTGAATAGCTGGAGCTAATTAGTTAAGTAATCAAACCGCTAATTAGCTAAATAAG
>PJEL010002675.1_pt1 | contig 16058 bp, 16 predicted proteins | sample 1853271 | NCBI WGS metagenome assembly PJEL01 (sample SAMN08108733, study PRJNA415343) | Invertebrate metagenome, whole genome shotgun sequencing project. | host: Globobulimina | place: Sweden: Gullmar Fjord | collected 2015-08
TCAACCGGTTCAGAGTTGACGGGACAATCTGCAACAGCAGTGATCTTCCCGTTCTGGATAAGAAAAAGAAGCATACTATCGATGTCGTCATAGACCGTCTTGTTGTGCCCGGTGAAATGAATGCAGCTTTCCGGTCACGGCTGACGGATTCCATAGAAACTGCCCTGAACAAAGGGAAGGGCCTGCTAATCTGCGCAGTTACCGGCGGAGATGAGCGCCTTTACTCCGCGCACCGCCATTGTCCATACTGTAACCTCAGCTTTCCAGATATCAGTCCGCAGAGTTTTTCCTTTAATTCTCCTCTCGGCATGTGCCCGGACTGCCACGGCATAGGGACCAAGCCTGAGATGGCAGCTGAACTAGTAGTTCCAGATCCATCTCTAAGTGTTCGCGAAGGCGCAGTCGAGCCCTGGGCAAAAATAATCGAGCGCTCTGAAAGTTGGACAGGCTCTCTTATCCACAACTTTGCCAAAGACGCAGGCATTGACCTTGATACGCCATGGAACAAGCTACCGAAGGCGCACCGAGAGTTTCTCCTGTACGGGTCCCAGGGTAGAAAGATATCCATGACCATGCACTTCTCTTCCGGAAAACTCGAATGGGCTCGCTCATTTGAAGGAGTATTAAACGAACTCTACCGACGCTTCAGACAGACCAAATCAGAGGGGATGCGCAAGTACTATATGAAATACCTCTCGGACAAACAGTGTTCCACATGTCAGGGCAGACGACTAAGGGCAGAGTCCGACGCGGTCACCATCAATGGGAAAAGCCTCCCCGAGATGTCCGCCATGACAATCGCAGATACAATTGAATTCATTGACGGCCTCCCACTCACCCGAACAGAGGAGCAGATATCCACGGAACTGCTCAAAGAGATAAAAGGGCGCTTGGGATTTCTAATGAACGTGGGACTCGGGTATCTTACGCTCGACCGTTCAGGGCCTACGTTATCAGGTGGTGAGAGCCAACGAATCAGGCTTGCCAGCCAGATCGGTTGCGAGCTCAGCGGAGTCCTATATGTTCTCGATGAACCTTCTATCGGTCTACATCAGCGTGACAACAGGAGACTGCTGACCACGCTGAAAAGACTGCGAGACATTGGCAATACAGTAATTGTTGTTGAGCATGACGAGGAAACAATACTATCTGCAGACCATGTCATTGATTTCGGGCCGGGGGCTGGGATTACCGGTGGGGAAATTATTTTTTCAGGAACACCAGGACGCCTGAAAAAGTCCCGCGATTCATTAACAGGTAAATACCTTTCAGGACGGCTCTCAATAGAAACACCGGAGATCCGTAGGCCGGGATCAGGAAAGAAGCTCTCTATTAAGGGTGCCTCCATGAACAACCTCAAAAATATCAATGTAGATTTTCCTCTGAACACATTTATCGCTGTTACCGGCGTGTCAGGGGCCGGCAAAAGCACGCTGCTCAATGCCACCCTTTACCCCGCACTGATGAATGAGTTGTACGGAAGCAAAGACAGCGTGGGTGCATACAAGCAGTTAAAAGGCATCTCACACATTGACAAGGTCATCAATATCGACCAGAGACCGATCGGCAGAACACCCCGCTCAAACCCAGCAACATACACAAAGATATTTGATGCGATCAGACTCATTTTTTCAATGTCCGCAGAGGCTAAGACATACGGGTTCAAACCAGGCCGCTTCTCATTTAATGTAAAAGGGGGACGTTGCGAGGCCTGCCAGGGTGAGGGGGTGCGACGCATTGAGATGCATTTTCTTGCGGACGTTTTTGTTCCCTGTGAAGTCTGCAAAGGAACTCGTTTTAACGAAGCCACGCTCAGGGTACGGTTCAAAGGTCTGAACATCGCCGAAGTGTTGGACCTTACCGTCAATGAAGCGTGTGAACTGTTTGCCCATATTCCACATGTCATGGCAGGGCTAAACACCCTTGCGGATGTGGGACTCGGATATATCAAGCTCGGGCAGCCGTCTCCGACCCTCTCCGGGGGCGAGGCTCAACGCATAAAACTTGCCCGCGAACTCTCTAAAAATGCGACCGGCAAAACACTCTATTTTTTGGATGAACCCACGACTGGCCTCCATTTTCATGATATGAAGCATCTACTACAGGTCCTGAACCGTCTAGTTAATGCCGTTAACACTGTGGTAGTCATTGAACACAACCTCGACGTCATTCGATGTGCCGACCATGTAATTGACCTCGGCCCCGGAGGCGGCAACAGCGGAGGCTACGTGATTGCTGAAGGAACACCAGAACAAATTGCACGGTCTAAAAAAAGCGAAACAGGAGATTACCTTCGCAGTTCACTGAAGGAATAGCTTTCGATTTTATTGCTCAATTCCAAATAGTTAGAATAAATAGCGTTTGCATGCAACTATTTTTTTACCAAAAAAAGTATGATATATATATCAAATATTTCATGACGAATACGCATGAACTTATAAAGGAGATTTGAAATGAAAAGATTTTTATTGTTTTTTGTCCTGATGTTAACTATATCACTCACAGTGTCCATAAATGGTGCTTATGCCTTTGGACAAGCATCCAGTGGATCTCCCAAAATGGGTGCCGCACCCGCCGGCGCATCTACTCTGTCCGGCAAAGTTGTTGAAACCATGGAAAGCGGCGGTTATACATATGTCAGCATCGAGAAAGACGGCAAAACATCATGGGTAGCAGTCCCAAGCACAAAGGTCACTGTCGGACAGGAAATGGCTTTCCAGCCGGGAATGGTTATGACAAACTTTACTAGCAAGTCCCTAGGCCGTACCTTCGATGCAATAGTCTTTTCAACCGGTCCCGCAAGCGCGATGGGCATGTCATCCGATCACGGCACCCCAAGCCAAAAACCGGCTGCAGTTGCACCTACAGAACCAATCAAAGTCGCAAAAGCATCCGGAGCGAATGCATACACTGTTTCAGAACTCTATGAAAAAATCGATACCCTTAATACAAAAGCCGTAGTATTCAAAGGAAAGGTCGTCAAGTTCTCCCCAAATATTATGAACAAGAACTGGGTACACATCCAGGACGGTAGCGGAGACAGTTCCAAGGGCAATAATGACATACTGGTCACATCTAAGGACCAGGTATCTGTGGGTGACGTTGTAACAACAAAAGGCACCCTGGCCAAAGACAAAGACTTCGGAAGCGGCTACAAATATGCCGTGATTGTAGAAGAAGCAAGCTTCACCAAGTAACCATAAATATCCGGCTAAACCGTTCCAAAAAATAGAACGGTTTAGCCGGCATTATACTGCACACAGAAAAACACCTCCCCCTTTCACACTTACCGAATCCAGCATTAATTAAAACCTGCGACATTTGCAATATTTCCATATATAATATCTAACAAGTTGATTCTTCTTACTGATTCCGTGAGGCTTGGTACACTATGAAACGATCAATCAATATCATAATAGTTATTATCGCTCTCGCATTCTTCGGATTCTTTGCCTACAACATGATAATGAGCTGGCATGTGGAGGAAATCGAAAGTGCCCGTCAGCAGGTGCGGGAGGAGATGCAACCGCAGGAAGTAACAACTGCTCCCACTGAAAAACTCCTTGAAGCCTTCGGTAAAGCTCCGGCAGATGATCTTACCGGAGAAAAACAAATCACCATTGCAGATGTAGAGCGTCAGATAATGGCATTTTTTACCTACCTTGATTCACAGGCGTATGTCTCTGCCTACAAGCTGGAAGAGGGGACATATCAGCAGTACTATCAAGCCGTAAAAGAACTCTCTTCAAATCAGCCTATTATTGCAGGTGAAACTGAGTCACTGTATACACTATACAGAAACATGTCCCACTTCTTCAGGGTCATGGGAAAAACCCGGATCAGTCTTACAAAAGACGTTCTGCTAAATGAGTCTGATATTCTTGAATCCGCAGCAGGAACCTTCTATCTATGGTTCACAATTAATGCTAAAACAGAGGGCACACTCAAGGGACGCCCTTCACTTGAAATGTTATCCCAGTATTCAGGCTACTTCTTAAACACACTGTCAGGAAGAAACTATTTACTGCGCAGGGCACCGAAAGCCAGAATACTAACCACCTACTACTGCGTACTCATTCTTGATAAGGCAAATGATGCACTGCTCAACTCAAATGGTATTGACATTAGACCCTATATTCAAACAGTGCTTGCCGAAATAAGTCTTCGCAGCGGATTCATAAATAAAGACCAGTATCTTTCAGAATTAAATAAGTTAAGCGAGAAGTATCAACTATAAGTTTTCTTCGACAGATTATTGCAGTGCCAGAATGAAAGCACTTTCTTTTTTACCTCTTAATGAAAAAAGAGATACGCTATAAAAATTGATGCCGTAATACCGGCAAAGTCTGCAATCAGTCCACATGTAACGGCATAGCGGGTGTTGCGTATCCCTACTGAACCGAAATAAACGGCAATGATATAAAATGTCGTGTCCGTCGCACCCTGCAAGATAGAAGAGACCCGACCGACAAATGAGTCCGCCCCGTAAGTATTCATTGCGTCCACCATCATACCCCGAGCCCCGCCTCCGCTCAGTGGTTTCATAAACGCAGTCGGCAGCGCCCCCGTAAAGTCGGCATCAATATTGAACGATATAAGAGTCGTCTGAATCATCTGCACCAGCATATCCATTGCCCCCGATGCCCTGAACACTCCCACAGCAACAAGGATGGCGATCAGGTAGGGGATGATCCTGACCGCAACTTGAAAACCGTCTTTCGCACCTTCAATAAATGACTCGTACACATTGACCTTTTTTATCATAGCAAGAGTGATAAAGCTGACAATAATTGAAAAGAGCAGCACGTTTGCCGCGTTCGTTGAGACCGCGCTTATATCATCACGACTCATGCGGGAAAGAAAAAATAATGCCGTACCGATGAGACCTGTAAAGCCACCGAGATAAGCAAGAATCACCCTATCAAACAGATTGATACGCTGATATATTGCAACACTTATTAGGCCTGCCATTGTAGAAAAGGATGTAGCAAGTAAGATGGGAAGAAAAATATCTGATGGATCCGCAGCCCCAAGCTGAAAACGGTATACCATAATCGTGACCGGGATCAATGTTAGACCGGACGTGTTTAATACAAGAAACATGATCATCGGGTCCGATGCCGTGTCCTTGTTCTTGTTTGTAGCCTGCATTTCTTTCATCGCCTTCAGGCCCAGTGGCGTTGCAGCGTTGTCCAGCCCGAGCATATTGGCTGAGATGTTCATCATTATTGAGCCTATTGCCGGGTGGTCTTTCTCAAGCTCGGGGAAAAGCCTGTGAAAAAACGGGCCAAAGGCCCGAGCAAAAATCCTGACGATCCCACCATTTTCCCCGATCTTCATTAAGCCTAGCCAGAGCGTCAGGACTCCCGCAAGACCGATGGAGATATCAAACCCGGTCCTCGCATATTCGAATGTAGCATTCATCATTTGCGGAAACACTTCCATATCATGGAATAGCACAAGCTTCGAGATCCCTATGATAAATGAAATTAAGAAGAAACCGATCCAGATGTAGTTGAGAACCATCCAGTATATTACCACAGTGATGACAGCCAAAAAGGTAGGGCGGCTCTCTCATTAGCAGGCGGTTGATGTGCTCTCTCCAATTCCTAATCTGTACGTAACATCTATATCGTAGAGCGAGGAAAAAGAGTCGTCAGGAAGTTATTGAAAAGCAAATCAATATCCAGCATAGTTGGGGTCATCATTAATTCCCGACATCATGCGATACGTAATTTCTGCTACTGGGGATTTATCATCGGTCAAAACAATAGCATCTTTGGCGGGAGTAAAAACAGTGATTGAATTAGAAGCCTCATATGCAATCTTTTTCAGCTCGGGGTCGCCATGAAACGAGCGTAGCTTGCTCCTGATTGAGCCCAGGTCCATATCTGATTTAGTCGCAAACAGCAGGTGGTTTAAAAACATGTCTATCTTGTAGACGGATGGAAACACTGTGCTAATTGTTTTCCCAACAGCATCTACCAGCACCAATCTATTGTGCTCCTGATAAGGCGACAGCACATTCATCACCAGGACACCGTTCGGCTTCAGATGATCATACACAGAGGAAAAGAACTCTTGTGTCATTATGTAGAACGGTGCATATACTCCGCCGTGGTACACATCCAGCTGAATAACATCATACATCTTTAGAGAGTTCTGCAGAAACGGCCTTGCATCTTCCTCGAAAATGTGCAGCTTGCTACCCTCCTTCAGGCCAAAATATTTCCTCCCCACTTCGATGACACCTGGATCTAGTTCCACAGCATCAACCCTGGCGTCGGGGAAATAATGCATGCTCTGCAAGACACTCGTACCACCGCCCATTCCCAGAACCAGGATGTCTTTCGCATCGGCAAGCACAGATGCCGTATTCATATAATCAAAGTACATATCGACAGAAGTTAAGTCAGGTTTAAAGATCGAATGAAACCACTGGTTTGTATTCAGCTTTAAATACAGGCTTCCATCTAACTCCTTTGTGACCTTGATAAGGTTATATGGTGATTCCTTCTGGTAAATAATATTTGTTGCCGTGTTCCCCGGATATACATTAAATGCCAGAATCAGGATGGCAAGAAGTGCATATACCCGTTTCCTTATTTCCAGACCCAATACCGCTACCAGTAAAAGGACTACGGCACATAAGACCATCGTCGTGTGAGAGCCGAGTTTTGGAATGAGCAGGAAGGTGGCCCCGAATGTACCGATAATGCTTCCGACAGTTCCTATGGCAGTAATATCACCTGCCACGCGTCCGACGACCGAGATGTCTTTTGCCATAAGTCTAATAATGAACGGAGGCGCCATACCCAACAATATCATGCTGGGGCCAAATATAATGAATGAAGACAATAGGGAACCATATATAAGCCCGAATTGAGCCAGGTAGTGGATAAGATCTGTATATACGAGTGTCATAATAATCACATGAATGTCGGCCAGAAAAATTAGCAGGAATAGGACTGGTTTTCTCGGCTTCCAGTCCGCTAGCTTTCCGCCAAAATAGTAACCGGCTGACAATGCCATCATCACAATCCCGATCAGACTGCCTGATACATAGACTGAATACCCGAACTGTGGCGCAAGTATCCTGAACCCTAGAATTTCCAGCACCATTATAATTGCTCCACTGAAAAAAACAGCGATTTTAAGATCAGCAGAGCCGGTTACATATAGCGTACGACCTTCTCGGTAAATACCCCTTCTTGTAAACTGAAGTGCAGGAAGTATGGCTTCACCGGATATTCTTGAAACGAATGAGAATAACCTGTTCATTTTAGTCCCCTTTGAAAAATTTTAATAGATATAGATGAATAAGCAACGACTATGCCAGACATGTCCCATATTGATAAAACATATAAAAACAGATACTTGTTACTTGAAACCGTCTGTAAATTACGACTCCCCTTACATACTACACAGTGAAATCCCGCAGTAAATTGGTGATTTCACTGCATGTAACTGCAAACAATATAATGTTTTTCCCAGGACAAACATTAATCAAGTTCTATTGTTTGTTGTTTTTTCGCGTAATTTGATATACATTTGATGGAATGTATATCAAAAATTCAAAGGGCAACTAATATGAAACATGCACGATGGCACATAATTTTGGGAATTTCTTTAGTTTCACTTTCAGTGTTATTTTATTCCGCTCATTTTTTAATTTTCGGAGATCCTCACCATATTTTTATATATCTCCTTGGAGATATAGCCTTTGTACCTATTGAAGTCTTAATTGTGACAATGATTATTCATAAGCTTCTGGAGGAAAGGGAAAAGCGCTCCCGAATACCGACCGCAGCCACCTTTCGGGCGACCTGGAGCAGGCATACGGACTTCTTGTCTATGAGTGGGTGGAATGCATGAAGTATCACAAAATCAGCTATCCGTACCTGTTCTCTCTTGCAATGCGAACAAATCCCTTTGACAGTAAAGCATCACCGTTTGTACGATAAATAAAGACGGGCTAATAAGTTACAGTCATTCATACAGCTCTTTCAAAGGAGGACAAATGGCAACACTTACATTTAAAATCGGACATGTCTACTGTTATGACTGTGTCAAGGCATTAGGAAAATTCGTGGGTAAAATGAAGGGGGTTCAATCCGTTGAGGTCACCAATAATGACAGTGCCGTCATCGAGTATAACCCGGCCGAACTGGAATTTGACGAAGATAAATTCAAACAGATCGTAACAGACAGTATCGACAGGCTCGGGTTTAAGATAAAGGAATTTTAACTCATGATCTCTCTGATCTTATCCTCCTTCAGGTCCTTACCTATTATCACAAGACGGCTCTTCTTCACCGGATGATCAAAACGGACATGTTCCACCTGTTTCGATGCCAGGTCAAAACGGAACGGCCCCTCTTCAGTCTGAACTAGAGCCTTGGCCCTCATAACATTCCCATATTCACCGCTTAGCAATTTATTAAACGTATTAGTTGTGGATTCAAGGCTGACCGGCCCCTCAAAACGAACAGTTCTGGTTTCCATATGAAACGTCTGCCCATGCACACATTCTTCCTTTACGGGCTTCGTCTCATACTTCAGCAGCCTAGAATCCAGCCCGGCATTAACCGTTGGAACGATCACCGCATTTTGGTTCAGGGACTCAATAAGATCAATGGTATCCTTTATTTTTTGAGCATCCGCTAGGTCTGTTTTATTCACAAGAATGATGTCAGCCCTAGTCACCTGGCTCTTAAAAAACCATCCGTACGTACCCGACCCATAATCGTCAATAAATGTGGCAGCATCAACAACACATACAACTGCGACCTGCTGCAGCTTCAGTGTACCCAGTGCATCAAGAACTCCAGAGGGCGATGCCACACCGCTCGGCTCAATATAAAGGTACGCCGGCTTCAACTCCTCTATGATTCTCTCTATGGTAGTGATAAGGTCAAAGCGCAGTGTGCAGCAGACACACCCGCTCGGCAGCTCAATCGTCTCGATACCGCCGGAGGACAATATCTCCCCATCAATCCCGACACTCCCGAAATCATTCACCAACACCACGGTCTTCTCAGCCCCATGCTTCAGAATATTTCTAAGGAATGTTGTTTTCCCTGCTCCAAGCACTCCGCAAACAATTGTGGTTTTCATATTTTGCCCCTTCTTTTTATATAGTTACATTCATGTCCCGAATCAGCTATTGTAACAATTGAAGCCCGCATGATTCCCACGTATCATTACCTGCCCTATATTAAGAAACTTCCTCTTTGTACCGTATATATATTAAGGCAACTAGGCGAATTTCATTAATAGTTATGGCAGAACATATGAATACAACAAACATGATTTGCAGTGCTTTAATTATTACTGGCGCACTGTTCCTGCTAATTTCTATTAATTTATCTAATAAAATCAATAAGATTGTATTACCCGAGCTACGCAGAAAGTGGCGATTTATGAATAGTCTGATGTATTTCTTCCTGGTCGGGTACGTTCTGTTTCTAGTAGCGCTCTTCATAGATATTGAACTCCCGACTAATCTTCTGACCGGCAGCATTTTTTTGGGGGGAGCACTCTTTGTATTTATTGTAATGAACCTTTCTCGCAATACCATCAACAGGGTCAACCAGAGTGAGGGAAACCTTAAGGCACTCAACGAAGAATTAGGCAAGAGAAATGAAGACTTAGGCCATGAGATCAATAACTGCAAGCTGAAGGAAGACCGGATTACTTTCCTTGCATACTACGACAGCCTCACGTCGCTTCCCAACCGAGCACTCTTTCAGGACAGACTAAGTCAGGCAATCGCATTCGCAGACCGTTATGAGAGCCAGTTGGCATTATTGTTTATTGACATGGATAACTTTAAGCGAATAAATGATACCCTAGGCCATCAGACCGGAGACCTCCTGATCAAGGCCGTTGCAACCCGCATTTCTGAGAGCATTCGATCAGTTGATGTGTGTTCACGTCAGAATGGGCCTGTGCATGATAAAACCGAAAATACAGTGGCTCGGCTCGGCGGTGATGAGTTTACCGTGATGCTGACCGAAATCGAGCGGCCCGAGCATGCTGCCAAAGTTTCAGCACGGATACTTGAAGCTGTGTCCAAACCATATGTATTAAACGGATATGAAGTATTTATAACATCCAGCATCGGGATCGCCGTATACCCTCTGGACAGTGGAAATGCTAATGACCTCTTAAGGAACGCGGACATTGCGATGTTCAAAGCAAAAGAGCACGGCAGAAACACCTTTGAGTTTTATAAAAAAGAAATGAACGACATGTCCCTTAAGCGGCTCGGTATGGAGAACAAGCTCCGCAGAGCCCTGGAGCGGGACGAGTTTATTCTACATTATCAGCCTCAGCTCGATATGCTCTCAGGCGAAGTCACTGGCATGGAAGCTCTACTGCGGTGGGAAGACCCTGATCTGGGCGTTGTCTCGCCAGCAGATTTTATACCGCTGGCAGAGGAGACCGGATTAATCATCCCCATCGGAGAGTGGGTGCTACACAAGGCATGTACGCAAAATAAAGCATGGCAGCAAGCCGGTCTTAAGCCGATCAGTATGTCCGTGAATATTTCCAGCCAGCAGTTCAAGAAAAACGAGCTGGGAAGAACCATTGTCCAAACCCTTGAGGAAAGCGGGCTTGACCCGCAGCACCTGATCATTGAGATCACTGAGAGTCTAATGATGCAGAACCTTGAGAAGACCGTCAACCGAATGCATGACCTTCGGGAAAGAGGGGTACGGTTTGAGGTGGATGATTTTGGAACGGGCTACTCATCATTATACTATTTAAAGCAGATCCCCCTCCATGCACTCAAGATCGACCGTTCGTTTGTGCAGGACCTCTCCGGCAGCGCTGATGACAGGTTTATCGTAAATACAATTATCGCCATGGCGCACAGTTTAAAATTAAAGGTCGTTGCCGAAGGGGTTGAAAGTGAAGACCAGCTTTCATTCCTCATAGATAACGGCTGCGATGGAATGCAGGGATATTTGCTAAGCAGGCCGATCCCCGCCCTCGAAGCCCGAAAGCTTATAGACGGGAAGAGCGAAGCCACATGTGAAGGCCTCCTCAGCTGCCGAAAGGTGCTGGAACGGCAGGCTATAAAACAGACAGATCTTGCAGTTTAGTTTCTTAACCCAAAAAACACTCAATCAGAAATCAGATCCTGCACATTCGAGTAACCTATAATAGGTCCTTCCCTTTTATCGAACTTCATAACTATGCGCTACTTTACTTTTTCTGTTCATACAGATGTACATCACGCTGTGGAAATGGAATAGATATCCCTTCTGCATCAAAACGTTTTTTCATTTTTTCATTAATATTAAAATAAACATCCCAGTAGTCTGCCGGCGTTGCCCATGGGCGGACTACAAAATTTACGCTGCTGTCTCCCAACTCAACAAGCCCGATTGTCGGAGGAGGGTCTGCAAGAATACGGTCATCCTGGCTCAAAACATCTTTGATAATGTCTTTGACCTTATCTATATCATCTGAATAACTTACCCCAAAGACGAGGTCCACTCGGCGCTCCGGTTTTGCGGTGAAATTCGTTATATTGTCCGAAGTCAATTTTGCATTCGGGATAATAACAGCCTTATTGTCCGGGGTCTTGACCTGGGTCGTAAAAATCTGGATCTCTTCTACTGTCCCCAGGACTCCGGCTGCCTCAATCAGATCACCGACTTTAAAGGGACGGAATATGATCATCAAGACTCCAGCCGCGAAATTTGAGAGAGACCCCTGCAAGGCGAGACCGACAGCCAGGCCTGCAGCACCTATTACTGCTATGAAAGAAGTTGTCTCAATACCGAGCTGACCCAATGAGGCCAGAATAACAAAGATCAATAAAGCGGAATAGGTCACATGACTTAAAAATGAAATGAGTGTGGAATCGACATTACTTTTCGTCATTACCTTTACGATGAGATTTCTCAGGAAACCGGCAATCCAGCGTCCGATAATAAATATTAAGATAGCTGAAACTAGTTTAATCCCGTATATTGTAAGGAGTTCCCAGACTTTGGTTACTATGGCTTCCATATTAATATTTTCCACTTAAATCCTCCGTGCTTTATTTATTACGAGTTGTTATTTAAGGTTAAGATAATATTCTAAACTTGTATTGATAAATTGTATAGATTCCCTCAAACAATCTATATGATGTATATCATAGGAAAATAGTCGAATTCAATTTTATATAGTCTACCTCGCTATCGCATATGTGTTACTGTATTTTGTGGAACAGACAATGATTGAAATTTACAAAAAACTTCCGGGCACAAACTGCGGAAAGTGCGGCGTGTCCACCTGCATGGCCTTTGCCCAAAAGGTGAAGACGTCCGGAACACAATTAATTGAATGTCCTTTCATGGACAACAATACCCAACAGGAGCAAACCTCCTCCGCCTCGGATTCTTTCAGCGATTATGACCAGGTGAGCAATGAACTTGAGAAAGAAGCAACAGCAGTAAACTTCCAGGAGACGGCCGAAACTATCGGGGGAACCTATAAGACCGCAGAAGGCCGGGAGACGATCAGGCTCAGGATGATCAAAAGAGATTACGAACTGCGGAAAGAGGGTCTGTTCGAAAATGATGAATACTGCAATGACCCGTGGACCAAGATTATCATTTATGATTATGTGCGCAGGAAAGGAAGCAGTCAGTTGACTGGAGACTGGTTTACCCTCGGGCACTTCCCTCATACGGCGTCACATGTAAAGGCTTTACAAAGCAGTGCCGAGAAGAAGATTGCTGTCACCTTTAGAAACAACCTTGATGGTTTGAAAAAGCGCTGCGCCGAAATGGGAGGAGGCGAAGGTGAGGGCAAAGCAAAAGCAGACTATTTCTGCGGTTTCTATCTGCTTCCCCACGTGCCCCTTTATCTTTCATTCTATGCTGCGGATGATGAGTTTGATGCTGAGTGCAAGATCCTCTTTGACAGCGGTGCTGAAGATTATATAGATATAGAGTACCTTGCGATTCTTCTGGAGAGGTTTGTTGAGGAAATTGCATGATTAAAGACTTGAGCCTGGAAACTCATTATAACTGCGGAGTTAAATCTTCCGGCAGCCTGTACTCCCTGACCTCACCGCTGACAGGGCAGACAAAAGAGAGGTAACAGGCTGTCAACTGCAGGTCCTCAGTATCATTCCCCTGTCCATACATGCGGTCTCCGACAACCGGAAAACCGATCCCGCTAAGATGGCGGCGGATCTGATGCTTGCGGCCAGTTTCGATGCGCACTTCCAACAGTGTGCGGTCTTTGATCGAATCATAATTTATATGATGCACATGGGTCAGGGCGGAGCGATTATCCAAATCTGCATCAATGGTCAGAGGGCTGTCCTGTTCCGGAAACCTGCCACACACAATTACCCGATATTTTTTATCTATGGCCCTCTCTTGAAACAGCTTTGCCAAGGCTGCAGCTACTTTCTTCTTATGGGCAATGAGGATAAGGCCAGTGGCGGCACGGTCAAGCCGGTGGACAATAAGGGCTGGCCGCTGAGGGATCAGGTGCTGCTCCGCCCAGCGGTTAATTACAAAATGGTCTCCCCACTTAGAGCCCTGCGACAGCATCCCATATGGTTTATACCACACACTGTAACTGCCTTCATCAGCAAAAAGCTGAGGAGGATCGACCTGTGCAAGAAGTATCTTTTCATTGTAATAGAGATGAAGCTTGTCCCCCTCTTTCATCACCCTATCCATACGACGCAACCGACGCGTGCCACTCTTATTAGTCAGCCAAACGGCCCCCTTCTGCATCGCCTGCTTTACGTGTGACTTTGAAAGACCCGATGTTTCAGCTAGCAGGGTCGCAGCATTTTCATGACTGGTTGTTATATCGATGCTGCATTCGAAGGGATCTCTTGGCATTAAAATTAATCGTCCTTTTGTTCACTTGATATTATTCTCAGGAAAAATGGTTTAGGCAATTGCAGGACGTCATAACCCCGGGTATGCTATCGTCTCAGATTTTATGACGATAGTTATGCGAATGTACGACCTAGCGTTATTAATCCTTATTTTTTTGAATCAGCCGGAATGTTTCTTCGTAGATTTTTTCCCTGGATCCAACAGTGACTAACTCAATCTGTTTTTTAGGCGACACCCTGTATACAATTCTGAATTTACTGACACGAAAGCTTCTTAATCCGGCGAGTTCATCCTTTAGAGCTTTCCCGGTAAATGGATCTGAAAGGATAATCTGCAAAGACGCTTTAATTTTCTTCTTCAGGTGAGGATGCATAGCTCGTACTAGTTCCGCTATATCATCAGGAACCAGAAGTTTGTAATTGGATGGTTTCATATGCTCACAAAATCATTTGAACAGTTCATCAAGTGTGTATAGCTTTGCTTTTTTATTCTTCAATGCATTCAGCCCCTTTTTGATATCGGACATAAGCTGAACATCGGACCGGACAGCGATTGTTTCTTTTAAACTTTCAAATTCATCTGGGCTTATAAGAACTGCCGCAGGTGATCCGTTTTTTGTGATGATTATCTCTTCATCAGTTGTGCGTACTTTATCCACAAGACCGCTCAGTTTCATTTTCGCCTCGGACAAGGACAATGTTTTCATAATAATGACCTCCTTTCTGGTTGACCAGAATTAAGACTAGATTAACACTACCCCTATAAAATGTCAAAGAGAAACCGTGCGGAAAATGAATTGCTAGACTGATCAGGTCTTTCTCCGCAGAATTATGGGCAGGAGCATAGGCACCTCTTTTTGATAATGCCTGTATACGTTTCCCAATTCCCTTGCAAGCCGCCTGTCTTCCCTGACTGTTCCGATAATCATATATATAGCAAGGATAAGATATCCGCAAAATTGTGATAAGGGAGCGCCTATCATTGATGCTGCAAAATATACAATGCCCCCTAAATACATCGGATGCCGCACTATACCGTAAAATCCGTGTTTACTAATAACAGGTTCATTTTCTTTCTGCGGATCTCCGGATGCCTTTTTACTGATTCCGATAAACTCACGTTTATTAAAGGAGGCAAACGATCCAACTACTACTATTACTCCAAACAACAATGCAATATATTTCAATATCATGAGAAAAGGAGAGGTAGGTATTACAGTCGGACCCGCTATTGTGCCCTGCCAGTAAAACAGAGGAAGTACTGTTATGAGAGAAAACAGGTTATAGAAAATCCTGTAATAGACGAATTGTTCTCCCAACTGCTTTTTAAACTTTGTAGTGGTTTTTGTTGCAACAAGGAAACTATGCAGAAAACACCAGAGAATCCAGAGAATGCATAAGAGAAAATAATTCATTAGTGATTAGTTAAATGGGTAAAACCACCCTCAGTTCTTAAGAAGCGCGTTTACGCATAAGACATGCCCAGCCCCTGGGAGGCTCCGGGAGGTTTGTATTCATTTGAATAGCCTTAATGTGAATAACTTCAAACTGTGGTTCGACCAGTGCTGCAATATCCTGGAGAGAAAGCCTTGGCGGCCCATGATCGCGCTTGGCTCCGTCCGTACTTCCGATAATGCTAAACCAGTAGCCGTCAGGTTCAAGGTGGTCATGGATGATCCCAACCAGTCGTGATTTGTCTTCAGCTAATTCCACACTATGAAAACATCCTCGGTCGAATATAAGGGTAAAGGGACCATCAGGAAGTTTGTCCTTCAGGATGTCGGCGAGTATGATGTTGATATTGACACCGGCTTCAGAAACTCTTTTCTGTGCTATCTCAACAGCGGTAGGAGAGACATCCGCAGCTGTTACGTAAAAACCCTGCTTGACAAGCCAGATCGCGTCGCTGCATGTGCCTGCTCCGAGTTCAAGCACATGACAGGGCTGGATAGAGTAATCACTTATCATCTCTTCCAAGTTTTTATCGTGCATGCCCGAGTCCCAGGGGAGGTCGCCTTTTTTATAGCGTTCTTCGAATTCTTTTGGGGTAGCCATAATTGCTAGCTTAATGGGTTGGAGGCGTTTTTTCAAGCATGTCATCTTTTAGAAATATGCGTGTGAACTTAACTATATTCTTCTCGATTAATATCAAGAAAATTGTTTATTGTTTTTCTCGTAATGGGTAATTGTC
>PJEL010002676.1_pt1 | contig 16053 bp, 14 predicted proteins | sample 1853271 | NCBI WGS metagenome assembly PJEL01 (sample SAMN08108733, study PRJNA415343) | Invertebrate metagenome, whole genome shotgun sequencing project. | host: Globobulimina | place: Sweden: Gullmar Fjord | collected 2015-08
TATCAATGGCGCGAGTTTGAATAATAAACTCTTTTATTTCACAAAATTGCTGTAACTCTTGTAAATTCGCGTAAAGGTATCGCAGACCAAAGCTGGTATGAAAGAATCTTGCATTGAGGGTCGCAAGAACAATTTTAGGTGAAGTTTTGTCAATTCTATGGCTGCTTTGATGTGTAATCGCCGTACTTTCTTCTATCAACACTGATTTAATCGACTCAGATTGGATTAAATCAAACGTACTACCCTCTGTAGGGCTACTCTGCATAACGCTTAATTCTGGATGATTACTTTGCTTTGCCATACTCGATTTAAATACCTGGATTACTTACCGCTGTTGATGATGCCGTAATTATACGGTGATTGCTGACGTTATTCAGAAATATTGTTGATGCGGCCAATAGAGCTGTATCATGATTTCGCTAAGTGTAACTATTAAATTGTTCAAATTTTGCTAATAACTCAGTGGCAATTTTATATTGCCCTTTCATTTTTAAGACTTCGATAATACATTCGATGGTACACAAACCTCCTTTCGGTTGATTAGCCCTAAGTTTGTATAAAGAATCATTTTCCGTTTTCAAAGTGAAATGTGGAGCCATTTTCAAATAAGGACTTTGGTTGAAGATCTTTTTAGACTCCTGCCAAGTACCATCAATAATAATTATATTCTCATATGCTTCGATTTCTGCCGACGATACTGCCGAGCATGACTCACCTTTTGAATACAATAATACCGCCTCATTGTTTTCGATTAATCTAGTAAGGTCTTTATTAGGATTAACTCTCTGCCAAAGTATGCGTTCAACGAGGTTATTAGAATTACCTATAGCGAGAGAGCCAGTATTGGTTGCTCTATGCAATTCTCGTTCATGGGTAAGTAAATATATTTTCATTTTTATATAATGTTTCGCATTAAATTATTGTGAGGCTTATTTGGCAAATTCGAAGAAGATTAGCTCTAGAGCTACGTTAATCAGAGGGAGTAAAAAGCGGTGCCAATGCACCGCTTTGTTGCTTTACTATTAATAACCTCTTTTGATATTAACCGACTCGTTGAGTACTCGTTTATACATCTTGCTTAGTTGCTTACCTTTATCTTTTTGCTGCTTCAAACTAGCATTATTATATGCTTGTTCACGCAATAGCTTTTGATAATTATTAAGCCTTCGACTGTCTAAAGCTTGATTTTCTATCGCCTGTAACACAGCACAGTTAGGTTCATCAACATGGTGACAATCGTTAAATCGACACCGTTTTGCTAAAGCTTCAATATCAGCAAACGTATTTTGTATGCCCTCCTCACAACCGATAAGTTGCAACTCTCGCATTCCGGGAGTGTCAATAATGACGCCTTTATTTTTGCTAATGAATAACGCGCGAGCAGTCGTGGTATGTTTGCCTTTGTCATCATCCTCACGAATACCAGACGTTAATGCGATCTCTTGCCCTAATAATCTGTTTATTAAGGTTGACTTACCTACACCTGAAGAGCCGACAAACGACACTGTTTTGCCCGTTTTACACCATGGTGATAGTGTGTCTGCGGCTTGTTCAAGGAGCCCATTTACCGTTAGCACCCTAAGCAAAGGATCAAGTACTTGCACTTGCTCTGCTTTATCTTTGGCATCTTGACAAAGATCAGTTTTTGTTAAAACAACAACAGGCTCAACTTCAGCATCATGTGCCAATGCTAAATATCGCTCTAACCTGCTAAGGTTAAAGTCTTGGTTTAGCGATGAAACAATAAACAAGGTATCAATATTGGCTGATATATGTTGCTGCTTAATTTGACTGCCAGCGCCTTTTCTAGAAAATAGCGAATGCCGGTCTAATTGACGAACAAAATGATTATCTAAGTCCAATAAAACCCAATCACCAACTGTCATTGCTGGTAAATTTTTGTTTATTGGTAAAGCAATTTTTTTTGTCTCTAATTGTGCAACATACTCACTGCGATGATGAGCCGTTATCCGAGCACAATTTAATTGCTCGTATTCTTCAAGTGATAGTTGTTGTTGGTAGTATGGTTGCCAACCGAGTTGGCGTAATGAATAATTTTGATTCACTGTAATATCCCTTCATTTATGTGAGAATTCACACAATAAAAAGTTATCGGGATAATGGTGTACATTAACCCCGTGTTTGAGCAACACCGGGCAGAAGTGAGAAAATAAAGTTCTAGTGACCCAAAAGTACTAGTGTTGACTCTCTGCCGGGTGGGTGTGAATTACTATCATTTTTTTCTCCTTAAATTTATATTACCAGCAAATTGTAAGTGACAATCCAGTTAAAGGCAACCACTCTGCTAGTTATCTAACATCAACTCCAAAACTGGTACGGCATTAAGCCAAATACCTTGCTTAGTGTTGTTTAACATTCACAATGAGCCGAATAAAGTCGCTAGTAACATTGCTTGTTCATGTACTCTTTTAGTCTTTACTTTTTGCTTTTAATAAACCTGTTTTCATTTTCTTTGCTCGGCAAGATGCAGGTATCGTACTGTCCAAATAAGTGATACCTATTACGAGCAATGCGATCATAAAGCCAGTTTCGAATGCCCTGAGGAAGTATTTTAACTACGTAGAATAAACGCCATGGGTAACTAAGTTTCGTCACCACATTTAAAAAAGCATCACTCTTATCAAAACATTGCTCACCTTCTACCAATAACATGGTATCAAAATGCTCAGTTGGCATTTTAAAATGATTTAATATGCTCTGTCCTTCGGGTGATTGAACACTGCATAATTTAAAGTGCTGTTGTGTATCAACCCTAATGATAAATTGGGTCCAAACATTACAAAGTTTGCAGATTCCGTCAAATAGGATCACACTATCATTTTCACCAACGTTAGGGGGATATTTTACCTTTGTCATCAGTCGTTAACTGCCACTTTATTTCGTTTATTGTAGCCATTGAGTAATAGCAACATGCCTAAAGCTGCAATCAAATGTTTTAATGTATGCCCGCTTATCGCTGTTAATACGGTAAAAATAAACGGATCAAAATGTTCAAATACTTTGGCAATTATATAGCTCGCTAATAGCCACCAATATCTATTCCCGTGACTAAATGTCGGCTTCATTAATAGCAAAATTAGTGGAATCGCAATTAAGGGCAGAAATTGAACGAGGATATAAAACCGCAAATCGCCAGCACCAATACTCTCAGTAAAATGCCAATAAAGCACAGATGCTCCTCCAGTAATAAGTAAGGGATATAGTAGACGTTTACCTAATTTAACAGAAAGGTATTCAGCAATAATAATCGCGGTTAACGCCATAAAGGCAAGTGTCATGGGCAATCTATCCCATACTAACGTTTGGTTGCTCGGCCAAAGATGATAATAACCAGAGCCAAAACCAATGAGTAACAAGCCCAAAAATAAGCAGCTATACCCTACTTTAACTTCTTCTAATTTTGTTAATTCATTTGAGATATAAAGGCTATACAGCCCCATCACACCAACAAAAATAAAAGGTATATTAGAAAGTACATTGAAAAAGTTAGGCACAGATAACAAGGTGCGATTATCGGCAAAGTCATGATATTCGAGTGACTGCGCTATTGGGTCTTGCACCAGTACACCTATCGTGATGCATAGCAATATGATGAAAATACCGATTATCCCTTTACGGTTATAAATCATTGTCACGTCCTTTTTCATTTCCCGGTTGGATATCGACTATATTATCACCTGAAAATGTCAGCGCTTGATAAAAATATTAGTGAAATTCTTATCTCAAAAATAATGACAGGTTTAGCCTATCATTGTATAACGGGAAACTTGTGAGTAAAAAATTATCACCGAATGAAGAATTAGCTACAATTATTCTCACTTAATTAATACCTGATGGCTAGTCTTCACCAAGTGGATAAGACATACAACTTAGTGTGTGTCTTTAGTTAATGCCGCAAAGGTAATATCAAGCTATATTAGTGTGACCTGTTATCATTTGCCCATTTTATTGCTCTTTCTAAGCGATCATCTCCCCAAAATAGTTCCTCAGCAACCAAGAACGAAGGCGCACCAAAAATACTTCGTGTTAACGCTTCATCTGTTTGTTGTCTAAGTAAATCTTTTGCTATGTCGCTATTTGCCTCTTTCATAATATCTTCAGGGTTCTCACCTATAAGAGTGAGGCAATCTGATATTACCGATGGTGAAGTTATATCTTTATTATGTTCAAAATTGGCCGCAAACACAGATTTTATAAAGCTTGGTATCCAAGGTTCGTTAGCGAACGTCACCGCAATGCGGGCGGCAAGTAGACCATTTTGTGGAAACTTATCTGGTCGTTTCAAAGGCAGTTCTATGTCGTTACAGATCCTTTGTAAGTCCTTCCACATATACTCCCCCTTAACTTTATAAATATTAAAGGGTGAATCATTCCAGCCTTGCTTGTTAAATATCGGGCCTAATAAAAATGGTCGCCACACTACTTCAAGATTGCTTTTTTCTGCAAGGCTTTCAATGCGCATTGCACATGGGTAAGAATATGTACTAGCAAAATCAAACCAAAACTCTAATTTCATAGGATTACCTCGTTATATTCATAATATTTGCTTTAATGCTTCATCACAACAGTAACCCTGAAGCTTAAAGGGTTACTCCCAATCTAAAATAGCTGAATGCAAGCGGTGATAAAGCTAGAATAATGGCACGTGTCTAGGCTCTGCCTTTATTCAATATCATTGCCATTAAGCTGTTAAATAGATAACCTCGTCGACAAATTACTCATTGCAAAATGTTGGTAGCCTACATTGACGCTGACATTTTTTCCATTGGTAAGCATAATATTGTCTGATTTGAACAAAGTTAATCGGTTAGGGATTAGTTGGGATTGCGGCGTGATGAATGGGTAATTTTTATAACAATATAATGAACGCATTAAGCGTTCTTTTATAACGTGGGATGAAGTGCGTATTAACCGTGTTGAATTGGATTTTGCAAACTGGTGCCGATTATCAAATTATATTAAAGTAAACAGGCATTAGCCGGACAAAACTGAATAAATTCAATATCCCTATGTAACCTTTGAGCATTATGTTAAATGCTTATACACAGCGCTCTAAAAGCCCTGCCGGTTCAACAAGCCCAAACAGTAGGTAGTAATTAACATGAACAATGAACTTAGCTATCTCACAGGTGTTTTGGGTGTCTATAAACGCTGGTGCACTTGGCAACGTATTTTTTATCTCGTTGTAATCTGCTCTTTATCAGGGTTAATGATTGTTCAAACTGAAATAGCTGATGCCCTTATTAGAGGGGATGTTGGTGTAACTTGGCAACCTTGGGTGGCAACGTACAGCTCTGTGATAGGTTTCACTATCATTTCCCCCTTTTTAATTCACTGCTGCGAGCTCTGGCCTTTCGGCAAAGCGCATGTAGTTAAAACCACCATTAAATTGGCTTTACTTTATGTGCCAATCACCTTTTTTTTTATTACGACCATGCTTATCTTACGCAATCTCGCACATTTAGTAATAGATGGAACCCTGTTCGACAGTTGGAACATAATAGACCGATATATTTACGAATTCCCTAAAGTAATCGCCATTTATCTTATTTTTATATTTATCACTTACACCAAAATAAATTATGACAACTCGCAAAAAGAACAACTCAATGCTGCCAATTTACAAAATGAATTGCAAACCATAAGAATGCAAACCTTACGCAGCCAGTTGCAACCTCATTTTTTATTTAATACGTTAAATTTAATTTCGAGTACCGTTTATCAAGATGCCGATAAAGCCGACTCAATTATTACTCGGCTTGGTGATTTACTCCGTTATTCCTTAGCAACCGAACAAAAAGCTTTTGTGACTTTCAAAGAAGAGTTACAAGCTATGCAGTCTTACCTCGAAATTTCGCAATTACGCTTTGGTGAACGAATGGCGTTAGAGATTGCGGTAGATCCGGCAACTGAATTGGTACTGATCCCAGCGATGTTGCTGCAACCTTTACTTGAAAATGCAGTTAAATATGGCATTGAACCATCAGATGAAACTGGTAAAATTACCCTAGCGTCGACCGTAACAAATGGCCTACTAGAGATAAAAATAACCAACCCATGGTATCAACAAACACAGCAACAAGAATCTTTTGGTATTGGCTTACAAAATACGAAAGACCGATTAACACTTTTATATCAAGACCAAGCGACTGTAGCTCTAGATAGTAACCATAACAATCAAGTGACGCTGAGCATCATTTTACCGGCTCAATACCTGGAGCACTCTAATGAGTAATGACAACACCCCTGAACTGTCAAAAAGCTATGAACATCAAAACAATAGAGTACACGACGTACTCGTGGTTGATGACGAACCAGCAGCAAGGCAAAAACTGATATTATTTTTACAAGACCACAAAGATTTTCGAGTTGTCGCACAAGCTCAAAATGGTATTGAGGCACTCGAATGTATCGAAAAATATTCCCCTGCCCTGGTTTTTTTAGATATTCAGATGCCTCTGTTAGACGGCATGTCTGTGGCCAGTAACATCGAATACACTAAAGACATTGGTGTTGTCTTTGTCACGGGCTTTAATGAATATGCCATTAAAGCATTTGAACTCAATGCCGTTGATTATCTTCTCAAACCTTATGACAAAGGCCGATTGGCGAAAACGCTTGCTCGATTTCGCGAGTTTACTGGAACGATTTCCGAATACAACATACCTAGAATCATCCAAGATTACCGTGCAGAGCAACACTTCCCTGAAAAGCTACTATTCAAGTCTGATGGGGCTATTGAAGTGGTCTCCGCACAAGAAATCCAATGGATTGAATCATCAGGTAATTATGTCAAAGTCTGCTTAGAGCGCACTGCTTTCATTGCACGGCAAACAATTACTACTGTGCAAAGTCAGTTAGATCCAGAGCAGTTTGTCCGTATACGCCGTACTCATATAGTGAACAAAAATGAAGTGGTAACAGTGGACCATATTAGTAAGGGTGATTACAAAATAACGTTAAAATCCGGCACTAAATTACGCCTTTCTAGGAGCTACAAAACACGTTTCTTTGAGGTGTTTCGTTCATGATGAATGAGCTTAATCGCCAAACCTTTCAAAGTAAAATAGCTTGTTGAGTAACGCTAAAACACCATCACAGTAGACATTTATTACTAGCCATTCCTGCTTGTCACGATACAAGACCAACTCACCCCTACTCCATATATTTAACAACTTCATTTTCATAAACTGACTTGCATAATTAATCGTCAGAGAAAATTTATGTTATCGCAATCAACAAAACAGCAACTAACTACAAATGTGGGTGATCGTCAGTACTTTTTAGATTGGGTAAGAATACTCGCTTTTGCATTCTTAATTCTTTACCACACTGCCTTAATGTTTGTTGACTGGGGCTTTCATATTGAAAGTGGCCATAACAGCACCTTTTTAAAATCAATAATGATACTGAGCTCTAAATGGCGACTCGATATCTTATTTATTGTTTCAGGTGTGGCCATAAGTTATATGATTACAAAAATGACACTTAAGTCATTTACATGGCAACGAGTGGTTAAGCTTTACCTGCCACTTCTTTTTGCTATAGCAGTTATTGTAGCCCCTCAATCTTATTATGAAGCTATTCAAAAAGGCGTGTTTGAAGGAAGTTTCTGGCAATTTTGGACATCTCAATATTTTACCTTTTCATGGGATGAACGCATGATTGCACCTTTCCCCACCTATAACCATATGTGGTACGTACTGTATTTGTTCCATTATACGATTATTTTATTACCCCTTTTTTCTTTCATCAATGGCAACAAAGGTAAACTGATGCTCGCCAAGACTGAAAATTGGCTGACTAAAGGCTCTCGTATTATGTGGATACCGCTAGCAATTTATTTTGCGATATTTCTCGCTATTGATGATCATGATGTAAACCATACTTTTTATAATGACTGGTACGGACACGCTATATTCATTTTTGCCGTCATTATGGGTTGTACTTTTGCTCGTATGCCTAAAATTTGGCAATCTTTTGAAAAAAACCGCTACCTTGCGTTAACTCTTGGTGTAATCAGTTATAGCGTTTTATTAGCGATATTTTTATTACCAGAAGAGATGCTACCATTAGATAAAACAGTGGCATGGGATTATACCAGCCTACTCGTTAAATGGTCATGGATCGCTCTCATCATCGGCTTTGCACGAAAATACCTTAACTACACCAACAGCACATTGAAATATTGTAATGCCATCGTTTATCCGTTTTTCATTTTGCATCAAACAGTCATCATAGTACTTGGTTATTATGTGATTGATTGGGGATTGTCAGGCACGTTGGAGTTTTTGCTTATTTCGGCAGGCACCTTTGCAATTTGCAGTTTACTTTATGAATTACTCATTAAAAGAGTCAATATACTAAGAATATTATTTGGTTTGAAATGGCAGAAAATGCCTTCCCCCATTGAAACGCAACCGATAGCAAAGTTAAGTTAAGTCAAAGCAGAAGGACTTAACGTTATTGTGCATTCACAACAACATATTTACATGTATCTTTCGTCATCCAAAACGACTGTTTTGGATGACGAAACAAATATTTAAGGGTCAATTGACTTGTTAATATTTCTGTTAAGAACATAAAGGAAGGAAACAGATTATAGCTGCCGATAATAATGATTGAACACCTGCTGCATTGATTAAAGCAGCGCTTCACTGTTTTATCAATGATGAGTATCAAAAAGTCACCACTCGTCAAAAAAAAGCAGCATCAGCAAATAATAATATTAAAGTTTTAGTTTGAGTTTGAGTTTGAGTTTGAGTTTGAGTTTGTACGAGTAAGGAAACGAGTATTTATTCTATTCAATACTCGTTTTTCTTTGTCAATTCAAACCGATTTGAATTTCCTTAACTTCAACTAATAGAGCATAAATCATACAGTTGACAACTGTACTAATAGTGGTTAAGTTTTGTTCTGACGATTAAATAAAATATAAATATCTTTAACTTAACAGGATCTTAAAATGAAAATACTTATATTAATTACTTTATCCACTCTTCTATTTGCCTGTAGTAATAGTCAAACAGAGGATACCCAATCCCAACTGACCGCAGCACAAGTAAAATCAGGTTATGAGTGCAGAAGCATCAAGCTTTCAGGTTCTCATATTCGTAAAAAGATATGCGATACCACTGCCGAACGTGAATATAAAAAAGAGCATGCCGAGGAATTTACCAGAAAAATGAGGGACGAACGTATTAGCGCGTCTAACCAGACCTGGTAGAGCGGCTGTTCTATTAGCACTAGAGTTAACCTGCTTAATAATGTTAACTCTAGTAACCGACCTACCTTGTACACAGATTTCAAGGTGAAAAGCCCATTCATATCACCCGTTTCTATCAGTTGATCAAACATTTTTTTGCCAAATAAAGTACGGTAAAGTTTATCGACTAATAATTCAGATGCCATTTAAAGCCTATTTCACTTTTATATTATCGCCACTTTTGATTGCTAGATGGAATTGATAGATGACTTTACCTACATCTGTTTCTGCACCTGAATTTTCTGGATAAACTCTCGATTTATTGATTTCGTTACTATGTGTTAATAAATGAGTCCTCACCGTAAGGGATATTAATGCAAATGTTATTAAAATAATTTAAATGATTTTTATATTTTTCTCTTTAATTGTTCAAGTTAATATTTATTCTACTGCCGTGAGGATTTGATATTGTTCAGTAGTCAAAGTAGGTAATTGTTTAATAAAAGCAACCATTGCCCAGATACGTTGATCATCATGGGTTTTACCCCATGCAGGCATTCCTGATGCCTTAATTCCGTGTTTTATCACCCAAAAGTTCTTGCGAGCAGCCTGCATTTCATCACCATGTTCATGTCCTTTATGACTATCATCTGCAACGGCCAAATTAGGGGGTGCAGGATATAACCCTAAACTCATATCACTCTCACTTTGGCCAGGTTTTAAATGGCAACTAGAACACATGTATTCATAATCCGTTCCACCTGTTAGTAACAACTCGGGATCACTTAAATCTGGTACTTCAATAGATTGTGCGGCTTTATTTATTGAGTTATCTCTAGTCTGCTCTAATATCCAGTAAACAAATTCACTATGAGGCTCGTCTGCCGCTACATTTACAATACCTGAGTACATCACAGTCCCCCCAGCACCTACACCTAATATCGTAAGCAGTAACAGTAATTTAAATATTTTCATTTACTCTCCTAATTAGTCAAAGGTCACTTAATACACTGACTAAGTGACCTAGCTAAATTCTATTAATGATTATGTTCGTTATGACCATTTTTCTTTTTTGTTTTATGGTCATTTTTGTTCATTTGACTGTGATCCATCTTGCCCTTTGATTTTTCAGCTTGTTTCATACATTTTTTAATCATGGCAATAGCAACAGGATCTTTCATATCCATTTTGCTATGTTCCATTTTGCTACAATTAGCTTTTTCAGCCTTTTTAGCATGCAAGCTAGCATCGTGCGCTATAGCCGTCATTGATAAAGTTATGGCTGGTATTAATACCAAAGCTAATTTTGTTAAAGTTTTCATGGTTTACTCCTGCGTTAGTAACATTTAATGGATTATTGTGTAAATTCGTCATATGCGATATCGCTTATATCGACGTTATTTGCTTTTAACAGCTCAATGGTAGAATTCATCATTTGGGGCGGTCCACAAAGATAGAATTCAACACCATCAATTTTACATATATTGCTGATATTCAATGCAAGTAAGTCTTGAACATAACCCGTAGCACCTGTCCAGTTTTCAGAAGATCTAGACAGCACAGGGTAATAGTGAAAGCTTGGATTTACCCCTGACAATTCAAAGAATTTATCTTGGTACAACAAGTCATTTTCGGTTCTGGCTCCATAAAAAAAATAAATTTCTCTTTTGTTATTATGCTGCGCTCCACTCATATTCAACTGTTCTTCTATCAAAGACTTAAGCGGTGCCATACCTGAGCCCGCGCCAATTATTATCATCGGCTTATTGCTTGGTGGTTTGGCACAAAAATCTTCAAACGGGCCTACCGCTTCTATCGTTTGTCCAAGCGCTAAGTTACACAAATAACTTGAACCAACTCCAGGCAATATGCTTTTGTTTGGTGCATTCTGAATTTTGACAGTAAAAACTAACTCATCTACTCCCTCATCAAATTGCCCATTACCGCTAGCCAGTGAGTAACTTCGACTACAGGCTTTATGTTCATATTCTAAGTGGTCAATATGGTGCCAATGAGGCTTTAACTTTTCAGGTAATCGTTGAGGAATAGAGACACCTGTAGCAGCAGGAATAAAAAAGCGCATATGAGCACCCGCTTTAAAAGTAAGTTTACTTCCATCAGCCATTTTAAAGCGAAGCTCTTTCATAAATGGGCTAACAAACTCACTATGTGTTAACTCCAGCAAATGCTTTTTTGCCTCCGTGACATCAACTAAAGTTAACTGCTCAATTTCACTGCCACTATGCTGACAAGCTAAACGATAACCTTGCTGCAATTGTTCATCAGTAAAATGAGCATGTTCTGCTGAGGTAATATTCACTTGATTATCAAGACGTACTTTACATTGTCCACAGTTGCCACCGCCGCCACACGTTGACGACAAGGCAATGTCATGCTCAATTAGCCCGTCCAGTAAGTTTTTATTGGTCGTTATTTTAAATTTCCCCAAAGACTTCTGATTTTTATCAAACAGCGCTAAATTACGTTTTTTCCTGGCAAAACTAACTTTATATTGGCCATTAAAAGCCAGATCCACAGTCCATATGAAACCCGTTAAGGAAAAGAAAAGCGTGAAAATAGCAAAAATAATGATTTGAACATTATTAAAGCTTCCCTCAGTGCCATAATCCATGAAGTGCAACATAAAGAAAATATCAACGAAACGCTTATCATCATTACTGTGTTTAATAATGCGCCCAGAGCCAGCATCTATATATACACTGGTATTAATGAAGTCAGCGTAATTAATTTGCCAAACATCATTCTGCTCGCGTGGTATATCGTCATATGGCGGAGATAATTTAACGACACTTTTAATTATCCCCTTACCTTTATAGGAAGCTTGCGCCAATTGACTAGCCATCCCCTCATCAATAACTACGGGCTTACCTGTATAAGCATCAACCATAGAGTAATTATTTTTAAAATGGCTATATAACCCTTTCTGGTGAGTTAACAAATAATAAGGTTGTTCTAACAACGATATTTGCTTTAACGATACAGCCTGTTTAGAGCCAGATAACACCAGTTGAGGCTCTACTAATCGTCCTAATTCAACCTGAGCTATAGCTGGACGCTGACGAAACTGATTACCCGATGCCTTTTGATGATCCATTAAGTTGAAAAACAAGCCAGTACCTAACCAAATCAATAATTGTAAGCCGACCAATAATGACAACCACTTATGCAAATTTTTAAGGAGTAACATTATTTTGATTCTCCCATATTTTCATTAGCCAAATGTGCTGAGTTCAAAGCCTTTTTTGCTTGGTTTTTAAAGATAACAAAGTAACTTAATACCCCCCCAAAAATTGACGCCAAGATTGAAAAAAGTGTGAACCAAAAAAGTAATTTATTACTTGGATCTTCCTCTTCGTAGTCCATGACATGTAAACTAAACATCAAATCAAATATTCGCCAAAATTCATGACGTTTACTAACAAGTTGCCCGGTTTGGGCTGAAACATAAATCGACGGATTACCAAAATCACTAAAGTTAACTCGCCACGCTGGTAAAGCTCGAGGGCTCAGTTCAAATGGAGGATTTTCAGTGATCAGTTCAAATTCAGAAACTTCTCCATCGCCACTGTAATAGTGCTTAGCCGCTTTAACAGCGTAGTCACCACTAAAAGGAGAAAGCTGCTTACCGTTAGTGGCATTAACAACAAATTTTTCCTCATTCTCTGTAAAACGATAAACGGCTTGGTCAATGAGCATCTCAACGGCAATGTTTTTCGCGTCAGGATATTGCTGACGTAATGCAGACAATGGGTAAGTAACTTCATCTGCATTAACTTTAATTTGGTGGTTAACCACCAAACTATCGCCATGAATATAGTCAATATCAAATATCACCATATAGGCTCCTGATATTGACCAAATCAAAAATTGTATGCCCAAAAATAGCATTAACCATTTATGTAATTTCCGGCTAATTTTTAACAGCTTCATATTGCTATACCCTTGACTCTGTAGCTTTTACCGACGAAGAACGCCATAGATAAAATAACGCGGGTAAAACAAGTAAGGTTAAAATCACCGCACTTAACATGCCGCCAACCATTGGCGCTGCAATTCGACTCATCACTTCAGAGCCTGTACCTGTGCCATATAAAATAGGTAACAAACCAACGATAATGGCTGCTGCAGTCATCATCACTGGACGCACACGTAAGCCTGCACCATGTAATACAGCTTCAAGCACATCAGCTTTAGTGGTGGCAATATCTTTATCATGATGCTCTTTCAGCATTTCTTGATATGCTTGATTTAAATATACAAGCATAATGACGCCTATTTCTACAGCTACCCCTGCTAGTGCTATAAAACCAACACCCACTGCAACTGAGAAGTTATAACCTTCGATGTACATTAACCAAATACTACCTACCATCGCTAACGGTAAAGTACCCATGATCATCGCCACTTCAATCACATTTCTAAAGTTCAGATACAGTAGAATAATAATAATAAATAGGGTTAACGGCACTACGTAAGCCAACTTAGCTTTTGCACGCTGCATATATTCATATTGGCCAGCCCAAGCAACTGAATACCCTGCTGGTAGATCTAACTTATCTGCAACAACTTTTTGGGCATTTTCAACATAAGTACCAACATCAACACCTTCAATATCGACAAAGGCCCAACCGTTTAAACGTGCATTTTCTGACTTGATACCAGGAGGGCCATCTTCGATAAAGACATTTGCAACATCGCCTAATGAAATACGTTGTCCATTAGGGGTTACAATAGGTAATAAAGACAACTGCTCTGGAGAATCACGATAATCTTGCGGATAACGCAAACTCACCGGGTATCGCTCTAACCCTTCAACGGTTTTAGTGACTGTCATACCACCAATGGCAGTAGCCACCACTTGTTGAATCTCTGCGATATTTAAACCATATCGAGCCGCCTTACCCCGTTGAATATCAACTTTGACATAACGACCACCGGCAACACGTTCTGAATACACCGAGGCAGTGCCAGGAACATCAGCTAAGATTACTTCTATTTGCTTACCTATGCCTTGAATCACATCTAGTTGAGGCCCAGCAATTTTTATTCCTACTGGTGTTTTTATCCCCGTTGCTAACATATCAATGCGGGTTTTGATTGGCATAACCCAAGCATTAGTTAATCCTGGTAGTTTTACTAAAGCATCTAGCTCTTTTTTCAAGCTTTCAGTAGTGACGCCTTCACGCCATTCTTCTTGAGGTTTTAATTGGATAAAGGTTTCAATCATTGTCAGTGGTGCTGGATCAGTAGCGGTTTCAGCGCGACCTACCTTACCAAAAACAGTTTTTACCTCAGGGACGGTCTTGATTAATTTATCCGTTTGTTGGAGCAATTGTCTTGCTTGCCCGATTGAAATACCAGGGTAAGTAGTTGGCATATACATTAAATCACCTTCATCAAGCGGAGGAATAAACTCACTACCAATTTTATCAAGTGGGTATAGTCCAACAGCTAGAACAGCTAACGCAGCCAATAATGTAGTTTTTGGAAAACGTAACACCGTTTTTAAGGCTGGTAGATAAATAAAGGTTAAAAACTTATTTACCGGATTTTTATGCTCAGGTAGTACTTTGCCGCGAATAAAATACCCCATAAGCACGGGAACTAGGGTAATAGCCAATGCGGCAGAAGCAGCCATCGCATAGGTTTTAGTAAAAGCCAATGGTGCAAACATACGGCCTTCTTGCGCTTCTAAGGTAAATACGGGAACAAAACTGACGGTAATAATCAATAGACTAAAAAATAATGCAGGGCCCACTTCACCGGCTGAATCCATAACTATTTGCCAACGATTCTCATTGGTCAAGGGTGTTCGTTCCATATGCTTATGCATATTTTCTATCATCACAATTGCACCATCAATCATGGCACCAATGGCAATGGCAATACCACCTAAAGACATGATATTGGCGTTTAAGCCCTGCATATGCATAATGATAAAAGCAGTTAAAATGCCCACAGGTAAGCTAACTATAGCGACCAAAGATGAACGGACATGAAATAAGAAGATGATACAAACAAGTGCAACTACGCCAAATTCTTCCAATAACTTATAGGCTAAGTTATCTACAGCTCTTTCAATTAACGCAGAGCGATCATAAACAGGAACAATTTCAACACCATCAGGCAAACCTTTCTTAAGTTGCTCAAGCTTTTCTTTTACACCATTAATCACTTGTTGAGCATTTTCTCCAAATCGCATGACGACGATACCGCCAACAGCTTCACCTTCACCATTAAGCTCAGCAATACCTCGACGCATTTGAGGACCTGTGCCTATATCAGCAATATCTTTGAGTAATAATGGTGTGCCATTTTTGTTAACGCCTAACGGAATATTTTCAAGATCCTCAACCCCTTTGATATAACCTGTAGCCCTTACCATATATTCGGCTTCAGCCATTTCTATCACTGAGGCACCAATTTCTTGGTTTCCCTGTTTAATTGCTGTTTGCACAAGAGATAAAGGTATGCCAAAAGCACGCAATTTATCGGGATTAACTCTTACTTGATATTGTTTAACCATACCGCCTAGAGCTGTAACTTCGGATACACCAGGAACGGTTTGCAGCTCAAACTTTAAAAACCAGTCTTGTATGCTACGTAATTGACTTAAATCATGCTGACCTGTTTCATCAACTAAAGCATACAAATAAACCCAGCCAACGCCTGTGGCATCGGGGCCTAATTGTGGCTTAGCATCACTTGGTAAATTAGGTGCAACCTGACTTAAATATTCAAGTACACGAGAACGTGCCCAATATAGGTCGGTGTCTTCATCAAAAATAACATAGACATACGAATCA
>PJEL010002677.1_pt1 | contig 16043 bp, 17 predicted proteins | sample 1853271 | NCBI WGS metagenome assembly PJEL01 (sample SAMN08108733, study PRJNA415343) | Invertebrate metagenome, whole genome shotgun sequencing project. | host: Globobulimina | place: Sweden: Gullmar Fjord | collected 2015-08
GCGTTGATTGAAACATATGCACCCAAGTACCTGTAGCTGACCTCGCTGGTCGCCCCCCACGCGGGGGCGTGGATTGAAACAGTAAAATTATAGAAACTAAAATGCCTGACCCAAGTCGCCCCCCACGCGGGGGCGTGGATTGAAACAATAAAGATATAGAACTTGGAACAGAGCAAACTAGTCGCCCCCCACGCGGGGGCGTGGATTGAAACAAGTTATGTTGAATATCCACTAAAGGATGTCGAGGTCGCCCCCCACGCGGGGGCGTGGATTGAAACCACCAACAAAAAGGGTGGGGGCAAATTGCCACCCCCTTTCGATTAGCACTGCTGGTGGAAAACAAAGTGAGCATGAACAGCTTTGTCCAGCATATCTGCGACCCATTTGTTAATGGTTTTGCCGCTGGTGGCGGCAGCAGTGGCGACCTCGGCATGGATGCCGGGCGAGATGCGCAGGTCAAGCCTGCTTCATCTTGCAACTCGTCAATCCCTTTGCTTTTTGAATGAATTTGTTGTCAAAGGTGGCGAATTGTTTGCAGTTATGGCTCAGGGAAAGGTGCAGGGCGTCGGCGAAATCAAGGCCGGTCTCATGCCATCCGATAGCTTTGTTGACAAGATCGGGATCAGTGACATGCACATCAGGCAGTCCCATAAGTTTCTTGAATGAAGAGGAAACCGCATCCGGCTGAAAACCATATGAAAAACGGAGGACCCATTCAGTCTCAAGGAGCACGGTGATCGGGATATAAACGGACTCATTGCTGAATATCTTCCTGGCCTTATCATATTGGGTTTTGTCATCGCGGGTGAGGAATCGGACCAGGATATTGGTATCAATCGCTATCATTGAAAGTTTCCTTTACGCCTTTGGCGATGGCTGCTTCCATTTCGGCAAGTGTTTTAGCCTTGCCTTTGTAGTTGAGACAGCCGGCCACCTCCTCTACGGTTGTTTCCGGAAATGGGCTTGCGGGTTTGAGCAGGATGCCGTCATCGGTATCCACAATCAGGAGCTTCTGGCCCGGCCTCCAGTTGTGGGTGGTGCGGATTGGTTTTGGAATAATGACCTGGCCCTTGCTTGAAAGAATTGTGGTCGGCATATACGCCTCCATAGGTAAGAAATTTGTAAGACTACAGTAAATAAATAAACGGGGTTTGTCAATCGCAAAGAAAGGTGGCTGCGAACTCGAAAGAGTGCCCAGAAAACAAATAGCCTTTTTCACTGCGGGAGAATATTTTCCAGCCATCCGTATGGCATTGTGGAAGTCAGGGAAGTTTTTTATTCTTAAGTAACCAGCGCCATGACCAGTTCGGCGGTGCTGACCATGTCGGACAAACGGATGGTTTCTTCTGTGGAGTGAACCTTGTCCATGCCGGTGGAAAGGATGGCGCATTGCAGTCCATAGCTGTTGAAGATATTTGCATCACTGCCACCGCCGGCAACCAGAAATTCAATGTCGGCATTGATGAGTGCCGCGGCCTGTTCAGCGCGGCGGATAACGTTAGAATTGGAGTCCAGCTTCATGACCGGGTAATCGGGGATCACCAGAAAATCAAGGCTCGGGCGCCCTTTTGCCTTGCCGGCCGGGTCCTGCCAGTTTGAAATTGTTTTGCTGAAAACAGCCCTTGTTTTTTCTGTATAAACAGCCAGCTTCTCTTCTGAATGGCTGCGGATCTCACCTTTCACAACAGCCTTTTCAGGAATAATATTGGTGGCTGTTCCCCCCTCAACCAAACCGATATTGGCTGTGCTTTCAGAGTCCAGGCGTCCCAGCTCAAGCCCTGCTATGGCCTGGGCCGCAAGCTGAATGGCGTTTATCCCTTCTTCCGGGTTAAGGCCGGCATGGGCTGCCACGCCGTTGATCTCTGCAACAATGCGATTTGCCGCCGGCGCGCCGGTGATAACTTTATGGACCCCGGTGGTGTCGAGGGCAAAGCCGATCTTTGATTTGAGAAGATTTGGGTCAAAGGCCTTTACGCCAAGCAGGCCAATCTCTTCGCAGGTTGTAAAGACAAGTTCCACGGGCCCAAAAGGCATATTGTTTTCCTGCAGGGTTTGCATAACTTCAATAAGAACAGCGATGCCGGCCTTGTCGTCACCGCCCAGTACGGTATCCCCTGCACTGGTGAACACCTCTCCCTTTTGCAGAACCTTGACGCCCTCAGCAGGCAGCACGGTGTCCATGTGACAGTTTAAAAAGACCGGTTCTTTGTCAAGGCTCCCGCTAAAGCGGACCAACAGGTTGCCGCAGTCAGAGCCGGTTTCGTCTGCTGAACCGTCTTCTGTTACCTCTGCATCCATCTCTTTAAAAACAGACTTTAGATATTCTGCAACCCTGCTCTCTTTTTTTGAAGGGCTGTCAATTTCACAGAGGGTTATAAAGGTGGCTGCAAGGCGTTCCTGATTGATCCGCATTCTCATTCCTTAAAATTATGGTGATCGGTTATGTCTCCGGGATTATGCATAATAAATTTATAGAAAAAATGCATCTTTCTCTAACAAAAGAGCAATGAATGACTAAGGAGTTACTGAGTGTAAATTAAGAAATGCAGACAGGAGAAAGCCGGTATAATAAGAAGCCAGGGGAAATGTTCGAGAGAAAAGCGGGTTACATATAAGACAGCCATCAAAATAACAGGGAGCACTTCCTGTTCCGGAGTGCTCCCTGTTACCCTAGTAGGAATTTCGTTGCATGTTCAGGCCTGCCAATATGTCGGTTAAAAGAAGCCCGACAAACGACGGCAGGCGGAGGAAGTGAAATAACAGCAAGACGGCAACTGCAAGCCCGAAAATAATGACAATGTCAGTGAGTAGCGGAATTTCCATCTGTATACTCTGTGCCAGCCATTATTAGCAGGTATTTACCTGATAGGTTACCAGCCCTTAGTTTTAATTATCTTCTTTATTGCCTCCTGGGATTTCTTTTCCAGGATGAGTATTCTTTTGTTTTTGGCCTCGCTGATTCTTTCCAGCAACACACCCAGGTCAACCGGTTTTTCAAGGAAATCTTCTGCTCCAAGCTTCATCGCCGCAATTCCTTTTTCCACTGTGGCGTGTCCGGTAAGCATTATGATCTCCAGGTCAGGATTTTTTTCTTTGAGCAGCTTGAGTGTTTCGATCCCGTCAATGCCCGGCATGGCCAGATCAACAACAATTGCATCAAAATTTTTATCATCGACCATGGCAAGGGCATCTTCACCGCTCGTGGCAGTATTCACTTTAAGACCACGGGCTTCAAGTCGATCTCCAAGAATTTCAAGAAACTGTTCTTCGTCATCTATCAGCAGAACATTGGCCGCAAGTTTTTTCATCGCTCTCATCCCTTTCTGTTTTCTCTTGTTCGATATGTGTTTTCCAATCTTACCCCATATTTTTATGCTGAAGGGATTGTTATGGTTGTTTTGTGTTGGCCGTCCGTCAATATCTCTTCAGTCATGGCGATACCCATTTTATTTAAGGCATACGTGACAGATGTTGCATGTGGTGAGCAGCTTTCCTGGTCTATTGTTGGCGCAGATAAATTTGAGGCATCAATAGTTATCAAGATGTTTTGCCCTTTCATTTGGGAAGACAATACGATTTCGTCGCCGGGGTCGATTCTGTCTATAATTTGTAGGATATGGGTGAAGAGGACAAACAGAAGTAAAGATGGGTTGTTATTCACGGATGGCAGCTCTGGTTGCAGTTTCTTTTGTACGGAGACACTCTTGATCCAGAAAAACCTGTCAAGAAAAGTAAGTTCTTCGTTCAGAAGTTCATTAACATCAAAATTAGAGATAGGCATATCCATTTGGTGGGCAAAACGGCTCATGTATTTTGCCATTGTGTTTGCCTTATCAATGCGCTCGCCAATGACTGAAATAATTTTTTTGAACCTTTGGATAGTTTGTTCATCATCGATGTTGCCCATATCGAGCAGATCACCCATGAGGCCGGCTGATTCATTAATGATTGCCAGGTGATTTTTTAGCTCGTGGGAATATCCAGCCAGCATTTTGCCAAGGGAAGCAAGTTGGCTGTCCCGCAATGTATTCTCTTTATTATCAGGCATGGGAATGGTCCTCAGGGGGTTCTGGAGTTGAACGTTTTCTTTTGATATGCTGTCTTTATTTTGTCTCCCAGCTCGACAATATCAACGGGCTTCATGATAAAATCGAAAGCTCCACGCTCTTTGCTGTCTTTTCCGCCGGAAGCAGCACCGTGACCGGTGAGCATTATTACTTCAATGGAGGGATATTTTTCCTTGATTTCTATCAGAACCTCAAAGCCATTCATGTCAGGCATTTTCAGGTCTAAAAGGACAACATCCGGAGAAAAATTGGATGCAAGTGCTTTCAAGGCACTGGTCCCACAACTGACGGCCTTAGCCATAAACCCTCTCAATTCAAGTCTTTCAGCCAGGGTAGAAGCAAATTCCTCTTCATCATCAACAATTAACAGCTTAATGTTTTCCATTAGAGGCCCTCTATTTCTTTGTAAAATTTAACGGCAGGCTCACAGTAAAAGTGGTGCCTTGTCCAACTTCTGAATCTACCGTAATGTGCCCGCCGAGTTTTTTTACCAGCCCATAGGTTATAGAAAGACCTAAACCTGTTCCCTTGCCGGCCTCTTTCGTGGTGAAAAAAGGATCAAAAATACGCTTGAGAATTTCTTGGGGCATGCCTGGCCCACTATCACAAATAAGCACATCAATCATATTGTTACCTTTTGGGACGGTGGAGATGTAAATCTCACCATCTTTCCCAATAGCGTCAATCCCATTATTAATGATATTGAGAAAAACCTGCTGCAACTGCCCCCTGTCGCTGAATAGCATTGGCAGATTTTCATCAAAGACAAGTTCAAAATAAATATGGTTAAAAAGGGCCTCTTGTTCCAGGAAACCAAGAACTTCCTTGAGAAGCGCATTAATATCTATCCGCTCATAAACCACGTCCATTCTCCTGGCAAACCCCAGCAGACGGTGGGTGATAACCTTGCAGCGCTCTACAGCATTGTGAATTCCCTCAATGGATTTTACAAGTTTTTCCCTGTGTTCGAAGTCCCCTGTGATTCCTAAAAGATCTGTCACCAAACCTGCCTTCTGATCGATAATGGCAAGGGGATTATTTATCTCATGGGCAACTCCGGCAGCAAGCCTGCCGACAGAGGCGAGTTTGTTTGAATGCTCAGCCTCTGTCATGAGAAGATCACGTTTTTCGTTAGACTCACGCAGGCGATCCGTTATAAAATTGACGAGTTGATAGATAACCACTAAAGCCAGCAGGGAGCAGCCGATAAAAATTAAACTCCGTCTAAATTGGAAAGAAGACCATTCTCCCCCGTGGATGAATTCTTTTTTGATAATTCCCATAATCCACGGTGTATTTTTTATGTATACGTATGCTTTTAAGTAAGATTCGTCACCCAAATCACTCTCTTCGATAGTGATTTTGCCTTTTTCAGGCTTGGTTGCCATGTCGTATTTTTCTAAAACTTCGCCAAACAGATTTGATCTTGTTTGCAGCACACCATGGTGATTGACCAGGAAGATGTCCTGGGATGCTTTAGTGTTGATGGTTGATATGTATTTTTGCAGTTTCTCATAATCAATACTCGCCCTTAAAATCCAGTATTCTTCTTTGTCTGGAACTTTATAGCTTACTGCGATGACGAAGTGGGGTATTTCTCTGAATCCCATGAAGACTTCGCTGATGTAGACCTCTCTGGCAAGCACCTTGCTGAACCAATCCTGATCACTGTAATCGTAACCTTCCAACCGGAAAGGGCCGGCATAGACCTGCTGGATTCCATTATGGTCAATAATCCCGAGATCAACAAAGCCAGGATATTCTTCCTTCAGATTGATTAAGAGTTTGCTGACAACATACTGATCAAGGAGGTCATCACAGCCACGGTCTTTGGCGACGAATTTAACAACAGAGGTCAATTTCGCCATGAATGCCTCAATGGTTTTTTGGGCTCCTTCTGCGTTCCAGTGAAGTTGATTTCTCTCCTCTTTGAGCAAAAGTTCTCGGTATTCAAAGGAGCTTAAACTTGTTGCAATGACAAGTGGTGCGAAAATAATTACAAACATTACCCCAGTGAACATAATGCGAAAACGCCTGTAACTGCGGCTTTTATCCATTAGAATGAAAGCGATGGATAAAAACCGGGTAAATTTGCTTTTGAAGTCAGTCGTCATCAGGCGCCCCCTCCCTGTCTTGCTCCAGGTAAAATGGTCCCTGGCTTGAGGAAACCGGCATTAGTGGCTTGCAGGGCTTCCGGGTATGGGCCGATCACCGAGTCGATAACCTGTAATTTTTTCCAGGAAAGATACTGCAAATGGCTTTCCTCAATCCCTCCGCAGATGACGACATTGATGCCTTCCTTGATGATAAGGGAGCATAGTTCCTCTGCCGAGGGTCTGGTCATCAATATGGTCCTGGGGGTGCCAAGAACCTGCTGGTTTTCACAAAGGGCTATCAGTACTTCAGATGTAAGGTCAAACCGGGCCGCTACATTGTTATCTTGTATGGTGATAAGAATTTTCATTGCTGATAAAACTCTGTTCAGGTTAACCCGTAACGGTTCATTTTTCGCCACAGGGTCGTTCTGCCCCAGCCTAAATTGCGAGCAGTCTCTGAGCGGTTCCCTTTGGCTTTTTTCATTGCCTCAAGAATCATTTCTTTTTCAATCTCATTCCAGCCGCCGATATTTTCTTTCCCCTGCCTGGCCTGATCCGGTTCAGTGATCTTTTGGACGGTTGTTTCAGGCGCTATTTCAGGCCATTCATTCTGCCGGGCAAATTCATTTTGGTCCATTGGGGGGGATAAAAGATATTTGGGCAAGGATTTCTGCTGAACTTTTTTCTCCTGGCAAATATTAACTGAATACTCAACAATATTTCGTAGTTCCCGTACATTGCCTGGATACGAATAAGCCGTCAGGGTGTCGAGAGCCTTTTTGCTAAACCCTTTGATCTTTTTGTGCAGGTTGGAGTTGAATTCCCGCAGGAAATAGTCGAGGAGCAACCGAATGTCCCCCTCCCTTTCCCGAAGAGCAGGCAGGTGCAGCCTCAGAACATTAAGGCGATAAAAAAGATCTTCTCTGAATTCGCCTTTGCTGACAAGCACTCTGAGAGGACGGTGGGTTGCGGCAATGATGCGCACATTTACCTGTGTTTTCTTAACAGCACCCACTGGGAAAAATTCTTTGTCGTCCAGAACAGAAAGAAGTTTAACTTGAAGCGGCAACGGCAAATCTCCGATTTCCGTGAGGAAGATGGTTCCATCCTGGGCCAGCCTGAAGAGACCGGGCTTATCTTTTACTGCTCCGGTAAAAGCACCCCGGACATGGCCAAACAATTCGGATTCGAGCAAGGCCTCCGGCAGAGCACCGCAATTAATTTTTATAAAGGGGTGACGTGATCTTTTTGATTCCTCATGGATTGCCTCAGCTACCATGTCCTTACCTGTCCCGGTTTCCCCTGTTATAAGGATAGAGGCATCGGTATGGGCCAGTACCGGCATGAGTTCAAATATTTCCTGCATCTTCGGGCTGTGGCCCAGGATATTCTCTGCCCCGCCAAAATCATGGCGTTTTTGGTCAAAAGACTGCAGGGCAGACATGTCCTCAAGAAATACCAGCAGGCCGAGAGGTTCGCCGGTTGCGTTCCGTAATGGCGAGATTGTAAAGTGAACAGGAATTTTCTTGTGTTGCTGGTTAATAATATCGCCAGTTAGAGAAAGACACGCTTCTTTTTCCAGGACCTCTCGAAATTGCCTGATGTCGTTACCAATGTTGCTTCGCAATATGAAATCAGCGAGTACGCCCCTGGCGTCTGAGCTGGAAAAGCCGGTCAGCACTTCAAGAAAGCTGTTCATTTCTGCAATGCGGAAATCGGTATCCAGGATGGCAATGCCATGGGGGACACCGTTTAGAATCTCCGTTGTAATTATTCTCTCAAGTGGGGAAGATTGGTCAGGTTTCATAAGCAATAAAGAAAAGGTTTTTTATTTCAATTGCTTGATAATATATCGTTTCGTTCATCTTATAATGTTTCTATTTGTTTCACTAGAGATATTTCTACTCGACTTATTGGTATTGTTGACAGTGTTTATTCATGTGCATTTTTCAGGCCCTTGTGCAGTTATGCTGACCATGTTTTATTTGACACGGTTTACAAGCTGCCAGGGGAAGTCGTTACATCACCTTGGGCACATATATCTCCATACCCATGAGAGGCCATATTACACTGACAGAAAGCCAGGTGATAGCCATCAGTAAAATACTGGCCGGGATACCCCACAGAAAGAACTCTCCGGTGGTAAACTGCTTTGAGTTGTAGGCAATGGCGTTTGGGGCAGCGCCGACCAACAGCAGAAAGGGCATCCCGGCAACTGCCAGGGCTGAGAACAGAATAACCTCACCTCCAACACCAAGGTATGGTGCAATGACCAGGGCCACTGGCAGAGAGATGGCAATGGATGCTACGTTCATGATGAAGTTGGTCATGATCATGACAAAGAAGGCCATGCCCAGGATGAAGACAAGGGGAGAGGAATTCTGGAAGAGCGCCAGCCAGTGCACGGCAAGCCACTCGGCGGCACCTGTTTCCCACAGGCAAAAGCCGATGGACATGGCGCCGGCAAAGAGAAGGATGATGTTCCACGGGATCTCTTCCAGGTCGTCAATATCAAGAATATTCAACAGAAAGAAGGCGATGGTGGAACAGAGCAGGATGCCTGTTTTATCCAGCCCACCCAAGGCCGGGACAAAATTCTTCAGGGCAATAACAAAAATTGTTAAAACGACAATTACCACAGTAAGAACTTCATTTTTACTCCAGCTGCCCAGTTCAGCATACATCCTTTTGGCTTTTTGCTTAAGGCCCGGGATATTCTCTCTTTCCGGTTTGAAAACTAACATGAAAAATCCCCAGAGCAGGAAAGTCATGATCCAGCCGATAGGAAACATATAAGCAGTAAGTTGAAAAAAGCTGATATCAACATTCATGATGTCCTTGTAAAAACCAAGGGCAACAGCGCCTCTGGCTGCACCCAACAGGGTGACAATGCTGCCTGCGCCGGCTACATAGGCCATGCCGATAAACAGCCCCTTACCGAATTTGGTCGGTACATCTTCATCTGAGTAAAGAGCATGGATGGCCATGAGCAGGGGAAACATTGTGGCAGCCACCGCAGTATGAGCCATGATATGCGTAAGGGCCGCCGTCATAACAAAGCAGCCCAGGTAGATCATGCTTGTTTTTTCGCCGACAATGGAAAGCATCTTGTAGGCAATGCGCTTGGTCAAGCCGGTCTTGGTGAAAACCATGCCAATGACGATGGAGCCGAAGATAAAGAGTACCGACGGATCCATAAAATCCTTAAAGGCAACTTTGGGGTCGCGTATCAAAAAAAGGGCCTGCAGCATGCCGATGGTCAAGCTTGTCACACCAATGGGCACAACCTCAAAGACCCACCATGTTGCTGCCAGTAAGAAAACAGCCAGAGCCCCTTTGCCCTCCGGGCTCAAGACAAAATTCTCCCCGAAGGGGTCAATGGCATCAGGCCAGGGAGGACAATAGTAAACAAAAAGAAACAGGCCAATGCCTGTAAACATGAACAGGTGTCGTTTCCAGTCAAACGATTTTTTTTCTGCAGCCAACGAAATTTCTGCTGGTGAATTGCCCATTTTTTCTCTCATTCCTCTCTAATTCGATTTTTAGCCAGGTAATTACAATTTGCATGTACCGCAAATCACCTTAAATATTTCTTCCAGTCGAATTACACCGATGATGGAACCATTCTCCAGGACAGGCAGGATGTCTTCATGGCTCTGTAATATGATGACCAATGCCTTTATGAGGGAATCATCGCTTTTGGCATATCTGCTTGTTGTCTGCATGACGTCCCGTATGGGAATATCCCGCTTAAGCGCGCAGGTATGAAAAAAAGATTCTTCCCATAGTATGGACAGATTTGGGAATTGGGCTCCCTTGCCCTCATGCCCTTCAACTTCAGGTATGTCTGCCAACCGTTTATCAAGGGCCTTTAAAATTAATTGCAGGTTGAGATGCCCGACAAGCTGATTATGGTCATTGAGAACAAGGATTTCGGAAAATATGAGGCGCCCATTCCCACAAGTGTAGGACAAAATGACCTGAGCAGCCTCGCTTAATGTCTGCGTGTCCTTTAATGAAGGATATTTGGCAATAGGGATCAGGTGGTCCTTTACAATCGGTATATCTTCAGTCACAAGTTTCCTCCTGTCAGGGATATATTTATGATTGGTATTTTTTCCTTCACCGCATCACCTGAACGTATCTTTCCCACTTGATTTTTTTCGGCGAAAAACAACCGCCTTTTTGAAAGAGTTTTTATTGTTTGAAGTCAGTATCAGCTGGTCGGTTGTTACCAGCTTTTAGTTTTCAGTATCCGTTGCATTTCATTTTGAGATTTTTCCTCCAGAACAAGCATTCTTTTATGTTTTGCATTCTTGATTTTTTCGAGCAAAACATTCAGGTCAACCGGTTTTTCAAGAAAATCTTCGGCCCCGAGTTTCATCGCCTCAATGCCTGTCTTGACTGTTGCATGGCCTGTCAGAATGATGATTTCAATATCCGGCCTTTTTTCTTTGATCTTTTTTGTCGTTTCGATGCCATCGATCCCCGGCATAGCCAGGTCAACTACAACCGCATCAAAATTTTTATTTTCAACCAGGGCAACAGCCTCTTCACCACTGGTGACGGAATCTACTTGTAGACCACGGTTTGTAAGACGTTCTGAAAGGACTTGAAGGAACTGCTCCTCATCATCAACTAACAATACGCTGGCATATAATTTGTCTGCCATGGTTTCTTCCTCTCAAGGTTATTGCAGGTATGTCTAGCTGGTTCCGACCTCGCTGGAGGCAGCTATTTTTTTATAAGCTTCATTAATTGTGGAGGAAAGCTTGTCAATATCTGTTGGTTTCTGTAGATAGGCAAAAGCTCCAAGATTCAGGCAGGTCCGTTTGTCTGCTTCAGAGCCGTGTCCGGTAAGGATGATTACCTCAATATTTGGATTATTCTTTTTGGTTTGTTTCAGGACCGCGATGCCGTCGATTCCGGGCATCTTGAGATCAAGGACCATGACGTCGGGTTGATCATCGCCTATTAAGTCCAGGGCTTCCTGCCCATTAAAGACAGCGTAGGGGCCCACATTGCGAGTCATAAGCCTTTCAGATAAGGTGAGGACATAGTCTCTTTCATCATCGACAAGAAGGACCTTTGGGGGCAACTCAAACTGTTGGTCCCGATAGATTGACGCTGGATACCCTTTGCCCTTTTGAACCTCCACTCCTTGAACGCCATCAACCGACCCGGCAATACCAGTCAGTTTTTCTGTCAGTCGGGAGAAGCTGAAAGTGCTTTTGTTAATCTTCAGGGTTACGTGACTGTTGCGTGTTTCGACCTCAACTTTCTGGCCTTCACCAAGAAGAGCAGATTCTACCTTCGCCGTAAGGGCAAAATCATGTATTGCCTGGATGGAGGCATCTGTCTCGAGTACAGCTTTTTTGTAAAAATTTTCTTTGATAAGGGCAGCCACCGCATCAATATTTTGTTTTTCCAGGGGAATAACAATATCGTACAGCGATGGATCAAATGCTTCTTTCCGGTATAGGAAATCTGTCCAACCGTATGCGTTTTGGTCCTCTGATATCATGAGACTGGCGGCGTGTTTTTCTGTAAGGCCTTCTGCTACTGCTTGCTGGATCCTGTTTTCCCTGCTGTCAATGATCAGCACCTTCAAAACATGAGTTATGTCATGGGGTATAAGCAGAGAAGTAAAGCCGCAATACAAATGATTCTTCTTTTGGCCCATCCGTACTGCCATGGCAGATTGGAGATGGTTCACATTGTGCTCTCGCTCAAGGGTGTAGGCATTAAAAACAGATGTCTTATTGTAAAGGCACTGTTCCAATTTCTTTCTTTGGGAAAGGTTTTTGTTGCAGGCGTCGTTGATGATATCTTCATCGTTGACAACTGACAGGTCGAGCATGGTGGCCAGTTTTACCTTTATTGCATCTTCGTTAGTGAATTTACTGCAGAACAGGGCGATGGAAGGCATGGTGTCTCTCCTTTTTTGTGGATATTTATAGATGTTCTATGAATATCCCATGAAAGATTTCAACCCTGCTAAAGCAATTAACGGACCAATTGTGGTTTTATCTTTTTTCTATTGTAAAAACAGTAAGTTAATTCTATTATGGGAGAGATGGGCACGGCAAAGCACTCGTGGAACACTAAGGAACAAAAGGGAACACAAAAAGAAGGGGTAATGGCTTGTCTTCTATGGGATCACTGGGGTGTAAGCTTTGAAACACCCATGTATGATGTTTCATGATGTTTCGTTGTGTTTCGTTGTTTCAGCGGAGATTGAAGCTGAAACAGAAATTTTTCAAAAGCTGTAACTAATATTATCGTAAAAATTTACCAACCCAAGGTTGTTTATCAAGAAAATATTTTGTAAAATCATATTCGGCAGCCCATTTTTCTACTGCATAGCCAAAAGGTTGTATTCTGTGATGTTGATGACGTTACTGAAAAACTAGAGGTGGAGCGAGAGACACTATTCCGGGCAAAGGAAATTTTAATATGTCAGTATTTTTACATTAAGGAACCACAAGTGGCCGTTAATATTTTCAAGAAAAACGTTTCGACAAAAGAGTTAGCTGAAGAAATTTATGATTTTTCCGTAGCCACATTTAAATATAATATTAAGGAATTTACATCTTTTTCAATAATAATTGATTTAGATGAAAATAAAAGAATACTATGTATTAATGAGTTTTTTTTCTTCTGTTTTTCTTCCGTTCGATTAATTACTCAACATTATGTAAAAAAATATAATCCCGATAAATATTCTTCTGTTTTTAGGAAGTTTAACAATATTTTTCATGATGAAAGAAGGAATGACTCAACAAAAGAAATTGCCCAACATATGATAAGAGGATTGTATCTTAGAAACAAATCATATGAGCTTTATTATCAAATTAATAATAAAGATTTTACCCGTATTCCCATATTGTTAGAGATATTAATATTAGAGTCGATAACATCAACCGATAAAGGGGAACCAACCTCAGAAATACTGCTTACTGAATTCTTAGATTGTAAAGACATCTCTGTGCTGCCTTCTACTCTTACAAAAGATAATGATAAAATGTTTGATGTACAAAAAATGACCCCTTTTCTGGAAATAATAATATCATTCATTGTTCGTTTATCAGAAGAACAACTGTCAAAGCACCAGATGATTAATTAGATATAACGTTCATTAAACAGAAACGAACAATTCAAATACGCTACAGGAATTAAAACAAAGTCAATAGTTACTTGCCATCTTACCTTAATCATGAAACTTACCAGTCATCATCCTCTTCGTACTCATCATCGAACAACCCGGCCCCCAGCATGGCCAAGGCCTCATGGACAGCATCAATAATATCGTCATCATCTGAATCAAGGAGTTTTTCCAAGGGCTCAATAGCCTCGGGCAGGCCAATGCCCGCAGCGGCATCAATAGCGGCGAGAATCAGCGAATTGTCCTCATCTGCAGAGGACAACAGGCCAGCAACGTGCGGCCATGCTTCCTTTATCCCCCAATTGCCGGCTGCGTACACCGCCTGATACCGGATATCAGGATTGTCACTCTCCAAGGCTTCAAGAATCTGCTGGTCAAAGCCTTTTGTAAAGCGCATACAGAATACGGCCGTAAGTCGCCAGTCCTCTTTATCGCTTTGATAGGCGGCACGAACCGCTCCCCGGTGCCAGGGCTGGGGAGCCCGGATCGAGGCCTCAAGAATCCGTCGTCGCACATTTTTTGGAACACCGGCGTTCTGATAGATTTTCTGTAGCGATGGCCGAATCCTTTGAAAGACCTCTTCGGACAACACAATATCATCCGGGTCATCGAACCCATAGGTGTCAGCATGTTCAAGCGCCGGTCCCAGGGAAATAACCGCCTTGGCCCGCAGTTCCTCCACTTCATCATTATTGCCCACCACGGTGAGCAAGGTCTCGGCGAGTTCGTCGTTGATAGCCACCATATCACCGGCCATTTCCGTCGCCAGCAATCGGTCGGTAGGATCGGCAGCCGGATCGTTAAGAACATCAAGAAATATTCCAGCTGCCTCTTCAGGCCAGTCCCAGGGCGCCATGTCATAGATTTTTTTCAGGTTCATTCTGTTCTCTCCTTTCTCGATCTACTTCACCTCGCTTACGGCCTCAGAAAAATGATCTTCCGCCGGAAAGGTACCGTTGAGTATGATAATTCATGCCGCGCTAGTCTTTTACGAGTCATCGTGGATTCTCCTGTTCATTAGCAGCCAGCGCCAGACGGGAAGCACTGGGATGCGATGTTCGTCAATCCTCCTTTCCTCCTCCTGGTTATAGGTCAGGATCAAGCCGTCCCTGATCTCAAATGTCCGAAGCGCCTCGGCCAGCCCCTTCAACTCCCGGGACTCGTTACGCTCATGAAGCTCCCAGCAGACCTGAACGGCCAGCACCGGCCGGGTGCCGCGCTTAATGATAAAGTCGCATTCCCGCCGCCTCTTATAGTAGAAGACCTCCTCTTCCCTTCTCCGTAATTCCACCGCTACCACGTTCTCAAGGACCTTGCCGCGGTTCTCCGAAAAGTCCGTGGACAGAAAACGGAAGCCGGTATCTATGAGATACGCCTTCTTTGGATTCATGATCCGCTTTCTGGGCGAGTAGGAAAATTTTTCATTAAGGATTAAGAAAAATGCCTCTTCCAGATAATGGAGATAGTTGGATATGGTGCGCTTGCTGCCCGGCAGATCATTCTTTTTCAAAATTTTTTCAAAGGCTGAGATAGAAAGGAGGTCCGCATAGCTGTTCAGGCAGTAGGACATGATGGCCTCAAGAATATACTTGGCCTTGATATTGTAACGTTCCAGAATATCCCGGTAGAAGATGGTGTGGTAGTAATTTTGTAACACCTGCCGTTTCTCGGAAGATGTCTGCCGGCTGACGACCTCCGGGAAGCCGCCCTCTTTGAGATAACTGTCAAAGACTTGCAGAATCCGGCCGCGCCCCGGAGTGTGAAGCGTCTGTTCGGAAAAGACAACATCCTTATAGCGGAGCAGTTCGCGGAACGAGAAGGGCAGTATGAAAAGATCACGGTAGCGGCCGCGCAGTTCGGTGGATATCTCCCGGCTTAACAGTTCAGAGTTACTGCCGGAAACAATTATCCTATATTTTCGACGGTTGTGCAGCGTCCGCAGCACCCGGCTCCAGTCGGGTAAATGCTGCACTTCATCAAAAAAGAGAAAATTTGGGTACTTCCCGGTCAACTGCTGAAATGCAGCCAGCAGGGTATCGATATCCGCTGCCTGGAAATCGATGAGCCGGTAATCCTCAAAATCAATGAACAGAATGTCGGAATGCTCATAATGACCGGTGCCAAGAATATCCCGGACAAGTTGATACATGAAGTAGGTCTTCCCCGCCCGCCGGGGCCCGACAATGGCCAGAATATCAACGAGCCTTTCCAGGTCAACGGCCTGGACTTCGCGCCGGACAAGCTCGGGGAGTTTGTCTTCTTCCAGCCATTCGGCGAGTATTTTAAGCGCAGTCGCAGTCCTCATGATTGTTTACCCAGGTAAACAATATGTATAGAAATTGTTTACTTATGTCAACACCTTTTCTTTTAAAGACCATAGTGGCGTCACGCATCTACCAGAAAAATTAAGTTGGCCACCTCTTGTCATCGGTCATTATGGTGCGGAGAGTAACGGACGGAATCCGGGAGGGTATAAATGAGCACGCCAAGGCACACATTGATGGAAGAGCGCTCCATCCCTGAGTTTTCTTCGACATTGCTTGAACAGGTGCGAAAATTTAGAATAATATCAACGAAGGGAACCGCCATGGTACGGAACCGTATGCCCGGTGGTGTGAGAGGTAACGGGGGGTGACCCCGTTACTTACTCGATTATATATAAAAATGGCGGAGAGGGAGGGATTCGAACCCTCGGTGGGGTATAACCCCCACACT
>PJEL010002678.1_pt1 | contig 16038 bp, 15 predicted proteins | sample 1853271 | NCBI WGS metagenome assembly PJEL01 (sample SAMN08108733, study PRJNA415343) | Invertebrate metagenome, whole genome shotgun sequencing project. | host: Globobulimina | place: Sweden: Gullmar Fjord | collected 2015-08
GGGGCTTTGGCGCGCCCGCGAGGCCAGCTTCGACGTGATCATCCTCGACATCATGCTTCCCGGCGTGAATGGGTACGTGATCTGCAAGACGCTGCGTGACGAAGGCAACTGGACACCGATCCTGATGCTGACGGCGAAGGACGGTGAGTGGGACGAGGCTGAGGCCCTCGACACAGGTGCTGATGATTACCTCTCGAAGCCGTTCTCGTTCGTTGTGCTGTTGGCACGGCTTCGTGCTCTGACGCGCCGTGGGGCCACAGAACGGCCTCCGGTCGTGTCAGTGGGCTCACTGTCGTTCGACCCAGCAGCGATGGCGGTCCATCGCGGCGAAACGAGGATCGATCTCAGCCCGAGAGAGCTCGGTGTCCTGGAGATGCTCATGCGAGCGAACGGAGATCCGGTACCGAAACAGGCATTGCTCGACCGGGTCTGGGGATGGGATGCTGACGTGGACCCGAACATCGTGGAGGTGTACATCCGATACCTTCGCAGGAAAGTCGACGAGCCCTTCGGCCTGGCGACGATCCGCACCCAGCGCGGTGTCGGATACTCGATCGTTGCAGAGGACGTGCGATGAGATCTCTGCTTGGCTCTGTACGGATCCGAGTCACCCTCGCAGCCACGCTGATCACAGCGGCGGTGCTGATACTCGGTGCGTTCGCCATCATCCAGGTCGTCGAACAGAACCTCACCGATTCAGCACACCAGGAAGGATCCGGTCAGGAATCCGCCGATCACGAGTCGTCTGACGGTTCCGGAGAGCTCTCCGAGGCAGCGATCAAGGAGATCCAGGACGGGGTCGATGCCGTCACCAATGCCCTCTTCATCATCATTCCCGGGCTCATCGTGATTCTCGGCGTCGGCACATGGCTCACCGTTGGACGTGCCCTTCGACCAGTCAGCGTCATATCCGGCCGTGTCGCATCGATCACAGAATCCACGCTGGATGAACGAATCCCAGTCCCCGACACCGACGATGAGATCGCCGGACTCGCAACGCTGATGAACGCGATGCTCGACCGGCTCCAAACGTCGGCCGATCGCCAACGCCGATTCACCGGCGACGCAAGTCATGAACTTCGCTCACCGCTGGCCACGATCAAGGCAGCGGCCGAGATCAGTCAGATCACATCCGATGAACACCGACGCGTCGAGCTAGCGGCAGAGATCCAGGCCGAGGCGGATCGCATGAAGGACCTCATCTCAGATCTCCTCACCCTCGCCAGACTCGAAGATGACACAGTGGAGCCAGCCTTCGAACCGGTCGATACTCGACGCACCTGTCTCGCTGCACTCGAAAGACTCCAAGCAGGGGCCATCGCTGTGGACACGTCCATTGACGAAGTCCTGACCACCACAGGTGATACGCGAGCACTCGAACGCGCCATCTACAACCTCCTCCGAAACGCTGCCACCCATGCCCGAACGCGGATTCGCCTCACTGCCGGTGCGTCCGACTCCGGAGTAACCATCGAAGTAGAAGACGACGGTCCCGGCATCCCGCCAGACCAGCGCGGCTTCGTGTTCGAGCGCTTCGCACGAGCCGATGACGCTCGGAGCCGTGCCACCGGCGGCACGGGTCTCGGCCTCGCCATCGTCAAGATCACAATCGACAACCACGGGGGAAGCATCACAGCCGACCAATCGCCGGATCTCCTCGGAGCACGCTTCACAATCCTGCTGCCGAACTGCCCATAGTCGTTCGCGCTACCCGATGTCTGTGAGATGGTTCGCGTTCTGTCCTGTTAGGGCCACCCCGTCCACTACAAGCTCTTGAGGCCGTACCTGTGTTTCTTGCCGCGGTCTACTCGTTCGAATCGTCGAGTGGCACAGGGTCAGGCATGAGGATCGTGTTCAGGAGGCGAGGTTTCCGACGGTCGGTTTCTTCGAAGTCGAGGTATCCGGCAAGAACAGCCTTCAAGTCGACGACCAGACCATCCAGCTCCTGATCTGTGAGCCACAGGCGTGCCTGGCGAACACTGACGCCATCGTGGGCAGGATCCGCCGCTGGCGACTTCAGATAGCGCCCGTACGATTCGATGAGAGCTCCCACAAACGTGGTGAACGCTTCGAAATGCTCCTCCGCAGACATCTCGGAAGCCTCGGCAGCCTCGACCGTCGCCGCGGCCGTGTTGACGCGATACGTTCGCTCGACTGCACCTCTTGCTTTGCGCTCTCCGACAACGTCGAGCATGCCGGCATCGACCAGCGTTGCGATGTGGCGATACAACGTTGCCTGGGCCACGTCTGGCATCCGCTTGGCAATACCGGCCGTCGTGAGTTCGCTGCCAGCCGCGGCAAGCACGATGCGGAGGCGGATCGGGTGCAGAAGTATGTCGGATCGTCTCATTGTCATTTCCCGCAGCCTAATCTATTGTTATCATTCATGAGAACATTCTATGGGAGGGCCCAACACCCATGATCGAAACCGACGTATCAATACCGGCTGACCAAGCATCATTGGCCGGAACGCTTGCAGCCCCCGACGGTGAGGGCCCGTTTCCCACGGCGCTTCTCATCGCAGGATCTGGTCCGCTGGATCGCGACGGCAACCACAAGCGCCTGCCTCTCAGCGTGAGCAAGGACCTTGCACTAATCCTGAACAATGCAGGTTGGGCGTCACTCCGATTCGACAAACGCGGCGTCGGAGAATCGACTGGGGACTATCTCAGCACCGGGTTCTACGACGAACTCGCAGACGCAGCCGCTGCACTCAAGTGGCTGGAAACCCAGCCAAGCGTCTCCTCTGTCGTCCCTATTGGGCACAGCGTGGGCGCGTTGTACGCAGCGGAACTCTCAGCTGCGGGTCACGCCGAGGCAGGCGCAGTGCTTCTCGCATACACAGCGAGCACTGGCGAAGAAACACTTATCTGGCAGGCAGGCGAGATCGGCGAAACCATTCCGGGATGGGTCAAAGCGATGCTGAAGGTGTTCCGCACGAGCATCAATAAACAACAGTCAAAGGCATTGACCAAGTTGAAGGACACGTCGAAAGATGTTGTTCGGCTTCAGGGGCAACGCGTCAACGCAAAGTGGATGAGAGAGTTCATCGCATACGACCCCAAGACGGCACTGCGGACGACAACATCACCGCTCCTTGCTATCACGGGGTCCAAGGACATACAGGTAAATCCAGCAGACATCGAGATTATCGACGCGATCGCCGGAGACCACACCACCTCGATCCTGATCGACGACGTGGATCACATTCTGAGAAGCGAGACCGCTGAGGTCTCCAATCCGAAGCACTACAAGAAGCAGATCAAGAATCCGATCGATGAGCGCGTCGTCGAGGCGATCTTGACCTGGCTCGACAACACCACGCCGGCCAGCTAGCAGCGCGTTACCCGACCCCTCCAAAGGCGACGCCTGCGAGCGAGGCCATCTCACGGTCGAACGTCGTGAGATCCTCGACTTCGAAGTCTGAGAGTGACTCATGACCACATGCCTGGGCGAGCACCGTCATGAGGTCGGTAGCGGCACCGAAGTAGCGTGCCAATCGCTCAGCAGCCTCGTCCACCGGCAGACGTGACCGAAGGTGTGGCTGCTGGGTGGCAATCCCGACAGGACAGTTGTTCGTATTGCACGCACGCATGCCGATACACCCGATCGCCTGGAGGGCGACATTGGACACCGCCACCGCATCTGCGCCGAGCGCGAGTGCCTTGACGAAGTCCTCGGGGGTACGGAGCCCACCCGTAATTACGAGCGTCACGTCGCTCGCCTCCGATTCGTCGAGATAGCGGCGAGCTCTCGCAAGCGCCGGGATTGTGGGAACCGAGATGTTGTTGCGAAAGAGCAGCGGTGCAGCTCCCGTGCCTCCTCCCCTGCCGTCGAGAATCACATAGTCAACACCGACGTCCATGGCTGCCTCAATGTCGTTCTCTATGTGCTGCGCGGAGAGTTTGAAGCCGATAGGAATCCCGCCGGTACGCTCACGGACCTCGGTCGCAAACTCGGCGAAGTCGCCAGACGTGGTCCACTCAGGAAACCTCGACGGCGAGACAGCGGTTTCACCTACCGGAATGTCGCGGACCGCCGCTATCTCATCGGTCACCTTCGGTCCTGGGAGATGACCGCCAGTGCCAGTCTTCGCCGCCTGGCCGCCCTTGAAGTGGAACGCTTGCACACTGTCGAGCTTCTCCCATGAGAAGCCGAACCTCGCTGAGGCCAACTCGTACAGATATCGGCTCGACTCGGCCTTCTCGGCTGGGAGCATGCCTCCCTCACCGGAGGCAATCGCTGTACCCGCTCGCTCTGCTCCCCTGGCAAGTGCGGTCTTGGCCTCTCGTGACAGCGATCCGAATGACATATCAGACACGAACAGAGGAATGTCAAGCGTGAGCGGCTTCGCCGCTGCTGGTCCGATCACCACCGATGTATCGACCGGGTCGCCGTCAAGCAACGGTGGGCGAGCCAACTGGGCGGTCAACACCTGAATATCGTCCCACTTCGGCAGCTTGCCAACAGGGACACCCATCGCACCCGTCTTACCGTGATGGCCGACACGGTCAAGACCGTGCTCCGCAAGCTCTCTGATGTCCTTCACGTGGGGTTCCGCGTGTGTGCCTGTCGGATCCTGAAATGCGCCCTGGTACTCGTCGCGGTTGTAGGGCTGGGGATGGTCCGCCAGCCAGCGTGTGATCTCGTCTACGTCCACCCAAACGGCATCGTCCTCAACCCACGACGTGAAGCGCTGCAGTACATCCGTATCCCGATAGCTCGACACTCCCGTTTCGTATCGATAGTCCCACGAGTGGACACCGCACACGAGATCGTCTCCCACAATGTGGCCATCGGCCATCAGTGCACCCCGGTGCACACACCGCCCGTACAACACGCTGTGGCCCTCACCATCGGGCCATCTGACAAAGACAAGATCGACGCCCGCAACCAGGGCATGAACAAGTCCTCCGGGATCGAGCGATGACCACATCGCTACCCGTGCCTTGTTCATGGTCCTCCTCCGTTGGCTCGGCTCGGCGAAACCAAGTACCGGTACCGATAGACCTCTTCGTAGGCCAGTGATCGATACAACTCAATCGCTGGGCGATTCGTTCCTGCAACTTGCACGAATGTCTCCGACGTGCCCTTCTCCCCCGCCCACGTTGAAGCGGCAGCCATAAGCGCGGTTCCGATCCCCAGTCGCCGCTGCCCATCCGAAACAGCCAGCGAGAATACCGCGCACCGCCCTCCGTCCTGGACGACAACGGCCGCACCCTGACCTGGTATCCACAGTCCTGCACCCCGATCGACGATTCTGCTGTAGATGCGGTGCAACGTCGCCGCATCGCCGTCTGTCCGTCCGTTGAGTGCGTAGAGCTCGGCCTGGAAGTCGGCATCATCCGGCGGGACAACACGGACGTCGCCGCCTTCGCTCCGTGTCAACGAGCCCACCATCACGCGTGTCTCGTCGATAGCATCGAACCCCCACAGCTCCCTGACGGCCTTACTCGTGTTGGTAGACATGATCGGTGTCTCCCTGACCACGAGCGGCAGACCCCGTTCGCCGAACCATTCCCCAAGAGCGGCGAGCGCTGCAGTATCAACGATCGCGTCACCGAGATCCCTGGCCGAGTTGACGCGCCGACTCAGACCCGCCGTTGCTGTGACATGCCAACCTGCCACGACATCAGACTCATCAGGGGTCCACGTACGATACGAAGACGCTTCAAGCGCAGCGACGTCTCCCGCCATCAGCTGGATGCGAAACGTCGCAGGCCGACAAGGAGGTCCTCAGGAATCCGTTTCGGCCGACCCTCAAGACTCGTGCACGCGCCATGCACCTTCTGAGTGGCGAGCACTTCATCGCCGCGCACGATGCGCTGACCGAAGTGCATAGAGACCCGTTTGACTTCCTCCACCCAGGTCTCAACGACGAGTTCGTCATTCTCGACACCCGCTGCGATGAACTGTGTTTCGATGTTGACAACAACCACCTGCGTCCCAAGATCGGACATCTGCATGAGGCTCCACCCCATCTCCTTGAACAAGTCAATACGACCGGTCTCAAAGTACTGGATGTAGACAGAGTGGTTGAGGTGTCGGTACGGGTCGAGTTCGTAGAACCGAACAGCAATGGGGGTCTCGTGGATCATGCAAGCAACGTAGTACAGATCACGTGAAGTCGTGCTGACGCCACGCCTCATACACGGCGACCGCCGCAGCATTCGCAAGGTTCAGGCTGCGGCCGCCCTCAGCAATGGGAATCCGCAGTCGGTCGGTCACGGATTCGTCTTTGATCACCTCGTCAGAGAGACCACTCGATTCGCGGCCGAACAGAAGCACATCACCCTGTTCGTACTCGACGTCCGTGTACAAGCGGTCTGCGTGCTGGGTAAAGGCAAAGACACGTTCCGGGCTCCGCTCGGCGACAAACGATGTGAACGAATCGTGGGTCGCAACGTCAGCGAACTCCCGATAGTCGAGGCCGGCTCTTCGCAGCCGAGCATCGTCGATGTCGAAGCCGAACGGCTCGATGAGATGCAGCCTGCAGCCCGTGTTCACGGTCAGCCTCATGAGGTTGCCGGTATTGGGTGGGATCTCTGGTCGCCAGAGGACTACGTCGAACACAGCTCAGCTCTCCCCGCGGCGAGCCTTCTCGAAGAGCAGCAGGAAGCTCAGAGCCGGATCCTTCGACTGGACCGTCTTGATCGCGTCCCAATGGTCGGCAACCTGTTCCTGCATCCACGCGGCGATATCACCGATGTGGACCCAGAGGTATGCGTAATTGCGTCTGGTCGGCGGCTTTGTGGCGAACACCATCTGCCGCACCCGGATGCCTGCCGGATGAAATGCCTCACCATCGTCAAGCAGTTCGGCAACGATCTGATCGATGACTTCGGGCCGCACAGCACCGAATCTGCGGAGTGCTGCAGCGATAACAGCTGGATCTCTTGCTGCCTTGTTGAGTTCGGCGGCACCCTCCTTCACCTCTGCGATGATCACCTCGATCTGTTCATCTGAGACATCGAGTTGGGGATCAGGCGAGATGCGAAGCCCGCCCGTCGGTGCGTCAGAGCCGAGGCCACCAGCACCAGGGAAACGGATTGCGAGCACGTCAATATCAGTGACATTTCGCGTTGCCAGTCCAATGCTCTCAAGAATCGGATACTCAGTTACGGTGAAGAATCCGTTCGCCTGGAGATACGTCTTGACGAGAGCGACGGCGGTGTCCATCTGGACATCCTAGGTGGCAGTGTTGGCGCTCCCCTTCTGGCGACCGATCCATGTGCCAAGCACAACGAGTAGACGCCATCCGACCATGCAGGCGATGAAGTACGCACCGGTCACCAGAATGAACGACCTCGCGGTTCCATCGCCCAACACATAGTGCCGAAGTAGGAGTCCACCGACTGACGCGATCAGTGCAAGGAACAGACCGTTGACAATCGCCAATGGATCCCGCCAAATCTTCAGTGCAGCGATGCCTCCAGCGAGAGCAATGAAGAACGGCGACACAACTCTGAAGATCGCGACGAGGTCGAACGTGAGCCCATGGAAGTCCGATCCGATGAAGGCGAACGACATGATGGCAGTGGCATCGAGTATCCAGAACCAGCGCTTCATGCGCCGAGGGTATCCTCAGTCCATGGACTTTGACTTTTCCGAAGAACACAACGCTCTGCGCTCGATGGTTCGCGAGTTCGCTGACGACCGTATCGCACCGAACTCCCAACAGTGGGATGCTGACCATCACTTCCCAACCGATGTTGTCAGGGAGATGGGCAACCTCGGACTCTTCGGCATCACGGCCGACGAACGGTGGGGCGGCGCCGGTGCAGACTTCACAAGCCTCTGTATTGCTATTGAGGAGGTGGCGCGAGTGGATCAATCCATGGCGATCACCATCGAAGCGGGGGTGAGTCTTGGCATCAACCCGATCCACGCCTTCGGTTCGGATGAGCAGAAAGCACACTGGCTCCCCGATCTCGTCGCTGGTCAGACCCTCGCAGGTTTCGGTTTGACCGAGCCGGGAGCCGGATCCGATGCTGGCGCAACTGCGACGAAGGCGGTGCTCGACGGAGACGAATGGGTCATCAACGGGTCAAAGTCGTTCATCACGAACTCGGGCACCGACATTACGTCAGTGATCACGATCACCGCCCTCACAGGTCCAGACGAGATCTCGACAATCCTCGTCCCTGCAGGCACTGCGGGCTTCACCGTCGATCCCGCGTACGCCAAGATGGGGTGGCGAGCATCAGACACGCATGGACTCACATTCGAAGACTGTCGGGTGCCAACCGAGAATCTCCTCGGTGAGCGCGGGCGAGGCTTCCACCAGTTCCTCTCAACCCTCGATGATGGCCGTGTCGCTCTTGCCGCCATGGCGGTTGGCGTCCTTCAGTCCTGCCTCGAAGAGTCCGTGCAGTACGCCAACGACCGCCACGCGTTCGGAAAGCCAATCGGCTCGAATCAGGCGATCGCATTCAAGATCGCGGATATTGAGGTCATGACCCAGGCGGCACGAGCACTCACCTATAGGGCTGCCTGGCTGAAGGATCAGGGCCGGCCGTTCAAACAGGAAGCCGCGGTCGCCAAGCTCTATGCAACCGAAGCAGCAGTTACGGCCACGAGGGACGCAGTGCAGGTCTTCGGCGGCGCAGGGTTCATGGACGAAACGCTTGTGTCTCGCCACTACCGAGACGCCAAGGTGCTTGAGATTGGGGAAGGTACGTCCGAGATCCAACGGCTGGTCATCAGCAGAGGACTCGGACTCCCTATCCGCTGAAGTCGAAGCTCTCGACGAGATAGCGTTCGATCGCGTCGGGCGAAGGCTCGACTCCCACCCCGGGCCGACTGGGAACCAGAATGTCACCGTCGGCAATGCGAGACGGAGCGATGCCATCTTCGAGGAACCAGTGTGCCGGTGCGACGTCGGAGATGAATGCATCAGTGCAGGCCCCGAGAATGTCCGTGTAGGCCCTACCAAGTCCCGTTTCGAGGAGTCCTGAGGCGCGCCACAACTTGCCAGATGAAACTGCGGCCTGTCTCGCGGCGAGAGCGCCCGTCCATCCAAGACGTCCTGGCTTCACGACGACGCCGGCAACATGGCCGAGACCAAGGACCGTGTGGACATCGTCGACGGATCGGATCGCCTCGTCGGCGAAGATAGGTGCGATCGCCATCCCCGCAAGTGTTCGGGCCGCATCGCTGGTGAGATCGGCGACCGGCTGCTCAACGTAGGAGATACCCAACCCACTCAGCGGTTCCAGCTCGCCAATCGTTTCCGCGTCAAACGAGCCGTTCGCGTCAAGGCCGATAACAGCGTCGGCGTACCGGCTGCGAATCTCGGACACGTGATCGATCACACCCGGTTCGATCTTGAGTTTGAATCGCGCAACACCCTCATCTGCAGCGCGATCTACGGCTTCGAGGGGATCAGCGAGACCGACCGCTACTGACACAGGGATGATGCCTCTCGTGTCGCCGATTCCCCGTGAGAGCGGGGTATCGAGCAGCCGAGCGTCGTGGTCCGAAACGGCCTCATCGATGGCGGCTTGCAGCGTCGGCGTCGAGCCGCCGCGCCGTGCTGCGGTCACGACGGATTCCAGAGATTCGTCTTGACCCGGATAGGGCGCGGCCTCACCCCACCCCACAGGTCCCTCTCCGAATCGCACCAGGGCGACGCTGCGCGACCGGACGGATCCGCCAGCGATCGAGAACGGCCGCAGCAGCGGGATCTCGATGTGGAAGATTGTCAATCGTTGATCGGCCACGTGCCTCCGTCGTCACCGAAACGATAGCCCTGTGGCGCCCGACGCACGGCTTGCAGGACAGCTAACGTGCGACGCGGTAGCCAGGTCGAAAACAAGGGAGTGGACTTGACTGACAACGCACATGAGCAAGATCAACAGCCGATGGACGACGTCGGGGAGAGCGCAGACCTTATGCCGCGCTTCCTGGCACGCCTGATCGACAGCATCATTCTGTCGTTCGTCATGTTCGGCCTCATCATTCCAATCATCTTCGTGGCCATCCTTGGTACCTCGGGCGGATTCAATCCGTTTGGTGGCTTCGGACTCGGGTCGATCATGATCAGCCTCGTCGCAGCAGCGATCTACATCGGGTATTTCGCGTTCATGGAATCCTCGAGGGGACAAACACTTGGCAAGATGGTGATGAAGCTCAAGACGCTCGGTCCTGATGGCCAGAATCCGTCTATGGAGGTGGCTGCAAAACGCAATGCGTTCTATGCGCTGAGCATCATTCCGATCATCGGAGGGCTCGCGCAGCTCGCAGCTGTTCTCTACATCGCCTACACGATCAACCAGTCGTCCACCCACCAGGGCTGGCACGACGAGTTCGCAGGCGGTACGAAGGTCGTCAAGATCGGCTGATTGCCGAACATCGGTGAGGAGTGTCAATGAAGCTGATTGAGTGCGTGCCCAACTTCTCTGAAGGCGCCGATCGGGCGGTCATCGATGCGATCACCGCCGAGATCACCTCAGTAGAAGGCGCCCTTCTGCTCGACGTTGATCCTGGAGTCGCCACCAATCGAACGGTCGTGACATTCGTCGGATCGCCCGAAGCGGTTGAAGAGGCAGCTTTCCGGGCCATCTCCAAGGCTTCTCAGCTCATCGACATGACGAACCAGACCGGCGAGCATCCCCGCATGGGGGCGACTGACGTGTGCCCGTTCATCCCCGTCGAGGGGGCCACAATGGGGGATTGCATCGAGATCGCCCGCAGGCTCGCTGAGCGTGTCGGGAACGACCTCGGCATACCTGTGTACTTGTACGAACACGCAGCTGTCGATGGCCGGCGCTCACTCTCAGACGCACGCAGCGGCGAATACGAAGGACTTCAGGCCAGGAAGGACGCTCCAGACTTCGGCCCGGCCTACAACCCTTCGGCCGGCGCCACAGCCATCGGAGCACGACAGTTCCTCATTGCCTACAACATCAACCTGAACACATCTGACAAGCGCCTGGCGCACCAAGTTGCATCGGCCGTCCGCACGCTCGGAACTGCCACACGTAACAACGACGGGAAGATCATCAAGGACGACAACGGCAAGACCGTGTTCGCCCCTGGGAGGTTCCCTGAAGTCAAGGGTGTCGGTTGGTATATCGACGAGTACGACAGGGCTCAGGTGTCGCTCAACCTCACAGATTCATCTGTGTCTCCGATGCACGACGTGTTCGAGGCCTGCAGGGAGGAAGCAACGAGCAGGGGCATGAGGGTCACGGGTTCAGAGCTTGTTGGTCTCGTGCCACTCGACGCAATGCTCGCGGCTGGGGACCACTTCCTCGCGGCACAGGGCAGAACGACCGCTATCCCTGAGGCTGACCGCGTGCGCATGGCCGTGCTGTCTCTCGGTCTGGACGAGATATCCGAGTTCGACCCGACCACCAAGATCGTTGAGTACCGATTCCGTGGGGAGGCCGATGGCCTCGTGGCGAAGACGGTCACCGACTTCACCGTCGAGCTCTCACGCGACTCCGCGGCTCCCGGAGGCGGCTCCGTAGCCGCGCTCAGCGGTGCGCTCTCTGCGGCTCTGTCGGCGATGGTTGCGTCCCTCACCTTCGCGAAGGCCGGCATGGAGGATGCCCGCCCCCAGATGGAAACCACGGGTTCCGACGCGCAGACACTCAAGGACTGGTTCCTCGGTGCTGTAGATCGCGACACGGATGCGTTCAACGATGTACTTGCGGCAATCCGCCTGCCTCGCAGGACGGACACCGATCGGACAGTCCGTGACGCCGCCATGGCCGAGGCCAACCTCGGAGCAACTCTCGTCCCCCTCGAGGTGCTTGAGAACAGCGTGACAGCCCTTGAGCTGGCATTGGTCGCCACACACCACGGCAATCCGAATTCGGTCACCGACGCAGGCGTTGCGGGTGCCTGCGCCGTCGCCGCCGCAGAGGGCGCTTCCCTCAATGTGCGCATCAACCTCGACGGACTCGACGGCGATACCACAGCAATCGTCACCCGCCACGGCGCTGCTCTTGCGAGAGCTCGCGAACTCGGTCAGCAGGTTGCAGACGCTGTCGATGCACAACTCTCCGGTACGGATCCCGCTTAGCGCTCAACGAGCAGTGATGACGAACGCTCTGATGCGACCTGCGACCGGGCCATCGCCGAAGTACGATGCAATGGCATTCGAGGCGTGCGTCGTCGCATCATCGAGGCCTCCCGGATCGAGAACTTCGAGCTCGTTGCGAAGTGGGGTTCCCTGGCAGTACGCAACCGCCGGGATCATCGGGCTCGCCGCCTCGCTTATCGCATCGATCGGTTCAATGTTGATCTCATCGAAGCCCGCAGCCTCCAAATCGGCTCTATACACGTCCGTGTCATAGTGACCGTGCGGCGTGCGAGCGAGGAAGCTGGGTGGGTCCTTGGGGAAGATCTCTGCAAGTGAATTGGTCACCACATCAGCGAAGTCGTTCTCCTCAATCCTGTCCCACATGTTGAACACGAACTGGCTTCCCGGTGTGAGGACTCGTCTTGCCTCCTTGTAGGCGCGAACACGATCGGGGAAGAACATGCAACCGAACTGGCACAGCACGAGATCGAAGCTGCCATCGTCGAACGGAAGGTCAAGGGCGTCCGCTGGCGTCCACTCGACGAGTTCGGGTCGTTCCTGAACTGCCGATGCCCGCTCGAGCATCGGCGTGTTGAGATCGGATGCCACGTGTCTCGTTCCAAGTGGAAGGACCGACGCGACGGCCCGGGTTACGACTCCGCTGCCTGCGGCGATTTCGAGAACCGCATCCGGGCCAATTGCGGCCGTTCGCTGTGCAAGATCGTCGGCGTACCGCTCGAAGATCAGGGGGACGAGATACTCGTCGTAGATCTCGGGTATCGATCCCTCGAATACTCTGTCAACGTGGCTCATGTGCACCTCCCTTCGCGCCCGCAAGCGAAATGCTCAACCGTTCGAAGCCTTCGGCGAGACTCACCTTCGGCTCCCACTTGAGAGCCCGCCTTGTCTCGCGCTGGTCGAACCAGTGCGCGGTTCCAAGTTGCTCGGCCAAGAATCGTGTCATGGGTGGCTCAACATCGCTCGAACGACGCTCCCAAACACGCTCCACGATATCTCCGCCGACCTTCGCAACGCTCAAAGGAACGCTCAGTGTCGGAGGCTCCAACCCAGCCGCCATGACGATCCGGTTGATCAGCTCACGCACCGGCCGAGGCTGACCGTTCGTGACGACCAGCGCCCTGCCACCAAGCTGTGGCGCCCGATCGAGTGCGGCCACAATCGCGTCTGCAGCGTTGTCGATGTACGTGGAATCGATCAACGCTGCGCCTGATCCGACAATCGCAAGTCTTCCGCTCCGTGCTCTGTCCACGATGCGACCGACAAGCTGGGTATCGCCAGGGCCCCAAATGAGGTGCGGCCTGACGGCGACCACCGACATGGCAGGCGAGTCGGCGGCCAGGGCGATGAGCTCTGCCATTGCCTTGCTTCTGGCGTAGTGCCCGCGAGCGCTGGCGGGATCTGCCGGTCCTGCTGACGCTCCCACGAGTGGCTGACCCGCATGAGCCACCGATGGAGATGAGATGTGCACGAATCTCGACACGCCTGCCTTCAGTGCCGCAACAATGACGTTCCTCGTTCCGGCCACGTTGGTTGCCTCGAACTGCGCCCACTCCCCCGATGCCGCAGCAAGACCGGCGACGTGAACCACCGCATCGACGCCGTCCATTGCCCCGGCCACAGCATCTCGGTCAGATAGATCCCCGAGACGTTCATCGACATCTAGTCCGCTCGGATTGCGCTGGAGCACGGTGACTTCATCACCGCGCGAACCCAACAGATCAACAACCGTTCTACCCAGAAGACTCGTTGCACCCGTGACGAGGATCTTCATAGGCGCCCCAACCGTCCACCGGCCAGCACTGTGTCAGCCCACGCAGCGATTCTCCCTCGGTCGATCTTTGAGTTGTGCCGCTTGTCGACGGGAAGTTCGGGGACGGTGAACACAGCAGCTATGTCAACTGCACCAGTGAGCTCCCGAACTTCATCTGCGACGTCCTCTGAAGCCAGTCCTGCGCTGCCGACGCGCTCGACCAGCTCGAGCGCAACCACAACTTGCTGCGTCCCCACAGGTCCAATACCCACCACCGCCGCCAGAGCGACACCGTCAAGCGATTCGAAAGCGTGTTCAAGACCGATCGGGGTCACAGGCCCTGCCGCCGTGGTCACCACGTGCCCGATACGTCCCTCGATCCAGAGTCGTCCTTCTTCGTCGAGGTGGCCGACGTCACCACTGCGGTGCCATCCGACCGGCTGGGAGGCCTTGTCCTGGGTCACCCACAACTTGTCATAACCGTCGCGCATGTGCGCCGCTCTGATGCACACTTCTCCCACCACGCCGGGGTCAGAGGCGAGCGCACCAGCCGCTTGACCATTCGAATCGATCGAACTGATCGCAACCTCGACTCCCTCGACCGGGATGCCGACGCAGACACCGGCACGATCGCCAGCCTCGACGATCCCATCAAGATCGATATCGGCAGCGGGCATTGCTTCGGTCATGCCATACGGCGTGTGCGCCTCAGCGTTCGGCATGAGCTCTGCTGCCGCTCGAAGAGTCTCAACGTTGACGGGTGCACCCGCTGAGAGCAGCAGCCGAGCATTTGCCAAAGCAGTTCGTTGGTCACCGGACAGGTCACCTGCAGTTGCGGTCACGTTACGCAGCGCAGCAGGAGAACCGAACACGAGGGTCGCATCCACAGCCGCCGCAGCATCTGCAAGCGCCGCTGCTGTGAGTGTTCCAGGCGACGTCACTTCCATGTTCGGGACCACAGAGGCGATGCCGAGGAGCGGGCCAAAGAGGGCGAATGGCCCGAATGCAGCAACGAGGCTGTCCGACGGACGGATTTCGTACAGACTCCTGATGGCGTCACGCTGCGCCTGCATCTGATGATGCCGGTACACGACGCCTTTCGCTGGACCAGTCGCACCGGACGTGAAACCGATCCCCGCAATGTCGAACGGTCCGGGTGCTTCGGGAAGCGGAGCCCCGTCGCCCCATACGCGCAAGTCAGGCACGTTCATTCTGACACCGGGCCACCGAAGCGTGCGAGCGGCCATCAGCGCCTTGGGTATCCCAATCAGGTACTTCGGGTTTGCACTCGCGAGCGCATTGCCGATACCTCGGACACCCAGTCCAGCGTCGACGAGCACAACGACCGCCCCAACCTTCCATGCAGCAAAGATGGTCACGGCAAGATCAATCCCTGGCGGCACAAGGATCGCGATTCGATCTCCCTTGACAACCCCCTGTGCAAGAAGGCCGCTCGCAACCCACTCAATGTCGGTGTGGAGCTGGGCAAATGTCACAGATGTCTGTTGGCCATCAGAACCCATTTCAACGATGGCTACATCGGGACTCTCAGAATTCGCTGAGATCGCCGCCAACAGCGGATCCGAATCGGTTGGGGGTGCCGGATCGACATCGTCGCGTTCGAGCCAGCGGAACACCGCATCGGCAATGTCGGCGTCCTCGGGTACGAGGTGGCTTGCACCGGTGAACCGATGCACGTCGGCCCTCGGCAGCCGTTCCTCGAAATCGTGCAGATATCGGTCGGAGAAGACTGGATCGGACGGACCCCAGAGCAGCAGAACAGGCACGTCCTGGAGGTCGTCGAGACCCGCAGCGACGTCGTTGAGGGTTTCGTAGCTTGGGTGATCCTCACTGAGCGGAATGTCCTCGACGAAGTCAGCGATAGCTGATCTGCGGTCGGCGCTCAGATACGGCGACTCATACGCTACACGAACTTCTCTGGATGGTCTGGGGCGTGAAAGCGCCATCGTCCCGCGGACAAAGCCAAGTGTTTGTTGACACACTGTCCTGAGTAGGCCTGGCGTTCGTATCAGCCGTATCAACGACGGTGCGCGCGACCCCTCCGGTTGATGGACCGCTGTGTTGCCCAACACAATCCCTGCGATCTGGTCGGCATGACGCTGCGCCCAGCCGAGGGAGATCGGCCCACCCCAGTCGTGGGCAACGGTGACAACGGGACCGGTCAGCTCCATCGCTTCGGTCAACACCGACAGGTCATTGATGCGCTGAGCGAGGC
>PJEL010002679.1_pt1 | contig 16033 bp, 17 predicted proteins | sample 1853271 | NCBI WGS metagenome assembly PJEL01 (sample SAMN08108733, study PRJNA415343) | Invertebrate metagenome, whole genome shotgun sequencing project. | host: Globobulimina | place: Sweden: Gullmar Fjord | collected 2015-08
GTCGATATTGATGATATCGATGGTTTTGAAGCTGATAATTTAAATAAAGCATTAAAAGTATTTATTAAAGACTGTACTGCTTCAAAAAAAGATCCTAAATTGACTGATGTTTGTTTAAGAGCAGAAAATGATGTAGCTTTAGATAATGCTAAAGAATTCTTTTTAAATAACTTTACTGCATACCAATTATTATCTGATGAAAATGATAAAGAGGGACTAATTACAGGATACTATGAACCTTTACTTCAAGGAAGTTACTATAGAACAAATAGATATAAATATCCAGTTTATGCAGTTCCTGCAAATCTATTAAATGTTCAATTATCAGGTGCTTATCCATCTCTTTCAAATTATCGGTTAAGAGGGAAATTAGAAGGTAATAAAGTAGTTCCTTATGAAACGCGAGAAGAGATAAATGATATTGATTACAGACATACTCAAAACCTAAAGCCTATCTGTTTTGTAGATGATAAAATCGATCTATTTTTCCTTCAAATTCAAGGAAGTGGTAAAGTACAACTACCAAATGGAATGTTTATAAACGTAGGATACGGAGGACAAAATGGTCACCCTTATTATGCAATAGGAAGAAAACTAATTGAGATGGGAGTAATTGAAAAAGAAAATATTTCATTACAATCTATTAGAAATTGGTTAGTTAAAAATCCAGAACAAACAGATGAAATTTTAAATCTTAATAAAAGTTATGTCTTTTTTACTAAAAGTACAAAAACAGCAACTGGAAGTTTAGGTACACAATTAACTGCAAATAGAAATTTAGCAGTAGATAGAAAAAATATTCCACTTGGTTTTCCTGTATTTATAAATACTACAAACCCTATTACTGAAAAACCAATTAACAAACTTATGATTGCAGCAGATACTGGTGGTGCAATTAAAGGTAAAATTAGAGCCGATTTCTTTTTTGGAAATGGTATAAAAGCAAGAGAACTTGCTGGAAAAATGAAACAAACAGGTGAGCTATTTATCTTTATACCAAATAGCAAAATTGAAAAAAAGGACTAAAATATATGCATATTACAAATAAAATATCAAATGTATTTCATAAATTTGCAACGAAAGAATTCCCAAAACCAATTCAAAATTTTATAAATAATGGATATGTAAATATCCTTGGACTAGATATGAGTGAATTTGAAAAAGCTAACACATATAAAACGCTTAACCAATTATTTACAAGGGAATTAAAAGTAGAAAGACCTATTGATACAAATGAATTACATTTTATTAGTCCTGCTGATAGTTTTGTAAGTGAATCAGGTGATATTAAAGATGAAACAGCCTGTCAAATAAAAGGTATGAGTTATAGTGTAAAAGAGTTATTAACAGAAGAGATTGTTTATGATGATTTTCAGAAGTTAAAAAATGGTACATTTATGAACTTTTATTTAAGTCCAAAAGATTACCATAGATATCATGCAAGTTTTGACTGTCAAGTTACAAAACTTATTCATGTACCAGGTAAACTTTACCCTGTTAACTTCACATATTTAAACAAACAAGAAAGCTTGTTTGTAGAAAATGAAAGAGTAATCATGGAGTGTAGAACTTCAGATGATCAACTTTTTTATATGGTATTTGTGGGAGCATTAAATGTTGGTAAAATGGTATTTACATGCGAACCACGTATAAAAACAAACACTGAGGTATGTCATCCAACTGTTTATGATTATGATGATTTATATATTAAAAAAGGTGATTGTTTAGGTTATTTTGAGATGGGTTCTACAGTACTTATGTTTTGGGAAAAAGAGATGGTTACTCTAGAAAACAATATTAATACAAAAGTTAGATTTGGTGATGTGATATCTAGAATTGTTTAATTTGAACAAACTTTAGATATAATGCGAAAAATCGATATATAAAAATTAAAAAAAAGGTGAACATTTAATGGTTAAAATTGTAAATTTAAAAAAGACTTTTGGTTCAAGAGTTCTATTTCAAGATATAAATCTTTCTTTAGATACAGGGAAAAGATATGGTTTGATTGGAGCTAATGGAGCTGGTAAAACAACTTTTCTTAATATGCTTAGTGGAACTGAAGAGATAACTGATGGTGAAGTACAAGTACAAAATGGTAAAAAAGTTGGAGTTTTAAGTCAAAATCAATTTGCTTATGAAGATTTCACTTTAGCAGATACAGTACTTTATGGAAATAAAAGACTTTTTGACGCAATCAAAAGAAAAGAAGCATTATATTTAGAAGAATATACTGATTCTATTGGTGAAGAACTTGGTGAGTTAGAGATGATTTGTTGTGAAGAAGATCCTACATATGAATACGATATTAAAATTACAAAAATTTTAGAATCTTTGGGATTTGCTGCTGAAACACATACTGAACTTATGAGTACAATTACGGGTGGTAATAAATTCAAGGTTTTACTTGCACAAGTTTTATACCCTAAACCAGATGTATTATTTCTAGATGAGCCTACAAATAACCTTGATATGGCAACTATTGCTTGGCTTGAAAATCAACTACAACACCATGATGGTACTATGGTAGTTATCTCACATGATAGACACTTCTTAAATGCTGTTTGTACAAATATCTTAGATGTAGATTTCAAAAAGATCAGAGAATTTACTGGTACTTATGATGATTGGTATATTGCCTCAACAGTTATTGCTAAACAAGCAAGTGTAGATAGAGATAAGAAAATGAAAGAAAAAGAAGAGCTTGAAGCATTTGTTCGAAGATTTAGTGCTAATGCATCTAAAGCAAAACAAGCTTCTTCTAGACAAAAACTACTAGACAAAATTGATATCTCTGCAATTGCAGTAAGTTCAAGAAGAGATCCTTCTATTGTATTTAAACAAGAAAAAGGGATTTCTAAAGAAGTTTTAGAAATTAAAAACGTTTCAAAATCATATGATGGAGAAGTAGTTTTAAAAGATATTAGCTTAATGTTAGAGAAAAAAGATAAAATTGCTTTAATTGGACCAAATGGTGCAGGTAAAACAACTTTATGTGAAATGCTAATGGAAAATGTTAAACCAGACGAAGGTGAAATAAAATGGGGAGCTACTGCAAATGTAAGTTATTTTCCACAAAATTCAACTGATTTAATTAAAGGTGATATTACTTTATATGACTGGTTAAGAGATTTTGATAGAGATGCAGATATTGCTGAGATCAGAAACTGTTTAGGTAGAATGTTATTTAATGGTGAAGAACAAGAAAAATCGGTAATTAAATGTTCTGGTGGTGAAAAACACAGAATGATGCTTAGTAAAATAATGTTAGAAAAAAGAAACTTCTTACTTTTAGATGAGCCTACAAATCACCTTGACCTAGAAGCTATTATTGCACTTGGTGAAGGGCTATTAGCTTATGAAGGTACAGTTATTTGTGTATCACACGATAGAGAGCTTTTAGACGCTTATGCGAACAGAATCATCGAAATTCAAGAAGATGGTACTATTACTGATTTTGATGGTACTTACGAAGAGTTTTTAGTATCTAAAGAGGGATAATTATGAATGAGTTAATATTTGCTGTAAGTTTTGCTATTTTGGTAACAGTTTTTATACAAAGACATAAAATTGTAAACTATTTCGATTACAATTTAAACATCAGAATACAGAGCGAAATTTTAGTTTATATATTAACTTTTTTCTTTATTGTTATGATAATAGCAGGTATGTTATTGGACAATACAAAAGAAAAATATAGTAAAATTAGTAAAAGTTATGACAGCTTTAAACCTAAAAAAGATGATGGACGACCGCATCGATATTTCGATGTTAACACTTACGATTAAAATATAAAGAATATTTTAAGAACAAATTGGATAGAATTCCAAATAATTTTACACTCAAGGAATATATAATGGCAAGAAGATGTATGCTATCTGGAAAAGGCCCAATGTCTGGGAACAATGTAAGTCACGCTAAAAACAGAACTAAAAGAAAGTTTTTACCAAACTTAAGAACAGTTAGAATCAGTTTAGAAGACGGAACAACAAGAAAAATTAAAATTTCTGCTAAAGAATTAAGAACTCTTAAAAAGAATTCATAATTAATTAAGATGTTTTTATGACAAACATAGAAAACATCAAGAAAGCGCTGGGTTGGGAATATCAAGTTACCAAACCAGAGTTTAGCTTAGACAAAGAGATATACTCTCAATTTAAACACTTTAGACTTCCCCTAATACTTTTACAACTTATTATGATAATCGGTACTGTTGGGTACATGATCATTGATGATTTTCCAATATTAGATGCTATATATCAGACAGGTATTACATTTACTACAGTTGGATTTGGTGAAATAAATAAAATTTCTCAAGCAGGAAGACTATTTACTATAACCTTAATTATTTTTGGTTTTTTGATATTTACATTATCTATAACAGCATTAATTCAAGTATTAGTAAAAGGTAAATTTTTAGATTTATATAAGGAAAGAGATATGTTATATAAAATTGCAAGATTAAGAAATCATTTCGTAATATTTAATCACAATGAATATAGTATTCAATTGGCAAATCAATTTAAACAAAACCATATTCCATTTGTAATTGTAGACCCAAGAGAAGATATAGAACAAATAGCTCATAAGTATAACTATCCTTATTATATCAAAGAGGAAACCTATACTGAAAAAGCATTTCTAAAATCGCATCTTTCTAGTGCAAAAGGTGTTATTTCGTTATCGAAAAATATTGCAGATAGTATTACTATTATTGCTTCTGTACGATTATATGAAAAAGAGTTAGGAAGAAATAATCCATATTTAATCATTTGTAATGCAGAATCTCAAAAGGATATTGAAAGATTAAAAAAACTTGGTGCGAATAAAGTAGTAGCACCTCCTGAACTTATGGCTAAAAGAGTTAGTGCTATGGCGATACGTCCAGATATGGAAAATGTATTAGAAGAGTTTTTATATAAAAAAGACACTCCTATTGATATGGAAGAGATTTTTGTAAATGATGATAGTTGGTTTATTGACCAAGAGATCAAAGATGCTCATTTAAGAGATAAATTAAAAGTAAGTATAATCGGTATAACTGAAAAATGTGGTAACTTTTTACAAACACCTAGAAGTACAACAAAAGTAACTAAAGGTTGTAAATTATTAGTTGTTGGTAATCAAGAGGGAATTGCAAAAGCAAAACTATTAGTAAATGATACTATTCGCCCAAGTTATATAGAGATGATGAATGAAAAGGATAAAATATATGTTTAGTATTTTCCCATTAAAAGGGACAATTAGTGATATTGATGGTTTTTATTGTGAGGGAATCAGTGCCGGTTTAAAACCAAATGGTGCATTAGATATGGGATTTATTTATAGTGACAGATTATGTGACGTAGAAGCCGTATTTACACTTAACAAATTTCAAGCAGCTCCATTAAAACACTATCAAATGTATCCAAATGATTTTAAAACAAATTTTGTATTAATCAACTCTAAAAATGCAAATGCTATGACAGGACAAAAAGGTATTGAGGATATCAATATTTTGTTTGAGTCATTAACTTATGATGTTACAAATCCTATTATGAGTTCAACAGGGGTTATAGGAAATCCACTTCCAATGGAGAAACTTATTGCAGGAGCTAATTCATTTGATCTGTCAGCACAAAATGGTGAGAACTTATCAAAAGCAATTATGACTACAGATGCATATGCCAAAAAATGTTTTTATGAAGTAAAACTTGAAAATGGAACTAAATTTAAAATTGGTGCTGTAGCAAAAGGTGCAGGGATGATTAATCCTAATCTTGCAACTATGCTTTGTTTTATTTGTACAGATGCAAATGTACCTAAAGCTCACATGAAAGAATTGCTTGAAGTAAACTCTCATACAACATTTAATGCCATTTCTGTTGATGGAGATACCTCTACAAATGATACAGTTATGTTATTATCAAATGGGGCTTCAAATACATATGATAAAGTTGCTTTTCAAGAGGCTTTACGATTAGTTATGCACGATATGGCTATGTTAATGGTAGCAGATGGTGAAGGTGCTAAAAAAGCAGTTGCATTTGAAGTAAATAATGCAGCATCAATTGAAGAAGCAGAAATTGCTGCTAAAGCATTATCAAATTCACTTCTTGTTAAAACAGCATTATTTGGAGAAGATCCTAATTTTGGTCGAATAGCATCTACTATTGGAGCTAGTCGAGTAACATGTGATGAAAATACATTAGTAATTTCATATAATGATGTAATTGTTTACAATAAAGGTGAACTTTGTTTTACTCCTGATACAGAAGAAAAAGCTGGAAAAGTTTTAGAGAATAAAGGCTTTAAAATTATTTGTGACTTAGGTGTTGGTACTTCATCATTTACAGCATGGGGTTGTGACTTAGGGTATGAGTATGTTAAAATTAATGCTGATTACAGAACATAAAATATAGATGATTAGAGAAGTAAACGAAAAAACAATACGGTTAAGATATATACGTGTATTAGAAAAATTTGTAACAAAAGCAATCTCTTTATTAAAGTATGATAACTTTGATAAGGACTTATTCAAAAAAGCTACAATCAAAGCATATACAGAATTAGGTAAAACAAAGTCTGTAGTTCTTTACAATGAATATCCACTTGCTGTAAAAAATCTAGCACAACATATAATGAACTGTATAGATACGCATACAAATAATCAAGAAGATGAATATGCAACTGAAATATTTGATTTTGAAAATGAAAAAGCATCTATACTTAAGCAAGCTAACCTTTTAGCAAAACTAAAAAACAACAATAGATATAAAAAAGACAAACATAAACATAAAAAGTTTAATGATGGATACTAACGAGTCCTTTAAACTTTCTGGAACTCTTAAAAAAATACTATTCTTCAACGAAGAAAATCACTACTATATAGCTGTATTAGAAAATGACCAAAAAATATGTGGTCAATATTTCGATACAGATTTACATAAACTTGTAGGTGAAGAAGTAATCATAACTGGTGCTTGGAATAGTCATAAAAAATATGGTGTTCAATTTGTTTTTACATCTATGGAACTCAAAGAAGCTGAAATATTTTTCTTTTTAACAAAAATTGTAAAAGGTATCACAAAAAATATAGCTCATGAATTAACACAAAAATACTCAGAAGATGAACTTTGTGACATCTTAGACAATACACCTGCAAAACTTTTAGAATTTAAGGGTATCAAAGAAAAAAAACTAACTCAAATAGTAATGTCTTGGAATAAATTTAAACACCTTCGTGAACTAGGAAGTTTTCTAGCGCAATTTGGAGTGACGAGTAATCTTATAAATAAAATATATCAAGAATATGGGCAAGTAGAAAATCTTATAGAAAAGATACAAGAAAATCCTTACTTACTTACATCTATAAAAGGTATTGGATTTAAAAGAGCTGATGAAATTGGTATGAAATTAGGGATAGATAAACTTAGTAATTTTAGAGTATCTGCTTGTATGAATTATACTTTAAAAGAATTTTGTGAATCAAACGGAAATAGTTCAATTTCTAAGAGTCAACTTTTTACACTATTGGATGATGCTTTAAATTTTAGAGATCAAGAAACACTTTATGAAGAAGCTGTTATTTCACTCTTGGCAAAAGATGAAATACACGAAACAGTAAAAGAAAAATATGCTCCAAGTATTTACTTTAATTGTGAAACTAAAATATTAGATTTTTTTGAAAATAGAAAAATACATAATCACAATAAAAAAATAATTAGTGATTTTGATAAGTACATTAAAAAGAAAGAAAAAACATTAGGTTTCATTTTAAGCACTGAACAACAAAAAGCAGTTGAACTTATAAATGATGGTGAAAATACTATACTTCTCATTGGTTATGCAGGTACAGGTAAATCTACATCTAGTCGTGCCATTTTAAACCTACTAGAAGAGATAATTCCATATGATCAGATACATTGTATGGCATTAAGTGGAATCGCTTCACAGCGTATCAGTGACACAACTGGCTATAAAAGTAGTACCATTCAATCTTCTTTAGTAAAAATAGATAATACAGATAAAGACTATTTTGATTATAAAGTTGTTTTAATCGATGAATCTAGTATGGTAAATAGTGTAACTTTTTATAAAGTTTTATCCAAAATCGATCCAGATACTACACTTATCATAGTTGGTGATGATGGACAGCTTCCAGCTATTGGTGCTGGTGATATTCTAAGAGATGCAATAAAATACAACCTTGCTCCTATTTGTAAACTTACAAAAATATATCGTCAAAATGAACTTCAAGCAATAGCTACTATTGCAAATGAAATTAGAAAAGGTAAAGTACCAGAATTTAAAGAGTCTTATGAAGATTTTGAATTTGTTGATGCATCTATACCAAACTATTATGCACAAAAAGCAATTCTAAGTGACTATGAAGTTAATATGTTAAGAAATGATAATAACTATACAATTTTACATAATATTCTCAATATTGCTTCACAATATATAGAACCTATGTACAAGTTTATAAAAGATAAAGAGATAGCTTCATTTCTTACATTATTTCAAGTGATTACTCCAATTAAAAGTGGGACTCTTGGAGTTGAAAACCTTAATATCAATTTACAGAAACTTATTAATAAAACAAATTCTCAAGGGATACAAAAAAAAATATATGAATATAAACTTGCAGATAAAGTTATTCATATAAAAAATGAAAATATGAAATCACAAAGTATGAAATACTATAAAGCAGGAAATCCCGACTTTGTTGAAAAAAGAGTATTTAATGGTCAACTAGGAATGGTAATCAAAGTTGATCACGAGAAATCAAAATTAATAGTTTTATATCCTAATGATGATATGGTGGTATTTTATGATTTTGAAACTTTAGATAATTTAATCTCTTTAGCATACTGTTTAACAATACACAAAACACAAGGTATGGAATATGAAATAGCCTTGATACCTATGTCATTTTCACATTTTATTATGCATAATACAAAATTACTCTATACAGCGATTACTAGAGCTAAAAATATGTGTTATATTGTAGGGGAAGAGGAAGCGATGACAAGTGCTTGTAAAAAACTAGAGATAACAAATCGACAAACTGTCATTGATGATCTGTTATCTTTAAAAGAAAATGTAATTTGACTTGTATTCTTCCTAACTTTTTTCTAGAAAATGACGATAGCAATATTATTAATATCGATGAATTAGTTTGTTTAAACTATGTTTCAAAACAACAAGCAGATTTTATTTCTGTTAGAACTACTATGCACTGCCTAATTATAATACTTGAAGGTTCTAAAATAATACATTTAGAAGATTCAAATGTAAATTTAAATACTGGAGATATGTGTTTTTTAACTCAAGATAACTATTTTATGAGTGAAAGAATAATTCAAGATTCACAATACAAATCTTTAATTATTTATTTTGATGATAAGTTTATGTTTGATTTATTATTAAAATATAATATTCCATTGAATAGCATAAATCCAAATAGCATTATTAAACTCAATTATTTAAAAGATGATCTATTAAATAGTAATGTATCATTATTTCAAAACTATCTAGACAAGCATTTAGATAATAACTTATTAAAATTAAAAATTGAAGAAATCATTTTACATTCTTTACGAATAAATAAGAAACTATTTTCTTCTTTTATTCAAGCAATAACTTCAACAAGTCAAAATAGAATAAAATTTATATTAGAATCAAATATAGACTTAATTCAAACTATAAATGACATGTGCATGCTTACTAGATTAAGTGAAAACCAATTAAGAAGATATATTAAAAAAGAGTTTAAATTAACACCTAAAGTATGGCTAGACACAAAAAGACTTGAAAAAGCTACTCTTATGTTAAACAATACAGAAAAAACTATCACTGACATATCAACAGAATGTGGATATGCAACTGTTTCGTGGTTTATATCACAGTTTAAAAAGAAGTATAGTAAAACACCTAAAGAATTCCGATATAAAATATAATATTTCTTGTACTTTCCCTTTTCCAATTTTTGTATTATAACAATACATTAACAAAAAGGAAAAAAATGAAATCAACATTCAAGAATATATTTAAATTAAGTTGCATTATTTTATTTAGTAATACATTGTTTTCACAAGGACTTACATTAAAAAGTAAAGATATGATAGGCCAAATGAATTCAAAGCAAGTCTTTAATGGCTTTGGTTGTAGTGGTGAAAATATATCGCCACAACTTTCATGGAATAATATCCCAAAAGGAACGAAAAGTTTTTCTATTACTATGTATGACCCGGATGCACCAACAGGTAGTGGATGGTGGCATTGGGTTGTTTTTGACATATCAAAAAATACAAAAGAGATTGTATCTGGTGCAAGTAATTTAAAGAAATTACCAAAAAATAGTATTCAAGGGAAAACTGATTATGGAACAAATAAGTTTGGAGGGGCATGTCCACCTAAAGGTGATAAATTCCATACTTATATTACAACAGTATATGCTCTGGATGTTGAAACATTAGGACTAAATAAAACTACTAGTTCTGCTATTGTTGGATATATGTTAAATCAACACACAATTGAAAAGAGTTCTATTGTGACGTACTATCAAAGATAAAATAGACGTATACTAAAAGTCTTTAGCTTTGTCTATAGACTTTTAAATTTCTAAAGTTAAAGCAATCTCATCGCAAATAGGAAAATGTTTACATTTAATGCAATCAGCCCAGATTTTAGTATCTGGCAAAGATTCTTTTTGTATTACTTCAAATCCAAAATGTTCAAATAATTCTTTTTTATAAGTTAATACAAGAAGTTTTTCAAGATTTAAACTTTTAGCTTCAAGAATTGCTTTTTCTATTAATAGTTTAGCAATATTTTTACCTCTAAATTCTTTTTTTACTACTAAACTTCGTATCTCCGCTAATTTAGTAGTATGAATATGAACAGCAACAAAACCTATAAATTCATCTTCTAATTTAACAGCAGTATAAGAACGTATCGTTGTAGCCATCTCATTGCTGTTTCTATCTAGTATATTTCCATTCTCTACATCTTCATACACCAATGTTTGCATAGACTCAATATCTAAGACATCGGGTTTTATAAATACCAATTTTTCCATACTACTCTCCAAATAAGTAAGTTGCTATTTTCTTCTCTAATTTATCAATACCTTTATTTTTAAGGTTACTAATAAATATCCCTTCGGGATAATCTCTTCTTAACTTTTGAACTTCTGTTTGCTTTAATTTATCAATCTTTGTAAAAGCATTAATTATAATTTGATCGCCACGTTTAATATGTTGTAAAAATTCATCAACACTTTTATCAATATCAAGTGTTGAATGTCTAGCATCAATTAAATGAACAAATATTTGCAAAGAAGGTCGTTGTTCTAAAAAATCTGTTAAGTTTTGATGCCAATTTTTCTTTAATGATTTTGATACTTTTGCATATCCAAATCCTGGTAAATCTACAAATCTAGCGTAATAGTTTTCACCATCTTCTGCATAATCTTTAAATGTAATATCAAAATAATTTATCAACTGTGTTTTTCCCGGTGTTGATGATGATTTAGCAAGTGATTTTCTTTTTGTTAAAGAGTTTAATAAAGAACTTTTACCAACATTACTTCTTCCAAGAAAAGCAATTTCTGCTTTATCTGGAGATGGAGAATCATCTAATCTTTGAGCAGAAGTATGGAACTCCGCATTTACTATTTTAAGATTTTTCACTTTATTTCCTTCGTTGTATTAGTTTCTTCTGTTATATTTATATCTTTTGTTGTATTACTTTCTTCTGTCGTATTTATATCTTGTGTTACAGGAGTTACTTTTTCTGGATTTAATCGTAATCTAAATTGTATAGGTTTATTTTTACCACCATCAATTTTTGTTCTCCCTGTTAATTCATCGATATATATTTTTTCTGCATGAATTTTTTTACCCTCTTTAGTATCTTCTAAAAAACCATTTCCTATGATGATATATTTCATTTCTTTTGGGTAATAATAAACTACATCACCTTTTCCTTTTAATACGTTATCAACCGTATATAATATAAAAGAAACATCGCCTGTTGCTTTATAATCTTTAGGGATTTGTTTCGTTGGATCAGCAGGGGAAGCTTCTGTATTGATAACTAATTTCTGACATAATAATATATCATTATTTTTTGTCATTTTTACATCACCATTAAAGTATAAAACATTTTTTTGAGTATTTGATTCAAAGTGTTTTGCATCAATATTTAAATAATTCTCTTCACCATTTAATACGGTAATACTTAATAATAAAAATACTAAAGATTTTAATAATAATTTATTCATTTATTCTCTACTTTCATTCTAAATTTTGTTTTTTCTGCTTTTATATGTTCTGATATAGAATCTAAAAATAACTCTTTCCCAATAAAAGTATCATTATCTCTAATAGCTGTAAAAGCAACCTTATTTTGTGCTATTTTTGTCTGTAAATTATAATCTAATTGTTCAGTTTTAATATTTGTACCATCAGCTAATTGTAAATTTACTTTATCTTTTAAATAAACTTTATCACCAATTTTAATCATACTGTTACCGCTTACAATATTTGTGTCATAACTATTTTTATCAGATTTCACGACAATTGTAGCATCAACTAATTCTTCTCTTTTATCATAAATATCAGCTTGTTTAGACTTCACAATTTGTTTCACATTTTCTTCAGTAATTTCATACATCGTTGAATCAAAAAAACTTACTTTTGGTTTAACTTCTCTTTTAACTTTTTGAACTGTTTGTTCTTTATCAATAAAAAGAAAAATTAATGTAAATATGATTAATAAAATCATAAATTTACTTATACCCATAAATCTTTCAACTTTTTTTGTCCATCATGATTTAGGATATATTCAACCATTTCTCGAACAGCACCAAACCCGCCTTTTTTTAAACATACAACATCACATATTTCTTTTATATCGTCAACTGCATCAGCAACAGCAAAAGAGATACCAACTTTATTTAACATTTTGAAATCATTCAAATCATCACCAATACCGGCAGTTTGATCCCAAGAAAGATTTTCTTCATCTAATATATTTTGTAAGATTTCATCTTTATTATCAACACCTTGATAAAGATGTGTAATACCTAACTCTTTTGCTCTATTTTCAACAAGTTTTGACTTTCTTCCAGTAATAATAGCAACTTTTTTATTAAACTTTTTTGTCCAAGAAGCAATAGCTAAACCATCTTTAACATCAAAGTTCTTTAGTTCATCACCATTAGAAGTATATATAATTTTACCATCAGTTAATGTTCCATCAACATCTAATACAAGTAACTCAATCATGACTTACAGTACACCTTTTGTACTAGGAATTCCTAGTTTTTTATTTTCAATTAATGCTCGTCTTAATGCAACAGCAAAAGATTTAAATGCAGCTTCAATAATATGATGTTTATTTCTACCTCTATCTTGAATAATATGACAAGTAATTCCACTATTCATTACTAATGCATGGAAAAACTCTTCAACTAATTCAACATCAAATGTACCAACCTTTTCACTTACATCAAGTTCATATACTAAAAAAGGTCTATTACTTAAATCTAATGCACATGTAACACTTGCTTCATCCATTACAACTGTAGCATTACCATATCTTTCAACATTAGCAATTGGAAATATCTCTTTTTTTAATAATTTACCAATAACAATTCCACAATCTTCAACACTATGATGATAATCAACATGTAAATCACCATCACATTTTAATGTTAAATCTATTGCACTATGTTTAGTTAAAGCTTCAAGCATATGATCAAAAAAACCTATACCTGTTTGAATCTCTGATTTTCCAGTACCATTAATATCTAATGTACAAGCTATGTTTGTTTCTTTTGTTACTCTATTTAATTCTTGCATCTCTTATCCTTATTGAGCAATTACCATAGCTCGTTGAAGATTATTTTTTTCTTTAAAGTCTTGAGCTTCTTGCTCACTTCTAAATCCGCTTATCCAAACTCTTTTGATATCTTTATCTTCGAGTTTTCCCTCTTTTAATATCACTTTATAATCTTTTTCAAGTATCATTTCAAATTTTCTTTTCGTTGCGTTTGCACCTTCTACTTTAGAAAATACTCCAACTTGAACATAATAATTTGATGTACTTCGAACTTCATTTTTTTCTGCTAATGTTGTAGCAATCTTTCCATTAAATCCTAATACTGTAATCTTAACTCGTGCTGTTCCTTTTTTCACCATATCAATTGCATGTGCTGCTTTATTTGATAGATCAATAATTCTTCCTGCTACAAAAGGACCTCTATCATTGATTCGTACAACTGTTGATTTTCCATTTTCTAAATTATCAACACGCACAACTGTATTCATAGGTAAAGTTTTATGTGCAGCAGTTTCTGCATACATATTATAAATTTCACCATTACTTGTCTTTTTTGCATGAAATTTAGGACCATACCATGAAGAAATACCTCGAAATTCATCATTGATTCGAGCAACCGTAGGATAATATTTTTTTCCAAATACTTCATAAGCACGCATAGTAGCACGATGCATCGCTTTGCTATTTCTGATTTTTCCATTACTATTACCAGCATACTGCATATTTCTTTGCATATTATTATTAGCATATTTTGTAATAGAAGGATAACTTTTATTAGTATAATAATATTTACTACTACACCCAGTTAATACAAAAACAACTACACCTAAAGTAATAAGTTTTTTATTTATATTTAATAACAAGTTCATCTCCTATACGTATCATACTTGTTTTTAGATTGTTATCTTTCATAAGTTTTTTAAATGCGACTTTATGACTTGATGCAATTCTTCCTAAAGTATCTCCAACTTTTACGACATAATTCATTGGTCTTTTATATACATCTGGGTCAATAGGTATCATTAACTCTTGTTTAATTCTTAGAAGATTACTTTTTAATTTATTATGTTTTTTTATTACAGAATATCTTAATTTAAATTCTCTACCAATAGAAGCTAATGTATCACCTCGTTTTACTTGGTAAACTTCATATTGTGTTGATTTTAAATTACCTTTATTTAAATTATATCTTGATAGTTTAGAATATGGAATATACAATGTATATGTATCATTATCAAGTGGTAATAAATCTCTTTTAATATGCTGATTAAGCTCTTTTAGTTTCTTTTTGTTAATTCCAATTACTTCAGCAACATTTCTTAATAAAACACCACCTTTAACATCAATACTAGCAATTGGGTCGCTTATTCCTCTATTTAAAAGATGAGAATTATCATCTTTAATTAAAAAATCACTATTATTCATCATTGCTAATGAAATAATTTTTCTAATGTATCCACGACTCTCTTCGGGAAGATATTGTCTACTAACACCTTTTTGAACTACCAAAAGTTTATCAATATCTGGTTTATATTTCCACTTTTTTACTTTTTTATAAATTTTGTTGATTTCTCTAAATTTAACTCTTTTTGTTTGGTATAGTCTCATTGTTGTTCTAAACTGATTAATTTTGGGGTCTTTTCTACAGACTTTATATCCAACATCTTCACAATACATATCAATCGTAGCTCGAGTAAGACCTTCTATTACTCTACCCTCACCACAGTTATAGGCAACAGCAGCTAAATACCATTTATCAAACATACCATGAAGTTTTTTCAGATAAGTTACAGCTGCTTTTGTTGATTTAACAATATCCATTCTTTCATCAATATATTCATTTGTTTTTAATCCAAAATGATTTGCTGTAGGTTTCATAAATTGCCAAAGACCTTTTGCACTTTTATGTGAAGAAGCATCTAAAATAAAATTTGACTCTGCCATTACAAGGTAAAGGAAAGCAGATGGAATTTCATTTTCACGTAGGACTTTTTTTATTTGAGGTACAAATAAATGGGCATTATTTAATTTTTGTGCGTATCGTTTTTTACTAAATTTCAATCTATTTTGAAACTCTTCTTGTAATTTATAATCTGTAATATAATTTGAATTGATGTCTAGTTCTTCTAGTACAGTCAAATCATTGTGAACAAAAGCAGTGCTTACTAGAGTTGCATTTGAAAATGTAATAGTTACAAATAAT
>PJEL010002680.1_pt1 | contig 16029 bp, 12 predicted proteins | sample 1853271 | NCBI WGS metagenome assembly PJEL01 (sample SAMN08108733, study PRJNA415343) | Invertebrate metagenome, whole genome shotgun sequencing project. | host: Globobulimina | place: Sweden: Gullmar Fjord | collected 2015-08
GAGACCGTTCAACCCAATGGTCCCTTAAAGATTTCAAAGGGAGTGGAGAAGAACTGGACTAATTAGGCCTTCAAAGGGATACATCGATAGCAGGGTAAAAATAATGACGAAGTACCAGATTCGACTAGATTAAGTACCTTACTCACGCTCCTTAGACCACTCGGACACACGGTCATACCCTCGGGATAATTCATGAGAGATGTGTACTGACCGTGACAGGATTCGAACCTGCGCCCTTTCGGACGTGAATTATAGAACTGATGTCTCTTTTGATTTATCGTATCAATATGAAACCTTTACGTATTTTTAATTTTGGTATCTACGCACGTAGATATGTGATGATGTTTGATTCTGTCGTGGATTGCCAGTGTACGCTTGGTATCTTTGCTGTATGACTGCGCCCTTTCGGACAGGAAATATAGTCATCTGAAAACTCAAACTCTTTCGGATTAATTTCACTGTATATAACTTTGCTTTGATTGGTACGTCTCCATTGGATAAAAAATCCATCAATCCAACACCATACCAGGTGTTACCATCAGTGTATATCATATATATGACAGGAATGTATTTGCTTCCAATTCCGGATCCTTGGTCCGGACCTGGTTCAAATTTTGTTATTGCGGAATTTCCTCTATTAAATAGCGGTATTGAATATAATCTTGTTGTGAACAAAAATGATTAGATGTCTGCATCTGCCTGTTTACATAATCACTGCAGCCAATAGACCATGACAACAAGAGACAAAAAGATCAGAGAGGTTGGGATGTTTGTCCCAGAGGACGTGGGTGTTGGAGCAACAGCAGCAGTTCCCCCTTCACCAGTACCCTGATTCACTTCCGTAGCAAACCCTTCATACTGGCTGGGCTGGGCAGTCTGTGGGGCCTTCATATACAGTGCCCAGAAGACCTGAGTGTCAGGTTGCATCACTTCAAAGACAGACTCTGTTAAAGCTTTAATCCTTGCCATATCTGTTTTGGTTGTATTTGAAGGAGGGTTTAGTGTCATCGCGGGGACAATGACAGTGATGGCAGTATTTTCAGGAGTCGTGGTTATTTGGGCTGATGGCAGAATAAGTTCAGTTCCACCTGTGATGTTCCCAAGAACAACCTTCAAGCCATTCTCTTTGGGGATCGAAACTTTTCCATTGGGTCCTGGTAACTCTCCAAACGCAAGCCAATAAACATCATCTAACACAATCATTGCAGCTCCTGTTGAGGGATCAACCATACCCCCCACCTGGCCAATTTGAACTTCAACGGTCAAACCTTCCCAGGAATATTGAGGACACACAAAACCAATAACCATGTCTGATTCATTTAACCCAACATGAGCAAAGTTCTCTGGAAATACAAGTGAGCCCACAGTCGTGGAGTTTGGATTTTGATAGTAAAATTGAATCTCAGAGTTAGTCAAGTATGATGTCACCGCAGCATCTTCTTCATGGTTTGGCATCAGCTCAAACTGCGAGACGCTCTCGACACCAAAGAGAGTGGTAGAGTTATCAAGCTCGGATAATCCAAAAGTGGGCGAATTACATCCATCGAGAGACAAGTACAGGCCTGATGAGGGGTCCTTCAAGCGGACAAGAGAGCAGAATCCAGTCACCTCAGCTTCCTCAGGATTTGCAGCCTCTGGAATCAAAGACGCCCCATTCCCAATATTTAATGAGATGGTTGAATTTGTTCCATCATCGTCCATCGCAAAGAGCACAGCCTCTGATCCGTTTCCAAGCCCAATGGTTCCAGTTTCCTGTGGTACGTCCAAGCTGGTCACCGCAGACATGAACCATCCATTGTCGACATTATTACCAGTAGACTTGACAAGTCTTACACCTTGATCTCCACTGTAGGCGAGTACAACCCCATTGCATGAGCTGGGTGAAAGGGAATATGTCCCCAGATATGTACAGGTCGGCACCACAGTGATATCACCAGTGAACACGTCTGTTATCAGCTGGGCAAATCCCATCTCAACTCCTATAATAGGTTTAGTACAATTTTAATGAGTAAAGTTAAAAGGATCATTTCATATCGTGAGATTTGTGAAACGGGACAATCAAGAAACAGATATTCGTACGTGTCGTTAGGATAAGAAAAGTTACGGCCAAAGTTGCGTAGTGGGCGGTCATCGTGAAGCAAGTCTAGTGTTTTCCGCTACTCTGAGGATGAAACACTCAAGACGGGATACCACCGGTGGTGTGTTTACCAAGGAGTCCCGCTACGCAAGACGGCGTGAGTAAGAGTCCTTCTATAGGAGATGATGTATCACACAAATGAGTTTACCTATGTAATTATTATTTACATTATTATCAAAATATATGATGTCACGATGTGCCTCCAGAGTCTAATTCATAATCTTGTGCGACATGCATCGACTTGAATTGTCTACTACATTTGCAGACGCCTATATACCATGATTTCGTATCCCTGAAAATGTTGGTGATTGGCCAATCACCTACCATGGTAGTGAGTAGAGACTAGTCTCAGTCACGGAGTAGATCAAAAGATTTACATGTACCATGTAAGCATATAGTAATGCCATATACCAATATCAGCTGTCTTCTTAATGTCCTTCGATGGAGAATGAAATAGTGGGACTTTGTATCTCCTTCTTCAATGCTGGTTGAAATATCCAACAAAATGCAAGCACATTTGACATTTTGTAATGTTTTGTACATCTCGATATCTATGCCTTACATCGTTCAACACTGTCAACATGTGGCTGTATTGTTTGAATGAGCATATATATGTTTCAAACATTGGTATTACCTAGATTCACAAATGTATGTGTTGAATATTCCATCTGATCCAACGTGGTGTTGGCAACACCGTCAATCTACAGGCGAGATACAACAAAGTCCAAACACTCGTAGTAAATCATATATATAAAATACATACAATGCAACCGCATCAAACGACGACCTACTTTCCTGATGCACGTTTGAAGGGGCCCGTGACACTTCCAACAGACCCAACGAGAATTCACCACTACATCAACCTGACCAATGGACTCGAGGCTGTTCCCCGTCTTCAAAAGATTACATCAAATATAAATATATGTCGACTTCAGAGTTCGCATTGTGAGGCATCGAGACCAGACCTCTTGTTGCAGTCTATCGATGCAAGCATGCTGTTTTGGCTTGCACGGGGCCATACGGTTCTCGTGTATGATTTTGGTAGCAGAAACAAAAAGCGTGGAGCTTCAAGAGCACTCTGGTATGGTCTTGAATTTCTAAAATGTGCTCTAGGATCTGTATGGTATCCCAATCAGAGGGATGGTAGTAGCAGCTTTGTCAGAGGGTATAATGCCCAGAGAGACTTTGAGGCACTGGTTTCAAAATATGTGGATCGGCCAACGATGAAGAAATTAAAGTACTATCGGCAGTATATAGATGAAAGTAATTCGTGTATACATCTGTATGGAGTCTATAACTCGACAGAGAATGATGCAAATCAAGAATATTATCAGCAGATGGCAGCATGTTGTTTTTCTGATACGACAAACACTGTTGATGAAGAAATGGAAACGCAGTACGTGGAAGCTCTAGGTGTTCCATTTGATCATACATATGGAAAGGATAGAATGCACCCACTTGAATCTGTCCTTGGGATGAGGCTTTTTCTTGGTGGCATCTCGCACGATACATTTTTACAATTTTATACGTAAACATTCTATATATATATTCTGATATAGTAGTAGTATTCGTATTACAGCTCGATAGAGTACTCTACCAGATTCATGCCATGGGTTGTAGCATGATTATTCTTTTTTCCCCGGTACCACAACGTGTGGTGGTGTTTCTTGGCGAGGAACATCCATGCAAGCACTAGTGCTGCTACTGCTGCAGCTATGAGTATGATGCGTCGTATATATATACTACTACTACTACCAGTAGTAGTAGTAGTAGTATGCAGTTGTTGTTGTTCGTCTTCTACTACTACGTCTTGCTGTTGTTCTTCTTCTTGTACTACTAGAGGAGTATCACCACTACGGGCAAGCATTGTGGCATGCATGCCATTAATCAGGGCCTGTTTTTCTGGATTATTCTGTACTTGGGGTATAAAGGATTGAGATTCCAATGCCATCTGCCGCCTCGTCTCTGGGCTACAATCCAGAGACCCAATAGCTCCCTGCCCTGGAGTCTGCATAAAGGCAATCAGTGCCACCAGGGCACTCTGCACACTCCAGGACGGCTGCCATGATTCCGGATGATACGATGATATAGACAAACAAATCTTTGTTTTCGTCTCGAATCGACCACTTGGAGTAGACATGACAAATGCTGGTGGTTTGAAAGGATACTCTGCTGGCATTATAATTCTCCCGTGATACAACCCTCCTTCAAAGTCTGTCCCAGGGGCCCCACGGATAATAAACAACCATTCAAATATATTATCCTCTAACGCGGATGCTATGATGTCGGGATTATCACATTCCTGAATTTCCTTGAGCTCTCTCAAGATTCTCTTCACCGCAGGATTTGTCACGTTGCTGTTTGTTGTTGTCTGGATGTCTGTCATGATGATGATGATGATGATGATGATTATCTTATTAATTAATACCTTATAATATACTACGTATATAACAAACGAATCGTACCAAGTACCTTGCCATCTTACGTGACAAGTTCCTCTGCCCATTGTTGGATGACCCCAGAGTCTCCGTATTCCGTATGCGACACATTCTCCAGGACGATTGTTTTGCTGGCATGTGGTAGACATGCACTCTGCAATGGGGTTACAGAGTCACCTGACATCATATCAATATCATCACCACATGCACTCTTGTATGATTGGTACGTCATATAGGTAGGTGCTTGGGACACTCTACCCACCACACAGACAATCTTGGTATCCGGTTCAAAGGCATCACCTCTGGGATAGACATGGTTGCAGTATTGAAGGCTCGATGTCTGTATCTTCTCAAGGACATCATCACTCGCGTGTATATGTGATACATCAATAGATTCATCTATTCGACCAAACGGGTACTGTTCTAGACTCTGATGAGGAGTTCCCAGGGTGACCAATGTGCTGGTCATGGTCTTTGCATTGTAGACCCTTCCTTGGTATGGAACATCCCCCAACAGGAGGCGGGCCACCCAACCACCTGCAGAATGCCCAACGATTCGCACTGGGGTGTTATTGGTGTCTCGATACAGTTCTTCCACAACACTGTATGCTCTATCCAAGTAGGTAGAAAAGTCACCACCACAGATAATCCGAAACCAATCTCCATATCCCATGTATGATATCCTGACCACCGCACGCCATTCTCCCTGATGATTACTACTGATGTATCTGGAGATGTTTGATGCCATGGTGGCATATATTGGAGATGAAGATGGCGTCAAAAACCCTGGTAGAATGACAACTGGGATTACTCTTGTACTTTCTTGTTCTTTTGTTGATTGTATGCTAGCAGTAGTAGTCCTATCCATTCGTTCTATTCTTTTGATCTTTTTCCTACTACATCTACTGCTCAGTGACCACCACCACCACCACGTGGGTCTGTCACGTCTCGACTTGACATTCACATGGAACAACGTCGTTGGTGCCGATACCATCACCACCATGACGATACCACTGTTTCTATATGTTTGTCATCTGCCCAAAGTTCTCTGGAAGTACGGTTTTGTTTTCTCTTCTCAGTACTTGAACATATGCGCTATAACTCTTCTCGTGTCTGGGCTGGGGAGGGTCAGTGGCTTTACTTGCAGAAAGATACAGGCAAGGAAAATTTGAGATGAGGATGGCTTCCTTCATGCCACATTATACAGTCAAGTAATTCAAGAGTAGGAACAATACCGTTAATGCAACTGTGTTTATTGAGAAATCCCCACCCAACATCAGAATCTATATGCATTGTATTGAAAAGACTGCTGGGTTTGACCAAATCTAGATTTTTTTTCTTGGTTGGTTGCGCAACCAATTCATTGGTATTCCATGAAATAGTCTACGGATGTATATGCTGTAGTCGTATTAACAATATACGTACTATTCATATCATTAAACCTACATGATCTATGCTGCATAGCATAGCATTAGTATCTACCTCACCATGAGTAGCGACGATCCGTTCTTTGTCGTCAAGGAGGAAGTAAACCACACGGTATGTTGTTTTTTGTTGTTTTGGTTTGTTAGTTTAGATATATTATAGAAAAACCAATCGTATATATACCATGTATGCTTATATGCAGTTGCAAGAGACGGAGAGAAAGTATAGAAAGTATAGAACGTTGACAACAGCAAATACGAGTAATACTTCCTCCTTGCAAGATGATGTCGAGGGACTACGATACATGGTGAATGAAGTACGCAAGTCTATAGAAACTGCTGCACGGAATCCATCGAGATTTAGATTGACGAAATCAGACATTGACGAGAGGAGACACTGGGTTGACTCTGTGACTGCACGAATAGATACAGTATCATCTGAGATTTGGCAGACAACACGTGCTGATCATGAAACATATACGACAGAAGACAATACGGATGATTACATCATCAAGGGTGAACTAGGTCAGCAGGAACAGATTATAGCCAGGCAAGACCAAGAGTTGGATGTTTTAGGACAGCATGTGCTGCGGATTGGAGAGCTAGGAAGGGACATGGGTCAAGAGCTCGATGCTCAAGGACAGTTGCTAGAAGACTTTGGGTATGAAATGCAAGGTACTCAGACACGACTTGCTGCTGCACAGAGAAAGGTGCAATATGTGTTGGATAGAGCTGGAACACGAGGTCAACTCTTGATCATTGGAGTCTTGATCATCGTCCTCGTCATCCTCTTGTTCATGGTGATCCAATGATGGCATCTGTTATTAGTATTATTATTATTATTACTTTAGAATATTCATTCATTCATTCAATCAATCAATCAATCAATCAATCAATCAAAGACAGGTGCGTCAATGTGTGTGTGGTGGAAAGCGATCGCCCATGTCTGTCCCTCTGGGCATTCACAAGAATGCAGATACATTTACCTCAGTATATTCATTTATTCATCCATCTATGTAGAGTTCACATCATCATCGTCATACTACGAATGATGCACGCACTGCAATTACACAAATTCAGCAGCAGCAGCAGTTCTCTGCCAGCGGCAGCACGTCCATGTGTCCCTATGAAAACAAATACATTGTGTACCAGGAGTAGACAGCAACGCTGTCAGATTGTTGCAATGGCAAAAGGAAAGCAGAGAATGAGACGTGGTGGTGGTCAGCAGCAGGGGGGGATGCAGATGCCAAATGTGCCTGTTCCACCTGTAGATCCTGAGAATGTAGAGTTTGTCATCTTTGTTCGCTCTGCAAAGTTGTTGCAGTGGATGCCATTGTCTGTGATGAAGGGTGGAGGTCCTGCAAATATGCTTGTCAAGGCCCTGGACAATGACTTGGGGAAGAAAATGTATGGAAACACATTGGTAGAGAATGTGGGTAATGCAATCTATAAGGATAAGGATGCGATTGAACGTAGCATCAGGGGTCAGTTCCCAATGTTCAAGGCGACGAAAGAATTTGAATATGGATTCAAGATCAGAGATAAAGAGAATCCAAAGGATTGGTACCTTGCCAAGGATATCCAAGTCATCCCACCACCTTCAGAGCTTGGCAATACACCAATTGAAAAGGTCAACAGTTTCTTCTCCGATTTGGGTAAAAATCTCGGTTTATAACATGTAAAAATGCATACTTCAACTATACCTTGGTCAATTCCTCAGACTTGGCCTTGATCAGGTCATCAATTTGCTTGACATAGTCATCTGTGAGCTTTTGCACAGCACTCTCTAGATCCTTCTTTCCATCCTCTCCGATGGCACCATCCTTTTCCAATTTCTCCACACGTTTCAAAGCATCCCTTCGTACATTTCGCACGGCCACCTTGCCTTCTTCTCCCATTTTACTCGTCACCTTGGTCATCTCCTTTCTTCTTTCTGCTGTCAGTGGTGGCACCTGGAGGCGAATCACCTTTCCATCATTATTTGGAGTAATGTCCACGTCTGAAGCAATAATAGCCCTCTCAATATCAGGAATAACACTGATATCGTACGGCTGTATGACAAGCAAGGATGCCTCTGGTGTCGTGACATTTGCCATTTGTGGCAGTGGTGTTGGGGTTCCATAGTAATCCACATTGATGCGATCCACCATTGATGGGCTTGCTCTTCCCGTTCTCACAGTTGAAAAGTTTCTTTTGACACTGTCGAGAGACTTTTCCATCTTATCCCGAGTGTCGGCCTCCACCTCCTGAACTGCCTCTCCTCCCGCAGAGGAAGAGGGAGTCGAGGCGTCATTTGATCTATTCTTCTTTGCATACGCAATCACAGAGTGTATTTCATTGTATTGCTGGTGCTGCTTTTGGAATGGAAGTACGACCAACAGGTTTCTGTTGCTGCTGCTTCTGCTCCTCCTTTGTGCTCCCCCGTGGAGGCACGGGAGCCGTAATGTGCACGAGATTACATGCATGATGAATTATTGTATTATTTTCTTATCGTATATTAAATATCACACGCATTTTCATTCTACAAGATTCCATCCAACATGGATGGATGGATGGATGGATGGTTGACTCTCTCTCAACTTTACTACGAAAGCAAGATAGTGCTTGACTGTGCATTATGTCTCAACGTGCCATGTAGAGTAGACAGCACCACCACTCAGTCAGACAGGAAGAATGTTGGCAGTCTGCACCAAGTGATTGGTCATGGCCGGTCCTGAGCAGTACCCTCATGAGGGCAGACGGTCCAGTTGGCAAACGTTTGAAATTTTACAAGAGTTCATTCGAGTCAGACTCACTCCCATGAGCCATTGTAAGGAATAGTAGTTAATATTTGAGATATATGAAGATATATGAGACATTGCAATCGTTTCCACATGCAATCAGCTCTGTTTCAAAACCCTTGTTACTTGGAATAGTTTCTGGGAAGATATCTCAGATTCTCGTGTACTTCCAGCTATGATGTTATCCGTATGAATTATATATAGCTCTAGTAGTAGATAGACTAGATAATGTAGAGACTTAATGGAGTGACAATCCAATGTATGCATTGAACTCCTTGACTCGTATAGACAGGATCAGGTTTGACCAATCATAGAATATGTGCATGGTTTCTACTCCTAATCCTCACTGCAGGTTTGCATCTCTGCAAACCATTTCTGTAAACCCAGCGTTGGGTGGGTATATATATATATATATATAGCGCAGCATACTAGTACTAGTATTACGTTAATTAATATGCCCGGCGCCGGGGGATGAAAACGGCATGTTTTTAATATATTTGCCGGTCAAAAGACCGCTAGCGGTCAAAGCGCTTTGATGGAAAATGTCGTGATGAAATCGTTATGCTGGAGCATAGTTGCCTTGTGTTTGCCACAAGCAGGGCCTAATTCACTTTGTACCGTTTCCAGTGTAGAAAAGAAACATACATTAATGATTTATGAAAGTCACAAGTGGCAGTGACCTCCACTGGAGCGAGAAACAACCGACCTCAGGACCTGTGTGGTCAACTAGAAAAACATTGCCTGACCCAAACTAGGTCATTTCGACAAACCACGCATATGAGAGCCATTATAATGACGTATGATGTGACGTATATAAAAATATCTAAACTAAAGCCATGGTATGAAAAAGTCTGCGTTTCAAATTTGGATGCAAGACCAGATTTATATCTCCCATCAAAAGCATTTTTTGACCGGACGGTCTTCTGAGAGAGCATGGCATAGATGCCGCTATGCAGCCCGCTATGCCGTCGACGCCTGCGCCGTTGTTACGTGAATCCGGACCAGAAACAGAGAGCCTAGAGGTGATTTTTCTGAGCCTGTTGACTAGTTGTTGATAACATTAAATATTACATCTGACGAGAACACGTATTAGAACTGTTTATAGCAGATCCGAAGACGCACTTCCACCTTGTCTTTTTGAGGCGATTTCTATTTTTCACGCACCTACCGACTACTTTTGGGAGAACCCTTGCGACGGGAACAGCAGAATTAATTAAGAGTGGCTTTCAGAAGGAACAATACGTGTCCAGATGAGTGGCAGCAGCAGTAATCAAAACGACGGCGTACAAAAGTCGTGTGTTGTATCAGGCAAGGTATTCGTGGTCACAGTTGTTGGGCTAATTGTGCTCGCTCTTGGGCTTGGACTCGGACTTGGATTGGGGTTGAAAGACAATAATGATGCGGGTGTTCAGAATGATGACATGACGTGGATGACTCGATCAGTCTCCCTGCCGTCAACCCTGTGGCCTCAATATTCTGATGGTGATCTTTCTGGGGTCTATGGTGGATTCAGCCCTGCCGATATTCCGGGAGGGCTATCATATGACACCATGATATCATTGTATGGTAAAGAAGCACTGGATAGGGCAACGGTGTGGGCAAAGGAGCAAAGAGCATTATACTGCAACACTGCTGATGATCCAGATGCAGAGCCTCCATTGGCTGGTGTATTTCCCTTCCAATCCCCACCAACAAAGAGCACGAATTGGCCAAATGCTTGTCCCAACTCTGAACAGGCACAAGATCTCTTTGACAAGGGATTGGCATGGAGGATGTTATTTAACGATAATGAAGCAACGTGTGCTTTCCAGGCTGCTTCGCGAGTGGATCCTAGTTGTAGCATGGCATTTTTGGGTACTGCTCTTGCCATGGGACCAAACGTAAATTATGCCTTCATCACCTCTGCTACAGTATATAGAATAATTTTAGAGTCTCTTGATTCGGCTAGGGTGGCTTTGGAGAGTGGAGAACCTCAATCTGAACTAGCTGGTCAAATGTATTCTGCATTGGCACAAAGATATTGTGTGGGCGAGCCAGAAGCACTTCAGGAGGCGCTTTCTCTATCACTGGAGGATTCCTTCGATAGATATAATTCCATGTCTAGCGAATGCAACGTTGAGTATGCAAATATTGTATCCTCTGTTTCAAATGTCCTGCCATATGATCCAAATGTTGCTGCCATTGCTGCTGGATCACTGATGCAGCTACCAGCATGGGACTGGTGGCAGATTGGATCAACGTATGCCGGGGACTTGGTCAATACATCTTCTCTTGCAGGACAAGAATTAAACACGAGCATTGCCTTGGCAAGTGGCTTGATCCTCAGGAACAACTCGATTGCTAATGCTATCCTGCAACGAGGGTTACAGGCGCAGCCAGAACATCTCGGTATTCTTCACTACTTGATACATAATTTGGAGGCATCTCCTCAGCCAACATGGGCTCAATCTGTTGCAGACAGTCTGTATGTTGAAGGTGGATCGACACAAGGGCACGCAGCACACATGAAGACACATATTGATATGAGAGTGGGCAACTATGAAGGAGCCATTCTGGGAAATTGGGTTGCAGAGAATGATGATGCTTGGTGGAATCTAAATAGAACAGGCGGTGGAATCATGTCTGTGTTATACAAGTACGTTCCACACAATACAGCATTCATCGCTGAAGCCGCTCAGCATGGTGGCAACTGGAAGAACCTGGCTGCATCACTCACATTTTTGGGATATGCAGCAGGAAACCCACTCTTGGCAGACCCGTCTTCGCAGTCACTCGGGCAATATTTGGCTCGCCAATTCCTCCAGCCACTACGATTTGGTATGTACGAGCAGGTGACTGAGGGAAGCAATTTAATGAATGGGACAGGGGTCAATGCAACCATTACAGTAACACTTCCAGATGGTACAAAAGGGTCTGTTGTATGTGAGACGTGCTACAGTAGTCTCATGCTTGCCAAATCCATTGCATATTCTCGCATGGGAAACACAGAAGATGCAGAGGCAAATCTCATTGATCTGATTCAATACGGTGCTCCCTATGCATGCGGAAATGAAAAGGTCAGAACATCAGTGCCGGATGCATGTGTCCCATCCACCATTGCTGCAGATCCTGTTGCCAGTGCACTTGCCATTGCCACGTACTGGAATGAGACTCTGGATGAATCTAGAAGTGTTACGAATGACTTAACATCCTCTGGAGCTTCTGGAACACTCACTATCAATAATCTCAATCCAATTGGAATGGTCTTTATGTTGCTACCATCAGCAGAGCTGACTGGTGCTCAGGGAGACATTGATGGAGAAATTCTCCTCTTGAGACAGGCAGTAGAGGCCCAGAGCCAGCTTCAATACGATGAACCCTCTCCTTTCTTCTATCAGATTCAAGAGACTCTGGCTGGAACACTGATGAAGAGAGGAGGCGAGCAAGATATTGAGGAAGCCATACAGGCACTTCGATCTGAACTGTTTGCTTGGCCACGGAGCAGTCTTGCAACCCTTGGACTGGCCCAAGCCATGCAAATGCAATCAAACATGTCATCATTTGGCATTGATATCATGTTGACAGAATCTCTGTCCATGAATGACACCGTCTTGGATACAGCATGGCTGTAATTTACAACATTGAGATAATTACTATGGGCACCAAATTTGGCCTTTCAAGGCCGTGTCGAATGGATAATACTCTCGGGGTTCCGAGAGACATACCATTTGGTGGTATTATGATTAATTCAATCCATATTTTTACTATATAAACAAATATATACTACGGTACTATGTTTGGAGAGTAAGAAGAACAAACCGAAACCACAAACATGCTGGCTCTGCTGTCTCAGCGAGCGCTTTCCGGAACGGATAACACGGTACACCTGACACCCGAAGAGGAAGATATCGTCAATGAAGCATTTGATGTTCTTTATGAGAATCTTCCAATTAGAATGTCTGTAGAAGAACATACGAGTCTGGGATTGTCGGGGCTATCCTATTTTGGCCTGGCCCACGCTCACAGTATGTACACTGACTTTGTAGAAAATAGCAAAGGTGGTGTTGTTGTATTGGTATCGGGAACAGTGAAGAGTAACTATAGTGGCATGGATGACGTAGAATATGTATTAAACGAGTATATGGACTGTATGGATGATGGCAAGGTGAGTGGCATCTGGACAGTTGACACTGAAAGTCTTTGTGACAACATCCTTGGGGATTTTGTTGCCCTCATCTATGATAGAGCTGGAGACCGCCTCATTATTTTGAGTGGTGATGGAGAGAATAACAGATCGTTATATTGGGGATGGCATAGAGACTATGCAGGATCGATTATGATTTTTTCTGATGATGAAACCCTTTTAGAGTCCTTGTGCCAACCAGGAGAGGTGCATGTGTTTCCAAGCAATCACATTTCTGTTGTGAGTACTGATATTTTTGAACTGTTGCCAGTATCTCGCAAGGAGTCTGAACATACGAAAAAGAAGAAAAAGTGGATTTTGAAGAAAGTAGAGAGTGCGAACAACTTGTGTATCCGACATGCCTGACCTGGTTACTTGTTTTGATGTGATGATGAGGCATGTCTTCCTGCCAGTCTTCCAGAGTACCATGAAAAGAGAAAATTAAATCCTCCGATTCTACCATGGACGTCGCACAGTTCACCGATAACGTATAAATTTTTATGTAATCTGGATTCCATCGTCGCACAATCAAGCTCCTCGAGCTTGACGCCTCCCCCAGTGACCTCTGCCTTTGGGTACCCTTCATCCCCATGTATATGCAAGGGGTACCGTACAAGATGGTGCAAGAGGGCCGTTTTTTCCTCCTTTCGTAACTCTGCGAGTATTCTATCCTCTGGTATTCCAGATTCTTCACATAATGCTTTGGCTAGCCTAGCAGGAATCGTGCCAAATTTCCTCAATAAGGACGACACTTTGACCTTTGCGCCATCTGACCTTGCCTCGAGAGCATCTCTCCAGGCATGTTCCGTGATTGATCCATTCCAGGACACTGACATCTCTGGAACCTGCATGGAATCTCTTTGCATTGCCATTGTATAATAGTGTGATATATCTAGTATAGATGGCCCCGAGTATCCCCTATGAGTAAACAGGATATCATTCCTCTTTGAATGGACCATTTGTGAAACTTTTCTCTTTCTATTTGCCCCAGCCTGTGGTGATTGCTTCTTGACGGCAGCCGATACATCAGCGGTGGACAAGGATACACCCGAGAGTTCATATCCTTTACCGGGTATAGTACCTTTTAGTGGCGTGAGTGCTGGATACGGATCTCGCAGTGTGTGCCCAAGGTTCTCAGAGAGAATGGCATAGCCAGCTCCAGTCGTCCCCATGGCAGGGAATGATAGGCCCCCAGTTGCAAGAATAATCGTATCATGAACTACGTGACTACCATCCGAGAATGTACAGGTATATTGTCCTGAATCTACATGTTCAATCATTGAGAGATCCTTTGAGTATACTACCTGGACATTGCCCGTCTTTACACATCCCTCAAGAAGAATATCTCTCACGTGTTTGCCAGAGTCAGAGACTGGAAAGATCTTGTTTGTCTCTTCTTCATACTTGAGTTCAATACCAAGATCATTTTCCAACCATGATGTACATTCTTGCAACGTCCATTGCCCAAATATTGTCTTCAAACAGCCAATCTTTGACTCTGTAAAGAAATCATCCTCTATACTCAAACTCCCAGGTAGAATATTGCAACGGGACCCACCACTGATTCTAATTTTGTTTCCACTTTCTCGTGTCTTTTCATATAAAACGACATCAGACCCACCCGTTGCTGCAAAATAGGCAGCAGTCAGTCCTGCAGCACCAGCTCCAAAAATCCCAACTTTGCCTGTGGGTACCTTGCTGCTATATATCCGACTTTGATGGCGACATCTACCGTAAACCCTATCGTGGATTCTATACACAGCATCATAGGATATCGTATGGCACCAAGGTGTCATCGTTCTCATGATATCTGCTGTTGATCGACAGAAAAGATCTTTTCTTCACTAGTAGTATTCCTGCTTTAGCTAAAGGGTTCAAACGTGAACTACAAGTAGTATATACATTATGCGTGCGATACCACCATGTCTGTCGATTTATATTATTCTTATGTATTCAAGAACCCAACACGTGACATGAATTTAAAAATAAATGATGAATATAAAGTTGACAAGAGTTGCATGCAACTCTTGAGAGAAAGAATCTCCAAGAGAGAGATGGTGCTCTTGATCTCAAACAGCTCAAGAAATTTGCAGTACGAGTATATTAATTAATAAAAACATAACAATAATAATCCTGAATCAGCAGGATGGAGTCAGATCAACACGACGATGTGATACTCTCAGTTGCATACAATGACTTGTCCGACGTTTGGAACATTTTTGGTCAGGTATGCGAATGGTATCATTGGTCAATGGTTTCAAAAACCTACAACTAATATGCGTGTATCATTCTATTGCAGGCACTGGAAGAGGGGGTTTCTCACCTGCAACAGGTGGCAATAAAGAGTAAAGTTGGTGCTGTTAGTAGAGTGAAAAATATCCCCATCAAAGTCGTGTCATCTACGCATGACAAGTCTATATCACGGTTGTACCATCATAGAAAGTCTCCGATGTCTTGGTTTAGGCTTCCTTTTGTCGAACTTGTCGTGTTCTCTTGTCAAGATTATGATGAATACAAGAGGAACTTTAGGCTGCAGCTTCGTGCCATGGCAGACGTGGAATCGAGACTCCCGACGGACCCAATTCCGATTTTTGTATATGTGCAACCTCCTACACTTGATGAGCCAAAGGGTCCGTCGCGGGTCGTGGACGCGGCGACAAAGGAGCTTGGAGATAAAAGCTTTCCAGGGAACACAGTGGTGCATGTTGCCAAGAATATGTTTGGGATTCAAGAGCTGGTGGAATCTATACGAGCTGCGTTGTTTGTAAGCGTAGAAGCTCGATGTTCTGCATATCATCATGAGGCAGGTGCGATCATGGCGACGCAGAGTGTGGATGATGCATCTTTATCAGAGTTGTATCTGATAAAAGACTCTGCGGCTGCTTTGTATGAAGCTGTGGGTATGCATCAAGATGCTTGGATTGAGTATAATGAACTGGAGGCGATGATAGAGGAAATGTTTTCAAGAATGGTGGCACATGCCAGCACGAGTGATCACGACGAGTCAAAGAATATCCAAATTATACCAAATGAGCAAGGATATGGGTGAAGACCTGGGCACTCAGCGCAGCCCGATGATCAGCATGGA
>PJEL010002681.1_pt1 | contig 16010 bp, 17 predicted proteins | sample 1853271 | NCBI WGS metagenome assembly PJEL01 (sample SAMN08108733, study PRJNA415343) | Invertebrate metagenome, whole genome shotgun sequencing project. | host: Globobulimina | place: Sweden: Gullmar Fjord | collected 2015-08
GTTTCATGTCCTTCAACAGTGTCCTACATATGCATATGCATGTACCCTCCTGATTGGTACAGCGCTATGCATAGCTCACACCTACTACCTAGGTACTAGATCCATACTAAGTAATACTAATAATAATAATAACAATAATAATAATGTATGGGGGATGAAAATCCAAACGAATGAATCACACACAAGGAATACGGCCACCTCTATTCGTGGACAAGGAAAAGGCTGACGTACTCAAGGCACTCGCCAAGACACTTCAGTGTCAGTACTGCCATATTGGTCTTCCAAATGCTCATCTGTTGGATCTCCACATTTCTGAATCACATGATAGCTTCTTTCAATCACAGGTAGATCGTGGAATGCCTGTATACCAATGTTTGGTTGAGTTTTGTGGTGAACGGTTTTCTTCTGTTGAGGCACGAAGAGCCCACCTGGAACATACCCATAGATTTTCTCCCACATTAATGGGTTTGAGCCATGGGATAGGACTAGATATGATGCATAGACCATTAATAAAGAAACGTGGCGGTGGTAGTGGAAAGAAGAGTAGTGTGGATGTGTTGGCCAACAACATGTTCTATGGGTTGAAGATTGTTGGCCACAAAACATCCATTCCATTTGGGAGACGAAAAGGAAAAGGAATGCAGTAGATACTCGTATTATTATTATTATTATATACGTACTATTGTATATGTATGGCGTGTATCGAGTTTTATAAACGAATACTACTCTAACTAATAGAATGTTGGCAAGAGCAACACCATTCAAAGGAGCAACGTGTCGTCACGTCACAAGGCAACGATATCCTATCGAATTGGTTCCTCAAACATACATACGCATGCCAGGAGTGCAACGTACTGTCCGAGTCTCCTGTCGCTCTAGTACAGAAAACGTCGACATGGTACCAGCCAAGAAATGTCTTTCTGTAATGATGGCATGCTGTGCGCTGTATTTTGGCAATCCAGTTGATGCAGCTAGAGCAGTAGATAAAGCAATAGAGCCTGTGTACTTTGGGAATGGATGCTTCTGGGGTCGACAGTATGATTTTGTAAAGGCCGAGGAGGATATGGGTAGAACTGGCAAGGATATCAGTGCTGTTGTAGGATATGCTGGTGGGAGGAAAGCATCTCCGTCGAACAAGGTGTGTTATTATTATACACCAGAAGTAGATACTATATATGAAAAATTGGGACATGCTGAAGTTGTCCAAGTAGAGCTTCGAGGGGAGGAGAAGAAGGATCAGTTTAGAAGGTATGCAAAGACGTATTTTTCAGAATTCAGGCGCCTGCGAAATGGAAAGATGCAGAGGCAGGATCCACAGGATGCTGGAGCTGGATATAGGAATACAATTGGAATACCTGGGGGTATCCACTCGGAGTTGTTTACCGTGTTGCAAGAGGAAAATGTGAATAATATGAATCTCAAAGAGGGATCTGGAAATGAATATACTGGAATGGGAAAGGCCATGGAGGATGATGAATTGAATACCGTCTGGATTATTGATTCCGACAAATTCCCATTCTATCAGGCAGAGATGTATCACCAGTTTCATAATGGACTGGGAAAGAAGTTCCCAACTGCATATACAAAGGATTTGAAAGAGGTTGCGGTGGAGAATAAACGAGTCAAGGAGACTGGGTGTCCAGAGTACTTTTTCCTTGGAAGTTAGTTCGAGTGTTGGGTACATGTACATCTACATGTAGATACGAGTAGATATTAAAATTAAAATTTAATACGGTATTAAAATTGAAATTGTTGGTCCTTGTCATATCCAAGAGAATTCAGGTGCTTTTCCATCACATCCATCATAGGCCGTGGACCACATCGAAGAATCAAGTGATCTTTCGATGGAGGAGGAAGATGCTCTGAAATCATATCTGCAGTCACAAATCCAGACCCTCCAGACCATCCCTTTGGTGGAGAATCAAGAACATAATACACATGGAACGTATCAGGATACCGCTTTGCCAGGTCATCAAGTTCATCTTTTAATAAAATATCATGTTCAGATACGTTGGCAAAGATGAGGGAGAATTCCTTGGTGCAGTTTGGGTTTTTCAGGTGTGCCATGGCAACCTGGTACATTGGTGTAATCCCAGTACCTCCAGCAATCATTCCAATCTTTGTCTTTGACTCGTACTGCTCTACCGAGTACCTACCCTTTGGTCCTTTAAAATGCATCGTATCCCCTGGCACAAGAGCATCCATGGCTTGAGACATTTTCCCCTCTGGATACACCTTGATTACAAAATCCACAAAACCTCGTGCATCCCCATCAGATGTAGGAGTATACGGACGCATCACCACAGTCCCATCAGCCATCGTGTGTTTGATTGAGATGTGCTGACCTACAGGAAGACCAAGCTTTTGATCCTCATGCGGCAACACAAATCGAAATCTACGCGTATTATGGGTCAACACCTTTCTATCAAGCAGTTGAAGAGGCTGCCAGACATTCGGGTCCAGAAATGGCTTTCTCATTCCATAGATGATATCTTTTATTGTTAATGAGATGATAAGAATCACTAAAGCCATCAAAAGAATATGAGGCAGATACTCAACGGCATCTGTCAATTGGACATTTGACAAGATGTCTCCACCACCAAGCATGATGACGATGTTCACTCAATGAGTTTTACTATATTAGTATTTATTCTATTCATAAATAAATAGTTATGCATGTAAAGGTACTCTGGTATACCAGTCCCATTCCTGTAGCTCAACGTCACGTCACATGGTTTTGACTCTCATGAGATTGATCCATGCATGCATCAATCACTCGTATACGATGGTGATATCATCCTGATCTCTTTCTTTTGTAGCAACACTCATCTGTCTATGATCTGGATGTTGAATACATACTGACTGTGGAACATCCTGATCTGATGATGGAGGATTCGTGGGCTTGTCTGCTGATCTGGACGTCCACTGTGGTAGGACATCCACTGTGTTGGGACAGCACCAACCCCTTTCAGGATCATACACAAACATCATATATGATGCAAAGATACAAACACATCCTACTGGAATCAGAATAGATACGAGTATATAGACATGATGGATTGGAAGAGACATTACTCACATGCTATGGACTGTATCTAGGTGTTGCTATGATGATGATGATGATGATGATGTAAACATCTGCTATGTTGTTGTTGTTGTTGTTGTATTCTTCGTGTTCATTCTATGTATATAGACAAGCATACAGACAAACAGGCATCAATGCATATAGAATGATGTAATCAATGTGACCATTTGTCTTCTGGATGGTTGACTGGCAAATGATATGCCAGGGAGGGACATCCAAAAATACAAAAATGATGATTTTGTATTTTTTTACATCAGATTATGCATGCTATAGTATCCATAGTAAAATATACTATTGAATATATAGTTGCACTCTCAGGGTGAAACTGAGAGCATCTCTCGTCGAGGGAGACCATGGATGCACATGCTCACCCAGATAAGAAGCAAAAAGTGGAGAATGGCGCCTATGCATCCTCAAAGAAGAATATTGTAGAAATACATGGTAAATCATGTATGCATGAAGTGGCCTGGCCTCCTGGTGCGTCTTGTCTTTACTTGTTGTTGCTGTTATGCATTGTCACATGTCTCTCGTTGTCTCTCGTTGTCTCTCCTATGAGAGGCGGACAAAAGCAACAAGGATCGACTATCGTCAGTGATATGGGGAGGTGTGTCCTCAAGAGAGACCATGATACTAATTATAGCTACCTACCTGGTACTGTATAATAATAATAATGATATGATACAATGTACTTGCAGGTCAAGAGGATGCACCTACACTGCCTCCAGCTGCACGGAAGGATGTTCCTGCAGCAAAATCGTATCCGTTTCAGATTGATCCTTTTCAGCAGATATCTATTAACTGTATGGAAGCCGGGCATTCTGTTCTGGTGGCTGCGCATACCTCTGCTGGAAAGACTGTGGTTGCAGAATATGCATTTGCCATGGCTCTCCGTGATGGTGCACGTGTTGTCTATACATCCCCGTTGAAAGCTCTGTCAAATCAGAAATATAGAGAGTTTCAAGAGAAATTTGGAGACGTGGGATTGATCACAGGGGATGTGGTGATCAACCCATCTGCATCATGTCTGGTGATGACAACTGAGATTTTACGGTCCATGTTGTATAGGGGGAGTGAAATCATCCGAGAAGTCTCATTGGTCGTCTATGATGAGATTCATTATCTGAGAGATAAAGAACGGGGTGTTGTATGGGAAGAAAGTATTATTCTGGCACCGAAGAGTACCAGGTTTGCATTTCTTTCTGCAACCCTTCCAAATGCAAGAGATTTTGCAGAATGGATTGCCACAACACATTCGAGTCCTTGTCACGTTGTATATACAGACTATAGACCGACTCCTCTTCAACATTTTCTCTACCCTGCTGGCAGTGAGGGAATATTCCTTGTTGTTGATGATACAAATGTATTTCGAGAGGATGCCTTTAGCAAGGCTATTGGTGCTCTGGAACAAGGTCAGGAGGAGAAGAATGCAAAAAAAGGAGGCAGTTCTTCGTCTTCTAAGAAGGAGCCAAGCGATGTGTCACGACTTATTACTATGATTGTGGAGAAGAATTTAGACCCTGCCATTATCTTTTCCTTTTCCAAGAACGAATGTGAGTCATTAGCAGATCAAGTGTCCCTGTTGGAAGTGAATACACCAGAGGAAAAGCAGATGGTGCATGCGATTTATGACAGCGCTGTCGATGTGCTCAACCACGATGATAGAAAGTTACCTGAAGTTGTCAACATTATCAAGAGAATGGAGCGGGGTATTGGAGTACATCACTCTGGGATGCTTCCTATTTTGAAGGAATTGACAGAGATTTTGTTCCAGGAAGGTTTGATCAAGATATTGTTTGCGACAGAGACATTCTCCACTGGACTCAATATGCCTGCGAAAACTGTTGTGTTTACACATGCGAGAAAGTTTGATGGAGGATCATTCCGATGGATCAGCTCGGGAGAGTATACTCAGATGAGTGGGAGAGCTGGTCGAAGAGGACTGGATGCAAAAGGAACAGTCATTCTCATGGTTGATTCGAAATTGGATCCAGCGACTGCGAAATCTATGCTTCGGGGGACACCAGACCCTTTATATTCTGAATTTCATTTGACATATCCCATGCTGATCAATATGATGCGGGTAGAAGGAGCTCGGGTGGAAGATTTGATACAGCGTTCGTACCGGCAATTCCAGTCAGAAAAGGCAATTCCCTCTTTCAAGCTTCGACTCGAGAAACTTGAAGATGAACTACAGGATATATCTATAGACGATGAATCCTTGATAGAATCATACGCAGGATTATTGGAGCAGTATCATAGATTGCTTGCAACCAAACGTGATGTTGTCCTTGCCCCCAAGGCAGCCTTGCCCTTTCTTCAGCCAGGCAGGCTTGTTCGAATACAGTCGTCGGTTACCACCCTTGCTGCCAAGGAATCGTATTCGATTGATGACATGCACACGTCTGGTTGTTGGGCATCAGTCGTACACTGTGAGATTCTTGGGTCAAAGGAACAACAACAACAACAACAACAACAAGACAACAAGAAGAAGCAACGTCGAGTCATTCTTGACGTACTTGCCATGTGTGATGAGGCGTATGGTCCCAAAGATCCAGTCATACTCCCGGCAAGTGAGTCCTCCCGAGGAGTCGCATTCGTCACGCCGATAGAATTAGATAGAGTGTTGGATATCAGCACGCTACGCGTGCATATACCAAAAGATTTACGTACACGAGAAGAACGAGAAAAAGGAGCACGAGTCCTCCGAGAGGTACAACGGCGATTTGGTACCGCAGAGGGCCCGCCTCTCTTGGATCCAGAAAAAGACATGATGATTACGTCTGACGAATACCGCGAGGTAGTTCAACGACTTGAAAAAATACAGGGCATGTTGGAGAATCATCCAGTGAGGGAACATGGTGAGGACGTTCTGGTATCTCGACTGAAAGCTCTCAGGCACAAGATGGATATCAAGCACAATTGCAGGCTCTTGAGGCAAGAGATACAGAAAGCTCAAGGTCTCGTCCTCGTAGATGATCTCCAGGCACGGTCGAGGGTATTGAACCGATTAGGGTATCTCCAAGAAGAACATATAGTGAGTACAAAGGGAAAGACAGCTGCAGAAATATCCACAGGAGATGAACTCGTCATGTGTGAGCTCTTGTTCAGTGGGGCATTCGGTCCCCTCAAGGTTGACCAAGTTGCTGCACTCGTCTCATGCTTTATTTGGAGAGAAAAGTCAGAATCTCGAGCAAAAGTCCCTCACGACATGGAGGGACCATATGGTCTCTTACGAGACTCTGCAAGAAAGATTGCAAGGGCAGAATCCGAGTGTGACATGGGTGTGGATATTGAAGAATATGTCGAGTCATTCAAACCAGACCTCATGGGCATCGTTATAGAATGGTGCCATGGTGCCACCTTTGCTCACATAGCTGCCCTTGCAGGAGATAAAACCCATGGAGGATCCCTTGTGAGAGCGATACGACGACTTGAAGAGTTATTACGACAGGTATCGAGCGCGTTGAAACTCATTGGAGACACCACCCTTGCAGAGAAGTTTGACACTGCCATTGAGAAGATCAAACGTGATATCATCTTTGCTGCATCTCTCTTTTTGTAAATAGACTATTTTATTTAAGAACCCTACGAGGATTGAACAAAGATGGAGACGTCGTGGACATCTCCGCACATCCAGAGCTGACAGGATGTGCCTGCCGTTTCGTACCATAGTATACATGTACGAGTACAAAATCACCATCATGAATACAATGCAAAGAACCAATCACCATCCGCGTACCACGAGGAGGAGTCGTGTCCTTTACAGCAGACCACTTCCTGTCTACAGTAGAAGAAGGGTTTCTATAGAAATACCAGCCAGCACGGGTGGACACGACGTTGCACCACCATCATCATCAACAGCAGGAGAAGATGATGATGATGATGACTGTATTATTACAGAAACGCTAGAGACTCCTTTGGGTTTACTCCTGGCAGAGAATACAAAGGAGGGATGTGTATATATAGAATCTATAGAACCACATAGCCATGCAGACACATGCGGTGTATTCAAACCAGGAGATATCCTCGTGGCATGCTCTGCAATTGTCATGAAGTCACATCGTCAAGAAAAAGACGGTGACGTGTCAGTGTATAATAGAAATAGCAGGGGGAGAAGGGGGGGATGTTGCTCCACAGGATGTCCAGACTGTCCATTTACCATATCAAACTGGCAGAGGATTATGTTTGACTGCAGGGGAAAGAGTTTTGACGCAGTGATTGCTGCACTCTCTTCTAATAATGCCAGGTGGGTCAGACGAAACACTCCCACCACCATTACTCTGACAGTATCACGAGCAACATGACTTGTGTTTTGTTGACATATGTTGTACAAACATAGTATGTGTATATGTTGAATATCATACCATCTACTATCGTTTTTTCATTCGAGATCCATCCAAGTATTTCTGAGCATCCTCTATAACCAGATATGCATCTTGTGGTTCATTTCCAGGCTCTGACGCCAAGCACATGCTAAAGTTTTTCCATGCTGGTATGATGGCATGACGAAATTCCAACGTAAACAACGACTGCACCAATGAACCAACCACATTCTAGTGATCTGCGAGTATGTACAGTATGTAGATGACTGACAGAGCCACGTACCTGTATGAAATCTTCCAGTCTCGCGTTACAACGGTGGGGTGTAGGCACCTTGGTGGTCTCGTCTCTTTCTGGTGGTGGCACGGTCGTGGACATTGTATTTTATTTTGTTTTGTTCGTATAGATACTCGTAGAATTAAAACATCATGAGAGTATCAACGTATGTAAACACATACATAATAATAATAATATAAAAATGTAAATACCAAATTTGGTATCACAAATCCAACCGCATTCTATAGGCATTGCTTGTCGCATGATAATACCCAAGCAGCTCATCCTCTATAGTAAACCCTACTTTCCTATTATACAGTGCTTTCGCTGCACTGTTTTCACTTTCTACAAAAAGAACAATACTATACTCTCTATTCTTCTTCACCACTGCCACCCTGATATACTCTATAGCATATGACACGAGAAACATTGCACAACCCTTGTTCCTCTCCTCCTCTCTCACCCACAGCTTGCTCAACTGACCATGGAGTGCATGTGCATACATGACACAATACGCTACAACATCATGTTCTGTAGGTGATGAGGACAAGAGAATAAAGACGTATGCATTCTGTTTTTGAACAGTCAGTCGTCTGAACTGATCTCCCCAGCTCTGTGATTTTGTCCAGTGCTTCTTTTCTATAGATACCAGCTGATCCAGTATCCTAGTAACGTCGTGACTCCCCACACATGTCTTGATATACTGGCATGTGCCAGTGAAAGGACAGGATGTCCTGTACTGTTCAAAAACAGACTGAGCAATGGTCTGAGATGATGCGTGACTGTGTAGGACAGTCAGATGATATTGTCTTGCATGCATGGATGGATGGATGGATGGATGTACATTCATGAGAATGTATATTCTATACTCTCTATATAAAAAGAAAATGTTCTATAGCAGCGTAGTATCATAGTATTCCATATGATCATATGATCATATCATGATGATGCAGGCCCATGGCCCAGCCTGACAGGCCACGTGGCACCCTTGTCGGTGGTCTCAAACAATACATGGATGGTGATGCACAACCCTCGTAATAATAATAATAATAATACATTATTACATGTGTACATGCAAGAATCTCTTTGTGGTGTCGAGATTGATGACACACAATGTGTCAATTCATAATTTGATAATTTGACATCATCATCAATAGGGTGTCCTATCACCATGGCTATTCACACCACGAGAATGAGAAATACGAACAATAACGCACACATGGGTTCTCAAGAACGCACACATGGGAATGCAACGGCGACGATAGCCTCGTTAACCGTGGATGATCCAAAAGTTGTCCCAGAGTACCTCGTGAACCTTCAAAAGATGTTCGATGTTGTGTTTGATCTGGATCAAGTGTGTATTTCTGCATCAGGAATGTGTCTGGATGATGCAATATCGACTCTGGAAGGAGATGGGGATGTGTCGGTCTTGTCAAAGGTTGTGTCTGATTTGTCTTTTGTGACAAAGTCTCTTCATGGAGGGGTGTCAAAGCTCTCAAAGATGGTGGATGCATACTGCCATACGATTGCAGCGGATCTACAGGTAGTAGATACAATTCTTCCGAATCCTGAAGACAGCGAGGCTGATATACATGAACTGATTGTAGAGCATGTATATGCCAGTGGGCAGTTTCAATCTGGTGATTGCCTGGCGAGGGAGGCTGGGATTGAGCACTGGGAAGAGATCAAACGGCCGTATATTACATTGTTTGAAATAGAAAAAGAGTTGAAGGAACATCGTCTGGATGCTGCATTGGCATGGGTTGACGAGAATGCCGAGATTCTAAAGGGTAATGTGAGATATATAGAGAATAGATTGCCATTCATGCTCCACAGGTTGTACTTTCTGGATGTGTGTACGACACAGGGTCCTCACGAGGCGATTCAATACGCGCGGAAACATATGCAAATGTTTTATGCGACGCATGGATTGCAGATGCAGCAGTTGCTGGGTGGATTGGCATTTTATCAACCAGGGGTACCCATGGATGATGGCAGTCTTGCTACTCGGAGATATGGTCTTTTGTTTTCTCCTCACAATGATGTGCTGTGGGATGAAGCCAGGGCAGAGTTTCGGAGGCAATTTTGTTACGTGATTAATAAACCACAAGAAAATCCACTTCTTGTGAGTGTCTCGGCAGGATCGTTCGTGCTTCCTACTCTCCTCAAGTACTCTAAAGTAGCAGCAATGGGTCGATCTGCTGGTTCACTGCCACAGTATGTAGATCATCTACCAGTAGAGTTGCCATTGCCGGATGAATTTGCATTTCATTCGACGTTTACATGTCCAGTGTCGAAGGAAAGTAATACAGAGTCAGATCCTGCTCTGATGCTTCCATGTGGTCATTGTTTAAACAAGAGTAGTATTCTCAAACTTGCCAAGGGTACGGCACGGAAATTCAAGTGTCCGTATTGTCCTTCTGAGGCAGTGTTTACTGATTGCAAAGAATTACACTTTGTTTGATGGATGATACAATGTATTATAGTTTTGCAAGGGGTGCATCTTTTTTTGTATGCATTTTGACGTGCGTTCCGTGGCTAATGATGGTTTCATTCCTACAATCAACAATATCCACCGTCATTGTTGCCATGTGTTTTCCGGCACGAACGACACGTGCTCGAACTTCCAATATGGCGTCTGCCACGCCTGGAGAAATATAGTGGATATTCATACTGACAGATACTCCTGGTGTTCCCCATATCGTCACAAGAGCTGCAGAACTCACGACATCGATTAGTGTCGCTATACATCCACCATGCATGGTGGAAAATCCATTCCTTGTCTTGGGTTTGACAACACAACGGCACTGCATGTATCCTTCCTCTGCATGCACCGCATGAATATCACATTCTCCAAGTGCTATTCTATCAAAACATTCCCCCCATGATGTAGTAGTATGTTGCAGTTCAGTATCCCGAGAGTCGACAAGAAACTGTAAAAAAGCAGCACCCAGTTCTGGTGAGCCAGACATTCTTTAAAGAACGCTAGAAAAGACAAAAACCATCCATCATCACGTGCAATAACAATACATGTATACTAGTATATATATATAGAATAGAATACTACTGTACTGTGGTATTCTGATTACTCTCTCCAATAGAGATTTCTCTTTCTACTACGAATAGAATCCAGGGATTCTCATCCCGTTGGTGCACGGCACGTCTCATAGTTGAGACGACGATCTCGAGTCATTCCCAACATACTCGGACCTTTTCCTCGCAAAAGCCTGGCACGCAGGGATTCCAGAGATTCACCTAGCCTCTTCTCTTTGGTTTCTTCAGGTGTCAATTCATCACGATGGCGTGGTGGTCTACGACCATCACTCTGATGCTGGCGTCTGGACATAGACACCTTCTTTCTCTTACTCCGCTGCAAAGGACTGATCCTTTTGCTATATATATAGTAGTATACGTCTGCTGTTAATGGTGAGATGTTCCGTCTCCTCCCTATCAATTTGCTGTGTATCGTATTCACTGCCATTTCCGTGACGTGTTACTTGCCACGTGTGCAAACGGAGGTCAAAACGAAGTTTGCCATTCATGTCGTTCTCATTGATGCGTTGTTAAAAACAACAAAGAACACGTCTTTACGTCCTATACTATTATATACTACTTCTACGAATACTATCGTATCAATACGTATACATACGACATGATGTTTTCGCAACTTCCTCAGTACCTGCTGCTGCTGGTACTCGCTCTGCTGTCGGTACAGTCTGCTGTTGACGCAAATTCAGCATTTCCCCCATGTCCTATTGGTTCAAAGCAGAAGGAATTCCAAGCTACTGTAGCAATGGCAGTGACTCCGTCACAGACGAATAGATGTGGAAAGGATTTCATGGTATCCATGGATAGAAAGAATGGTGAGCCCTCTGTCGTGGTCCTCTCATTTGACTCCTCTGTGGTGTCTCTGGAGAAAAGACCAGCCATACTGGAACTATTTGCCTCGGCAGATGCGAGAGACTTTCCTCCTCAAAATATTACTGTATTTGGTGTTTCATCTTCTGTGACGAATAGCGACTCGTGGGATACGTTGGGTACTGTACTCAAACCCTTTGATCCATCATCAAACTGGATGACTGTCTGCTCTGAAAACATCATACAAGAGGACGCTGTGATGGATCTCGGAACGCTTTCCATTCCCCATTCAGAAGTCGTTAACGCATATGGAGGCATGACATTTCAAATTGACGTGAGCAAAGCAATCGCAAAAGGAATGCATTCCTTTGCTCTGGCCAGAATGATTGAATGTGATGTTGGTCAGTCGAGGGATGTTCCACGAGGAAATATTATTCTTTCAAGTCTGTGCCCAAATGATACAGACTTTCAGGGTCAACAGTATCCTCCTAGACTTGTTCTTGGCAAGCCCTCACCCCCGCCAAAATGTTCATTCAAACGAGGGTATTACAAAATTCACATCAATTCCACAAGTCCAATTACAAACAGGGGTGCAGAGTATTTCCTGACACATTCTCTCAAGTCAAAGGACAAAACCATTGCTGTCACGTCTATCTGGTGGATTCATAAACTCTCAAAGTCGAGACGATTGTGGAAAATACGAGAAGATACCGTCTCTGGTACCGCAATGACATTTTTCGGTGTCAAGAGACGAACAAAGTACTCCTATCTTGGAGGCACAAAGAAGAACAAGCCAAGCCTGGGCACAAAGAAGGACAGCAGAATGAGAATCCTCCCACGAGAGTTGAGATGCTCTCAGGTAGATTGTAACAATGTGTATTTGGTCTCAGATAGGAGACAGAAACAGGGTAAACCATCATACCTGACCATCAACGTGGAGAATCCAGGTCAAAAGACAGTGTCCTGGAAATACTCCTCACAGGCGAACTGGAGGAATGGACTGTATCAGCTGATTTCTTCCTGATGCCATTCAATCTCTCGGTCGGTGTATGTTTGTGTATGTATATGTAAGTATGACATACTTGGTATGTAGTGAGACTCTCAGCACATTGAATTTTGCCACTGGAATAATACACCAAGTCCTCAGGTTGCTCTGACAAGAAGAGACATGTAATTACAACTTTATTTTTCAGTATGAAAACACCGAAAACAATATAACAACAGACTACTGATGATGGTATCAGTTCTTCACGGTGGATCACTCATGCTGTCACGAGGATGGAGAAGAGATTGTCACAACAACCACAATACCGTGTGTATTCATCCATCACCTTTACTCTCGTTGCATCGAATGAATCAAAGATATGAGAGAATAGTTGCAAGGTATGTTTCTGTACGTATGTACGTATGTGGTTGTCCATGTGTTTGAATCTTCACATGTCTTTTGTAGGAGTCACCTGTCCATGTCTCTCCTTGTGAAATTTCCCAATGTTCCTGAGGATGGGTACACGTTGTCAGAATATGATAGATCTTGTGATGTTACGGAGAAATTCTGTAAAACACCGGTGCATGTGTGGGAGATTCATTGTCCAGAATGTCGAGCTGCAGGAAAAGTGCCAGTCCATAGGAAGAGAAAAAATAGAATTCTTTCCGTGTGTCCCCGATGCTCTGGGCTTGGTTTTGTACGATATGTATCTTCTGATATAACAGAAGAGGATGAAGAGGGGTATACGATGATGAGGAGTCCTGGGGACTATTACAGTGATTGACCAGCCAGGAGAGAATTATTTGTTGAATGAATATATGAATGAATGAATCAATGTTTGTTTGTCTCTTTACTTTTTAATACCTGTGGAACAGGTAGTCATAATGAAATCTCCTTCTTTTGAGTACTTTCGTGTCATACTGAGAAACTTATCCTTCTCCGGGCTCCAGAGCATGGAGACCTCCAGTCCTGCCTCCTCATCTCCTACTGGAGTGCTCACCTGAAGAATCACACGGTGAGGAAGCCATAGGGTTCCACCATCTAATACACACATATCTCCTTCACTTGATTCATCCAAAGTGACAAAGGTATCACCAGTATTGAAAATTCGCTGAAACTCTTGAGATGTGTACACAGAGAGGGTTGCCAAGTTTCCAGTCTTCATGTCAACATCCTCTACCCTGGAAACACGGACATCAAATACATTCCAAAAACCTTTCATCTCTTTTTGATCTATTCTACATGTACTAGAATACGTTTTCGATTGTACATCACTATCAGACTGCGTGGATGCCATGTATTGTCCAGGCAATCCTTCCCAGCTCTCCCGATTGACAGCAACCCGCAGCAATGACACATCCAGTTCGGGTGGATGGTCGGCTCCGAGTTCAGACTCTAAGAGCTCGGTAGACATTGTCACACTCACTCGAACTCGTTCTTCTCCATTCCATTGCAAGCAACTCTCAATCACATGCACATCATCGACAGGAGAGTATTCATCTTCAACAGGAGAGTCCCCTCTCTCTTCAGTATCTGGAACCCGACACAATCGCAATGGTCCTCTACTGTACGACCCACCGTCAAAAATAAATAATCCATCTTCATCCTGACTCATTGCATCATACTCCCAATCCTGCACATTATCACGAACTCGTTCAAAATCTGACGTGTCTGCATCCTTCATCAACTCTTCCAAAACATCCATCTTTGATGCATGCGCCTCGTGACGAACAACACAGTCCACCCCATCCACAATATCTCGATCTTCAACACAACATTGAGACACATGATACAGTTTTGTCTTGCCATCCAACCCTATTGGCTCTGCCTGACCTGTAAAGGGTGCATACACTCCCCTATGACCGAGCCACATTCCTCCCAGACTACCACAAAAACTCGACCACAATGGACTTGGTACCATTTCCTCTTTCGTCAGAACTTCCGCAGTCTCCACCACGATTGGACATGTGAGGTATTTTTTTTCATTCGTATTCTTGTTCGACGCTCGCACCACCGTGGCATGCCTGGATCTCTGGATTGTATGTGAATTACAAGGTAACCTCGATAATCCTCCAGCCATCATTCTCGCTTGTTGATTGAGGAATCTACCAGCTGGTAGTAGTATGTTCAATGGAGCACAGAGAACACGTGGGTCCACACACTCTCAAACAAGAGTTGGTACCTGTTTCGTCGTGTATCTATGGAACATATATAAAAATTGTAATTTTACAGTAAAACACTGGTTTATTTTTTGCCCGGATTCTTCTTCAACTTGACACCCAACACCCTGGAGAGCTTGGACAGGATCTGAGGGTTTGGAATAGCCTTTCCACTCTCATACTCATTAATTATCTGCGGCTTTTCATTAATTGCCTGAGCAACCTGAGCCTGTGTCATCTTCTTTGCCAAACGAGCCTGTTGAATCTGCTTTTTGAGTTCAGAACTAACCGTCTCATGTTGAAACACCTCTGTCTCATTCTCCAACTTTTGCAAGTTTTTGGTCGGACCATGAGCATTTTTATTCGAGCCCGCATTCATCTTTTTATTTGTCTCTACACCAGCTCCTACACATGGATATGCCGACAGGATATGAGACATGTGCCGACATGTGATTGACCGACATGTGATTGAGACTCTTGCCCTCATCAAGCATTGTGTGAGGACAACTATACGCATAGTATTCACTACATACCTGATCGTATTGCAGCATTTACTGCAGCAGCAGAGGTTTTCTGAGAGGTGGTCTGATGCTTCTGCTTAAGCACCACGGTATTCCAATCTTGTCCCTGAAGATTCATGGTGTTGTCAGCTTGTACAATATAATAGATATTCGTATGAAATAATAATAATAATGTCGTTTTTATAGATATGAGGGTAGTATTTGATGTTTGATTTTTCTGGTGGTTTCTTTCTTCCTTTAGTAAAGGACCTTTACTATATGAGTGAATGAAGGAACGAATGAATGAAGGAATGAAGGAATCCAAGGAGTAGTATTCACAACCACAAGAGAGATAGACAGATAGACAGATAGACAGACAGACAGACAGATCTGTCCTCTTGCTCCATGCAATGCATGGAGACTCTCTCTCTAGATCTGCCTTCCGCAGTGGTAGTTGGTATCGTCGTCATTGCAATGATCTACAGTGAATCAACCTAGCAGTGACCAACATGGTATCATTAATTAATTACAAATACATATCATCATAGACTCGCGGGTTCTACTACGGATACGCACCAGGTCACCACCAACCGCTGATGCTACCAACGAGATTCTGTTACTCGTTGACCGCACCGGGGGCAGTATTTTCGTTGAGTAGGACTATCTGTTACCTTTATATATAATAAATAAACAATTTTAATGCTGCTTCTATGTCAATAACGCCCTGTACATGGTATATGCATACACTGGTGGAATTCAAACATCCACCTTGAAAGGTTGGTTCACAGCAACAGTATTGTTTTCAATCATTCATGACTGGTATTGAT
>PJEL010002682.1_pt1 | contig 16003 bp, 11 predicted proteins | sample 1853271 | NCBI WGS metagenome assembly PJEL01 (sample SAMN08108733, study PRJNA415343) | Invertebrate metagenome, whole genome shotgun sequencing project. | host: Globobulimina | place: Sweden: Gullmar Fjord | collected 2015-08
TAGTCGCCAATTCTGGGCGTCTGCAAAATCGAGATCTTCACAATAGCTTAAAGCTAAATCCCAATTTGCCGTTACATTACCATCTTGTTTTTGCCAAACCAGCCCCGCGTTGTTATCGGTGATGGTAAAATCACCGTTATCGGTGAAAGATTGTTCATTTATCTCATCACCACGAACACATCGTACAAAATAACCGTTAGACCTGGAAGTGTTGGAGTAGGCGTAACCATAGGAGAAATCGACATGCCCTGCTGTTTGGGGAAAGGCTGCATAGATAGTAGAAGTCCAATAATACAAAGGAGTTGTGCCGGGGAAATATGTCTGATCTATTGCTGGCTTAAAATTATCATAATTAACTATGTTTTGTAACTCTTTGTCAGTTGGAAGCCTCCAGTCCTGATAACCAGCCAGGCTGAGATTGCCGCAAACATCAATTGTCCCTGACGGATTATAAACGTCATCAACAATGCCATTTGCCTGATACCAGTTATAGGTTATATGATCATCTTCACTTTGCCACATCAGACCAGTTACATTATCAGTGGTAGTTCCATCACCATTTAAGGTATACGATGGGGGATTTATGCTGTAGTCGCTGTCTTCTCCAAAAGTAACTGTGTAAGAAGTTGTTTGGCCGGTATCAGGAATGAGTCCAGGTACCTGTGATGAAATTGATCCTGCACAATCAGTGCTCCCAAAGCTCTGCGCGAAGTCCTCAAGATCGATTTGAGATAAGTCTGAAAGATATGACGTAAGGTCAAGCCCATCAATGTCACTGTCATTTCCTTCCAGATCTGCAAAGCAGAATGCAGTGTATCCGAATCCAGCGTCAAAGCCACCGGCATATCCAATTATTCCTGGCTCAAAACTCAAAGTGTAGGAAACAGGCAGGATCAGTTCTGAAACGCCATCGCTACCGAAATCAAAGGCAGCTGTTACAACATTTCCAGAAGTTATATTAAGTCGCAATGTGACATCTTCAACCCCAATTAATAAGTCGGAGATATCAGTCTGGTAGAGATTTGTATCTACCTCAGCCAGTTCAGTGTCAAATAAAGCATTAACATTACCGTTAAGGTCAGCCCAGAGAAATAAGTATAGTTCTTCGTAGCCATGTCTGCTAAAGGCATCGTCTTTGGAAAAAAGCAGTATCCCTACTCCTGACTCGGGGATGACTCCATTCGCAAAGTTGAACTTTGCCTCTATAGACCCACCCTGGTTTGACTGGATCAGGTAATCCGGGTCTTTTAAAATAACTTCATATAGAACTTCCGTATCGTTTTTGCAGCCATCCTTATCGTTTAGATTGAGAGCACCAAAATTTTCAGCGTCAGGGGGTAATGATAATGAGCAACCGAATTCATAGGTCTCTGGTCCACTTGGGCCATGAGGTGGTTCTAGGCCGTCCTCGAATACATCTGAAAAATCAGCATTACCAGCAGGACCTCCCGTAACTTTAAAAAAATCAACTCCATAGCTGTATTCAGGATTATCATTTGCTGAAGGTGCGAGCTTGATACCAAAACTGATGCTCTGCTCGTTTGCATCGTTAACACTTGCAGTTACAAAAGATCCACCGTCTTCACTAAGTGCAGCATTGATTGTCTTGCCGTTAACAGTGACGATACATGTGCCATCATCATTTACGGAGTAAATTCCTGTAAGGATTTGTGTTTGATTAGCTCCAATAACATTATGATTATATGTCATTTCCATAGAGAAAGAACCTTGGCCATCAAAAACAAGTTTACTGAAGGAAGAAATGACGCCGTCTGAGGTACTTGTATAATCGGTCATGTAATAGGTATCAATGAGACTGGCATTGGTGTAACCACTACTTCCAGCCTTTACGCCAAACCAGAGAGCTTGGTTGTTACTGTCACCGACATCAGCCCCAATGAATATGGTGCCATCATCTTTAATCCCTCCAGTAATTACACTTGGCTCCGGTGTTTGCATGGAAAATGTACCGTCATCATTAACCGAATAAGAACCGGTGTAATTATCCAAGATGTTGGCGGCATTGCTGTATTCGCTGTATGTCATACTGGCATTGAATCCACCGATTCCATTAAAGATTAGTGTGCCTATCTGGCAGGCCGTCCCTCCAACACCACGACGCATGGAAGAGATATAATATGTTCCACTTAAACTGGCGTTGGTATATCCGGATACTCCAGCTAAAATTCCTACCCCAGACATCTGCAAATCATCGTCTTTCACATCACTATATATCGCTACGTCTTTACTATTATTTATAGCAAGATCAAAGGTTAGGGAGTTGGATGGTGACAAGAAACCAAGGCCATATGCATTCATAACATAGGTCCCTACGCCGTTTTCAAGCATATTGCTGCCATACATATCACTCACTTCTGCAGTCATGGAAAAACTACCTGTGCCATCAAGAGAAACGTTGCGAACCGCTGATTTATCTGATGATGGATAATAACTTAATTCAGCGATGTGATATGTTCCAGCAAAGTCGGATTCACTGCCAAGAAGATTTCCAATAAAGGAGTTTAATGGATCAATATCTAAACCATCCGAGACTCCATCACTATCGCTATCAGCTGACAACGGATTTGTCCCTGCTGAAACTTCTGCCCCGTCTTTCAAGCCATCGCCATCTGTGTCTGGGTTGTTCGAGTTTGTGCCCAGGTCAACTTCTTCAAAATCGGTGAGGCCATCGCTGTCACTGTCAGGAGGAGGAGCATTGCTTATCAAAGAAAAGTCGTTAAATGTTGCTTGATCTCCGGCACCTATCCCTATCATTGCCGAAGAGAACGGTGGTTGAGTTATATTATACAAACTGGACAGAGGATTCTGCAGGTCACTCGGTTCATATACATTAAGGTAAATCCGACTCTGTGAGTCAGTAAAAAGGTGGAGTTTATAGAAGGTATTTAAGGAGATATTTGCCTGAGCGAAGCCTATGAGGGTATTTGTCTGACCGTCGGGGGTTACTTGGTTATGCCAAACGCTTAATCCACGAACTGGATCAACAATATCAGGATCTTCGTCATAGTCTATTTCCAGCATGATAGCATATTCATCGTAAGTGCCTGATGCTATGCTACTAGGGACAAGCATAAAGCCAACGCCAACATCCTTTCTGTCAACGTCAGTACCATCTATCCGTACGAGAGTTTCAAGTGATAAGTTTGCGATGCTAAAAGACTGACCATTGGCAACAAGAGCGGCGGTCCCGGAAGAGCCTGACACACCATGATACCCCAGGTCAGTGGCTTCAAGGACAGGATGATCCCAAGTGCCGATAAATACATCCCACAGAGCAGATGTTTTAATTTCATCATCAAAATTATCGCTGATAATAATTTTATCCAACTCATGGATCGTAGGTGGGGTATCACTCCAATAATCCACTTCTTTGACAAGTCCTAATCCTGGAACAATATACTCATACCAATAAGGGCTACTTTCGTTTGAATCATGTTTCCGGTTCACAACAGCAGTGTATGGCCCGCCATATGGAAGAGTGACGCTTTCAGATGCCATTATTTCAGTAACATCATCACCGCAGCTCCACGTTGTACCCACAGGCCCACTTTGCAGGACAATACATTCTGTTCCTGATCCAGAATCGCACATGTAAATGGCATTTTCAGTCGATCTTAAATAGATGTCTTGTGTAGTTCCTTCATTATCATAGTTGAATTCTTGCAAATGAAAATAATTCTGGGAACACAGAGTTACTTCCTTAATCACTTCCATCGTCATAGTCCACGAATTGGACGGAGAAGCACTATCTGTGCGCGTATGTACAAATTTTTGACCAACATGCACTGGCATTAACAGATCAGCGGAACTTGCTATCCCGCTTATGCAAAATTGCATCAATAGTACCAACATCAAGAGAAATCCATTTTTCATCATTTTGTTCCTTATCAACTTTCCAGGCGACTTTTAAAATGCCCGGAATCTTTACGGTTACTCTTCATATAAAGAATATTGTTTCAAATAAACAACCAAGTTTTTTAATGCAATATTTACACCGAATCTAACAAGGACTAACAAGTCTTTGTGTAGCAGGGGAAGGATTCATTACACACAAGTATGAGTAGAGTTAAATATACGATAAATTCCGGAATATCGATTATTCCCTCCAGAAATGCGGAATATATTCATACAGCAACAAGGGCATTTTACTGCTGCCACAATACATGCAACATATAGATATAATATGAAAATAGGTTGTTTTTTTGTCCGGTGGTAATCAGGCAAGGAGTCTCTGAGTTGCAAGATATTGGCGTAGGATTTGTGTTCTCCCGGAAAACCGGTCCATACTTTCCGGAAGAACTAGAAGCAAGGAGAGAAAACAACAAAATTTCCTACCTTGCTCCTGCCAATGTTAACAGATTAAGCAACTTTGCAAGTTTAGATGTATCGTAAACATCCAAACCAAGGATATTGGCACAATTTTATTGAAGCAGCTTAATCGTAAAAGAGTATTTCGTCTTGCATCATTTAAGCTCATACTCTGCCTCCACTGTGTGCACAGCACCTTTGGGAGTCAGCACGCTGGAGTAAAGATAAAACCTGGTAACTGGAAATTCGGGCAGAGAAAACAAAGCGTTGCCGGCCAGAAACTGGGTCACTCGGTTTATGGGAGTTTTTTTTAACCGGGCCAGGGTGATGTGTGGAGAAAATTTGCGTTTTTCCGGTGTAATACCGCATCCTGCAAGGGCACCATCTATCTTTTTTCGTAGGGCAAGTAATGGCTCACTTTTCTCCATGCCAACCCAGAGCACTCTCGGATTTTTGCGGGGCGGGAAATGTCCCAGGCCTTTCAAGGTCAGGGGAAAACCATCTGCTTTGACCTGTTCAAGTTCGGAACGAATATCATGGAAAAGGCCACCATCAACCTCGCCAATAAAACGGACGGTGAGATGCAGTTGATCCTGGGGAACCCACCTGGCTCCAGGCAGTCCGTAGCTGATACCGTTTAATTCATTTTTTATCGGCTCTGGAAAATCTATGGCCACAAAAAGTCGCATAACCCTCCTTTCCCTCTTTTTTTTCCTATTGCCCCTCCATCAACTTTTGCAGACAGGGGCTCTCTAGTTTGCTGCCTTTTTCCTGAGACATTTGTTCCCACAGATACATCAGACCGGTTGCCGGTAAAAAAAACTGTGGCACCAACATGACGCCGCTGGCCGCTATGCCGGATGCCGTTGTCGGTAAAGCCTTTACAGACGGATCAGCCAGTTGACCTTTGATGTGAACCGGAGTGATCGTAGACCAGAACCTCTTTTTCTTTTTTGGGTGAAGAACCATGTCAATGGTTTCAGCTCCGAGATCCACTGTCCCGCCGCCAGTGAGGAGAACACGGGATGAATCAAAAATGAAAGACTTTGTCGTCAAAAGACCTTCATCTGCCTGCAAACCAACAACGCCGCAGTTAATTTCAGCATAACTCTCCCGCCTAATGGTCTTACTGATTGACCAGCCCAGCAGATCCATGGCAAGGAGATCCATAATCGGACGGGGGATTCTGCCCTGGTCAAGTACCATCTCCACATCACCCAGCAAATTTGCTGCGATATCATGTGGAGAAAAACCGCTACTGCTGATATCTGCGTAGAGGTTGAAATTACCCTCCACTGGTACATCTTTTTTAAAGTGGGACAGGGTATTGCCAAGATCTACGTCATCGGCGGTTATTTCAAGGTTCATCTGGGGAGGGGAAAGGTTGCCATCCACAAATGCATTTCCTTCAATAGAACCTCCCTCAAATATAAAGGAGACAGGATCAATAACCAGCTGTCCATCTTTCAGACGGAGCCCCATCTCGACACTGTCCACCCGCGACTTTTCTCCTCCGAATTGATGCAAATCCACATCAAGGGACAGGTCTAAAGTGTGGAGAAAGTCAAACGAGAGATGGTCGCGGTCAAAGAGAAATGAAGTGTTTGTTGGTTTGTTGGCTTTTTTTCTTTTATTCGGTGCATCCGCTGTTGTATTTGCTAGATGCTCGCTCTTGTCGGCCTGAAGCCCAAAATCAGACAAATGAAAAATCGGAGCAGCAATACGACCTTCAAGCTGCGGGATCTCACTGGTAAATACGCCTGTAAGTTTTGTTGTCAGTTCAGTTTGCCCAACTTGCAATTTTCCCTCAAAGGTCCCTTTGTCTCCTTCTTTAGAAACAATACCATTTCCCTTTAGCGAAGCTACGCGGGACAGGTCAAAATTTACCAGGGAGGACAATGAGCTTGGCGGGGAAGAAAAATCCACAGTCAGGCTGACCCCTCGCAGATAATCATCCGTACTAAAATCACCCAAAATAAGTCCGCCCTGGGCTGTGAGAATTAAATCATCTGTACGGCCAGCCTCAAGGGTCACATCCGTGACCTCTGATTGGCTCTTAGAACCGAGAAAATGTGCTTTAAGCGATACAGGGCCAACCTCCGGTAGAGGATAATTAAAAAGATAGGCAATGCGCTCGGTACGTATTGCTGTAGCTTCTAACTGCAGAGCAATACCGGAATTGGGGAGATCTGAAAGGGGGATTTTGTCAATACGGCCAGTGGCGCTGACATGAAGCTCTGGAGACTGGCCTAACTGTACATCAATGTCCTCCACAGCCAAATCCTTATAGGACGGAGCCGTTAAACGAACAGTACCCACTGCCCTGCCGAGTTCCGGCAAATCATCAAGAAGATAGCCCTGCACGCTGGCGGTATCCGGTGAATCAACCTTTATCAGGATATCAAGGTCTCCAAAGGGTTGCTCAGCCTTAAAATTATCAAGTAGACCATGGCCGCTCATGTCTACCTGCAAGCCGTGACTGTTTGTGCCTTGAGCTGTCAAATCGCTTATCAAATAGCCGGCCCCCTGGGAAGCAACAGAAGTGAAAAAGGTTAGATTGCTGATGGCTTGCAGATCCACCGGCAAGAACCATTTGAGTAACTCTGGTTCACTGACGGCACCTGATATTTTGGTTTTCACACCCTGCAGGGCGAGTAGATCTTCAACAGAGCCAGCTATCTGCAAGGCAATTACGTTCTGGTGGTTCACAGAAACGTCCAGGTTGCTAAGAGACAGGGCATGAAGATCTCCCCGCACCTGCCCTTGGCCCTGCAGGCGACCAGCTAAAGGGATTTGCAGCTTGAGGACATCCAGGGCAGGAGCAACATCAGCAATATCAGCTTTAACGAGAAAATCGCCACCTTGCATACCTAATAGATCATCAACAGAGCCAGCTATCTGCAGGGCAATAATGTTCTGGTGGTTCACAGAAATATTCAGGTCATTAAGGGCCAGGGAATCCAGATCACCCTGCACTTGGCCTTGGGCCTGCAAGCGACCAGCTAAAGGGATTTGCAGCTTGAGGATATCCAGGGCAGGAGCAACATCAGCAATATCAGCTTTAACGAGAAAATCGGCTCCCTTTTTTCTCTTCAGATCATCAATTGTGCCTGAAAGAGCCAGATTAATCGGTTGGCTATGAATTTCTATATTGAGGGGATAAGCTTCATCATGGATATTATTGGTTAAGGCACCTAACTGACCGGACAACGACAATGGCGTACCGGAAACAGTGCCTTTTCCTGAAAAAGATAACGGTTTGTGATTGAGAACATCCCTAATGGAAAAATTATCCAGCTTGGCCCTGATTTCCTTATCACTTTTTTCCTGCTTAATGGTAAGAGCTATATTGCGAATGGACACGCGCTCAAGAATAATATTAGGAAATAAGTCAACAAGCTCATCATCAAAAAAAGCATCATCATCTGTATCTTCTTCTGCCTTTGTTACCCATATCACTTTCCCCCCGTCAATATCCAACCGGATAAGCTGAAAAACTCCGTCTAATAACGGACGCAGGGCAAACTGAAATTCAAGATGGTCAAAGGAGAAAATGTCATCACTGTCTTCTGGTGACAGGGTGACGGAAGAGACGGAAAGAGAAGGAGAAAAAGAAACATTAACCCGGAAAGGACCCTCAACAATCAGGGTGTAATCAGTAAATTTAGCCACCAGCTCGGTGAGCGCATGCCGGTAATCAGCATCGTCATACGTTGTCAGAACAAATCCAACAGCCCCAAGGATAAGAAGAATCACTCCAAACAGGAGGGAAAGCAGTATTTTTAGCCACGTTTTTATCATTTTTTTCATGCTTATAAAGCCGAACTTAGCGGCGCGTAGCGTCCGGTTTAGTGAGACTTATGCCTTTGGTATAAAAGAAAAATTGCTATTCCTTACGTTGCCAGGTCGTCATAACATATGGGAATTCTCCGGGAACGGACTCCGAGTGAACGGGGATAAAATCATCGGTGGAAAATTTAGGGAAATAGACATCTCCATCCACCTTGGCATCAAAGGTGGTGAGGATCAGACCGGTGGCCAGGGGCAGGGCCAGCTGATAGATCTGGGCACCGCCAATAACGAAAACCTTTTCTGCCTCCGGGCAGCAATCAAGAGCTTTTTCCATGCTGTCCACCACCCCACAACCGGCAGCCTGCCACTTGGCATTGCGGGTGATGACAATATTGCGGCGGCCGGGCAGGGGACGGCCAATGGACTCATAGGTTTTTCTGCCCATGATGAGCGGATGCCCCCAGGTTATTTCCTTGAAGCGTTTTTGTTCGCCGGGGATATGCCAGGGGATTTCGCTTCCCCGGCCAATTACCCGATTAGCTGCCATGGCAGCGATCAGTATTATTTCCATTCGTTTTGTCGGATCAGAGCAATACTATTTTACGGAAATACCCTTATTAAATTCTCCCTTGACCTCGGAGCCATCAGGCGAGGTGAGCACTCCCTGGCCATGGAACATTCCAGCCTCAAATTGCCCGACATACTTTGCGCCGTTTGGCAAGGTCATTGTTCCGTGTCCATGAAACAGATTGTTTTTAAAACTACCTACATACTTGGCTCCATCGACAAAGGTCTTTGATCCTTCGCCGGACAACGCCCCATTGACGAATACTCCCTGTAACACCGAGTCATCTGCCAGGGTCATGGTACCCTTGCCATTGGGGGAGTCATCTGCAAATTCTCCGTCATACTTGAAGGTGTTCTTCTTGGTCAAAACGCCATGACCGCTGTATTCACCATTTTTAAATTCACCCTCATAGACAACTTCCTTTTTAGGAAAGGTAAAGGTGCCTTTTCCATGTGGTAAACCATCTTTAAATTCGCCCTCATACTTATTGCCAACAGCATATTCCATTGTTCCCTTGCCGTTAACGCAGTCACCCTGCACGCATTTATCACTTTTTTGCAGTTCCTGGGCTTGCTGGATAGCTGCAAAACTTAATTGTGCAACCAAACAGGTTGTAACGAAAAAAAATAAACTGATCAGTCTCATGCGTTTTCTCCTTCTTAAAAAAGTATCTACTGTTACCTTGCCACCTCAAAAAAAATACTTGGAGAGAATGACCAGATGCTGGTGTCAGTTGTGTGAAGCGTTGTCGATTTATTGGGGAGCAAAAAAATCTTCTTTGATTGCCTGCCTCCAGGCAACATCGGAGAGCTGCCATTCTTTTTTATGCCGCAGTAGTACCATGTCAAAGCGATAGAGATCAGCCTGTAAACGCAGCAGGGTTTGCGCATCAGTGACCGGTGAGCCGGCCATGGCAACAAAAAGCTCTAGCTGTGCCTTGTTCGCTTCAGGAAAGGTCAGTTCTCCAACCCGAGTGAAAAGGTGGATGTTTTTATGGCGCAGGAAATATCCGGCTGTTATACGAACAATGTCTCGCTTGTTTCTTTTGTCAGCATCACTGTAGGTCTCAGAAATCAGCTTCTTGATGGCAGAAAGATCTCGTTTTTCAGCCGCCTCTTCCCCGGTAGCGACAAAACGTTGGATCTGGCTTTCCGGGGAGTCGTCTTTTTTGGTGCAGGCAGAAAAAATGATTGCGATACAGATCAGCAGCCAGACAGTGGTGACCGCCTTGCCTTTTTTCTCTGAAAAAAAATTTATGAGCGTCATGACCTGGCCGATTACCTTAATTCTTCCTTTTCAAGCAACTTGCCTAAAATATATGCCGCTTCGCCGGTCAGCTCAGTACATATTTTTCGGCGACTGTCAGGATTTGTGTAATAATCCTTGACCGCATCACGGTCTCCCCAGTTTATACGGGCAATATCTCTACAGGTGTTACCGCCGAAAGGTTTAGCAAGCTTGTCGAATTTTTTTATGAATTTATTGCTTACAGTCCACATACGAGGATTTTCTTTTTCATCTAAGTTTCCCCGGCTGTACATACTCGAAATAACTGCCACGCCACCAAGCAAAATGCCACAGACGTTGCCAGTGCTGGCAATACCACCAGCAAAAGCGCCCACCGCCTTAATGGCTGACTCGTCAATAGCGCCAATTTTTTCCTGGCCTACAGCCAGGATAGCCTGGCTTCAATGAAGTCTTTTTTGAAACAGCTCAATAGCTTTGTCGCGCATCTCTTCCGGGGTAGTCATCTAAACCTCGTTATAGTATTTGTATCAGCAGTCGTCAGGATAGCGTTGATCGTATTTTACTCTCATGTGGGGTGAAAAACAAGAAGAGTGAGAGGGGGCTTTATCAATAGGGAAATAAACGTACAGAGCAGAAGCCTTGGTTTATTGAAATTTCAGCTTGATTTCTTATTTTTTTGTGTGATAGAGTTTTTTTGTGCTACTTTGTGTAACATTGTTTTTCATACAATATCTATTAACTCGGACGAGGAAGAAAAAAGATGAGAAGTGCTTTGCTTGCTGTAACATTGGTTATGATGTGTGCCAATAGTGCATTTGCCTGGAGCGGTCCTAAGGCCACAGCCGCATCGGACAAGTACAAAACTCATAGCGGTCCTAATACCTCTGTCAGTGAAAAAGTAAATACCTCGCTTGGGGATATTATGTTAGCCGAAAAATATCGGTATACAAAAACATCGTTAACAGAGACCCGCAGACAGCACAAAAAGATAAATCAGTAAAATATACATATTTTTAGTAAGCTAAGATGGCAAAAGCTTGTCCGAGCAAGTTTCCAGGCCATCATTTTTAGTTGATCTTACCTCACTCCGGTCCGTTTCCGCCGCGTTTTACCCATACCGTTTATAAAACGTTTCAGCACTTCAAAATACATCTTTCCGGCAACAGTGGTTATTGTATTGTGTCCGGCTCCCGGCACGGCCTGAAATTGTTTTTGCAGGGCAGCACATTCCATCTGCAGCTCAGCAGCATTATTCAACTCGATAATATCATCCAGCTGCCCATGGATCATGTACGTGGGCAGTGAAATGGTGCGGATCTTTTCAATATTGTGAAAGCCGTCATCTTCTGTGAGCCCAGTTCTGTCCAGATTAACCCCCACTGCTTTTAGTACCGGTAAGGTGAAGGCAAAGGCACTGTCTAGTACCAGTCCCTTGATCTGTTCAGGATGTGCTGCTGCCAGTTCAATTGCCGGAGCACTGCCAAGTGATCGGCCCATAACAAGCAGTTTGCCACTGTATTTCATGGCGGCAAGCTTTTGGCTGACCGCTGTAAGTATGGCATGGGCATCATGCATCATATTGGTTGCCGACGGGGTGCCGCTGCTTAAGCCGTATCCCCGGTATTCTGCGGCAATAAAGGAAACTTGCTGCTCTTTATAGCCTTCAGCCATATCATCATAATCAGCTACTATCTCACCGTTTCCGTGGAAGAAGAGAATGATCGGCGCTTCCTCGTCGTCAATAAGATGGTAGCGGATATGCACTGTTTCACCATCAATATTTATAAGCTGGTCTTTGGATGTGTCCGGTGGGGGAGTGCCGTCATCCGGACGAGGAAAAAACATAAAGGACTGAATTTCAGGTTGGTCCATTTTTTCGTAGGAGTATTGTTGCTGCATAGTTGTATGTCCGATGCTGAAGTTTGTTGGTAATCACATTTAAAAAAGCCTTTTGCAAAATCAAAATGAAGATAAAAGTTAAATTGTATTTGCGCAATAATAAACCGAAAAGCCACTTGGTATAGATTATTAATTGCAAAAAAAGATTTGTGTCTTAGCGTCTTAGGTAAAGAAGCACAGAGTTAATCTCAATAAGGCAAGGAGCCGGAATGACCAATAAAAGTCAACGAATAGAAGAGCATCTTATTGTCGAAGAGCCATTTTATCTGCCGCAAAAAAATGAACTTGAAATTGCCCTTGCCGCCTATAAAAATGGTATTCCGTTGCTGCTTAAGGGGCCCACCGGCAGTGGTAAAACTCGTTTTATGCAATTTCTGGCCTGGAAAATAGGGCGCCCCCTTATAACCGTGTCCTGTCATGATGATCTGTCAACCAGTGATCTGGTTGGTCGCTATCTGATCCGCGGTGGGGAAACGCGCTGGGTGGACGGGCCGATGACCCTGGCCGTACGGCATGGAGCCATTTGTTATCTTGATGAGGTGGTGGAGGCCCGCAAGGACACCACGGTGGTCATCCATCCCCTGGCTGACGACCGGCGTGAGCTGGCCATTGAAAAATTAGGCGAGCTGCTCACAGCGCCTAAGGAGTTTATGTTGGCTGTCTCCTATAACCCTGGCTATCAGTCTGTTTTAAAAGACTTGAAACAATCGACAAGGCAGCGATTTGTGGCCCTGGAGCTTGCCTATCCGTCAGCTGCACTTGAAACGGAAATTGTCAGCCATGAGGCAGAGATTGACGAGAAGCTGGCGCGTTCGTTGGTTCGTATTGCCGAGATGACCAGAGGTTTGAAGGATTCTGGCCTGCAGGAAGGGGCCAGTACCAGACTGTTGGTGCATGCCGCTGCCTTGATTAATGAAGGAATAGCACCCCGGGAGGCCTGCCGGGTGACAATTTCCGAGGCCCTGTCCGATGATCATGAACTGGTAGCTGCTATAAACGAGATGATAAGTTCCGTGCTTTAGTAGGCACTCCCATGCACAGAATCTTGTCGCGATCAGGGCGTCCGATATAGCGCTGCTATTGTCGCCCACACCTTGCTTGCGATAATTTTCTGTACCTGTGAGCGCTTACTGGCTCTCATTTAGAGCAACTATTACCCTATGATTGTTTATGTGCTTAAAGAGGATATATGGAAAACGGTACCGTAAATATTCATCGCCTGCATCAGTTAATCCCTGCCAGTGGGTTGATTGACTGGGAAGAGGATGAGTTCCTGGAGCAGTTGGCAAAGCATGAGCCATCCATCCAGGAGATTCTTTTGCAGCAGATACAGGTCATCTGGCCGGTGAGTACAGCTCTCTGTTTTACCTTTCTTGAAGAGGTGGAAAATGGGCTTCGCGGCCTGGACAGTGCTCAGCTTGCCGATTGGGTCAAGGAGATTCTTGATATTTATGAAGCAGAAGGCTTGAAGGCCGCCAGGACCTACATTGATGATGTGGAAAATAATTTCCTCTGCCAGATTCGTGGAGAGAGTGGTTTACGCTTTGGGGAGGCGGAAAGTAGGCTGCTTCCTTATATTCTCGGTCTTTCCGGAGGCAATGTGCAGTTGCAGACAGCCCCGCAGGTTTCCACAGATACTGAGACAATTTTTGTGCCCCGGCAGATACATCTTATGGCTGACAGCGGCGGGGATTTTCTGGTGTACAAGTTGATCGCCTCCTATCAGTGGGCCTTGCTGGAAAATGATCTGTACTGGCAAGGCACAGGAGGGGACGATGATACCCTCTCGAAATTTTTGGCCACCTTTTCACAACCACTACTGGCAGGTGAAGTCTATCATTTTGTTCAAACCCTTCGAGCCACTGTTTTGCTGCAGGAAAATCTCCCAGGACTGATGGCTGACTGCCGGGTTGTTTTCAAGCAATTGCTGCAAAAAAAGCCAGTGGCCCCATTGTCAGGGGTGGAAGACGCCTTGGAGCATGCAAGGCAATGGCTGCTTGCCTTGGCAGCAGGAGAAAAACATCATTCCGGGCCTGCCCAGGTGATAAATATTTTTGCACCTTTACTTGATCCTGATTGCAGCACAGAAGATATATCTAGCATAACGCGTGAATTCTATGATGCTTTTTGTGCCGGTTGTGAGCATAGCGCCATAGAACCTTTACTTTTTCAGGGGGAACTACGGCCTGGAGATGCCTTGCGGGCTCGTCTGCGCCGACGGGAAGCCAGTAAACAGCAATTTATTGAGGCTTTGTCTCTCGTTCTGCCCCCGGAAAGGAGTACAGATGAGCAGATCCTTGATGAAATTGAGGAAATAACCGGTCCTAAAACAGCGAATGCCATGGAAAACGGGGCCACCATCACAGCGGCCAGACCATTCGAACAGGAAGAGCGGCAAGAATATCCCTCCACTGATGATCCTCGCTACATCTGTGTTGATGATGAAAATATCGAATTGCCTGAAGAGCTGCGCCAGCTTGCAAGAGAGATTATTGACGATCTCGGCTCAGTACCCCTCTACTATATAGCCAGTGCCAGCCAGATGGCAGGTTCCCAGGGCAAAAGTCCAGTCAGGGCTCCTGAATCTCCCCTCGGTACAGCCTTGCAGGGAGACAACCTTTTTGATGAATGGGATTTTCGCCGCCAGGGGTTTCGTAAGAACTGGTGCCGGATTATAGAGAAGAAAATTACTCCGGTAAAAGGCACTTTTGTTCGTTCTACCCTGGAAAAATACCGGGGACAGATCATGCAGATGCGGCGTCAGTTTGAGATGATGCGCACCCAGCATCGTTTTGTCCGTCGCCAGAAAGACGGTGATGAGATAGATATTGATGCACTCATCGAGGCCATTGCCGACCAAAAGGCTGGATTTGTACCTTCAGAGCGACTTTTTGTCCGTCTGCAGCGAGATGAACGTGATATTGCCGCACTGTTTCTGGTGGATATGTCTTCGTCCACAGAAGGCTGGGTGGGCACGGCCCTGAAAGAATCATTGGTGCTTTTAAGCGAATCCCTTGATGCCTTGGGCGACCGTTATGCAATTTATGGTTTTTCCGGTATGCGGCGCAGCCGCAGTGAGATCTTTCACGTCAAGAATTTTGAGGAATCGTACTCAGAAGAGATTAAGGATCGCATCGCCGCCATTGCCCCCATGGATTACACCCGCATGGGGCCACCAATTCGCTATTTTTCGGCCAGGCTGCAGGAGGTTGAAGCCAGGGTACGGCTGCTTGTGATTCTCACCGACGGGAAACCGGAAGACTATGATGACTACAAAGGAGAGTATGCCATTGAGGATACCCGTCATGCCCTGATTGAGGCAAAGAGTAACGGTATCCATCCGTTTTGCATAACCATTGATAAGGAGGCCCAGGATTACATGGCCCACATGTTTGGGGCAATTAATTACACCTTTATTGATGATGTGAAAAAATTGCCCCTCCGTGTGCCGGAAATATATCGAACTTTGACCAGTTGAGGGTTTTAGTCCGCAACCATATAATCCTTTAATTTTTCAAGCAGTGAGTCCGGCAGTTCTTTTTTATGGAGAAATGCGTCTGCCTCTTCACCGGTGATCTGCTGTTTGATTTCCACCGGTAGAGAGCGAAGGATAGCCATTCTTTCCGGATCAGGCTTTTCTTTTCCTGTCATTTTGTCGTTCCTTGTTCGTTGAATTAGTCGAGTAAGTTAGCCGGAGCGAAATATTCTTTCGGATGCTTGCAGACCGGGCATTTGTCCGGAGCTTCTGTTGCATCGGTTGTGAAACCGCATTTTGAGCATTTCCACTTGGTTGGCTCCTCACTCTTGTACAAAGTACCGTTTTCAAGCATTGCCAGTAGTTTTTGGTAACGATCCCGGTGATGGGCTTCTACCCTGGCGATTTGCTCAAAAAGGGTGGCCGCCTCCATATTGCCTTCCTCACGGGCCTCTTTGGCAAAGGTCGGGTACATGTCAGTGGTTTCGTAGTCTTCACCCTCAATTGCCGCTTTCAGGTTGGCCGCCGTGTCACCAATGCCGTTGAGCAGTTTGAATTCATCTTTGGCATGCTGCATTTCGTTTAATGCAGTTTCCTCAAAAAAAGCAGCAATATAATGATGTCCTTCTTTACGGGCTTTTTTGGCAAAATAGTCATATTTGTTACGGGCCTGGGACTCTCCGGCAAATGCT
>PJEL010002683.1_pt1 | contig 15999 bp, 11 predicted proteins | sample 1853271 | NCBI WGS metagenome assembly PJEL01 (sample SAMN08108733, study PRJNA415343) | Invertebrate metagenome, whole genome shotgun sequencing project. | host: Globobulimina | place: Sweden: Gullmar Fjord | collected 2015-08
GTTGATTTAGTTGGCTATAAAATGCCTGATAACCGTCCTATTGATGGCGTGAGCATCTTACCGTTATTGAACGGCAGTGAGCCAGACTTTAAGCGACCAGAGCCAATCCCATTTCGCCACCGTAAGACTGCAACGTTAATTGATGGTGATTTTAAGCTTGTTATGTCTATGGGGAAAAAAGCAAAATCAGAGCTATATAATATGGCAGATGATCGAGGTGAAACCACTGATATCATCAATAAACACCCAGAGCGAGCATCGGCAATGAAAAAGAAATTGAAAGCCTTTTTAGTTTCGGCAGAAAAGAGTCACACCGGTGCTGACTACAATGATTCAAGCTATAAGCCGGTAGATGCTTGGCCGACTAAATAAGCCATAGCATTCATCATTTAACGCATTAAAAGTCCGCTACAACCGAAGTGAATAAGGTTTGGTGGGCTTTTTATTTTACGAACTTACACCTGAATGCAAAGATTTTGTAAAGACTGTTGTTTAATAATATAAAGTGTGTTTATTATAGGTAAAGCGCACGATGCGTTATAGAAATACTTTTTGATAAATTTTTAGAGAATAATTATGCGAAGTACCCTGTCAAAACTAACCACGTTATTAGCTGTTTCATTAACGTCTGCGACGCTTTATGCACAAAGCCCAGAAAAACCAAATATTATTTTGGTTGTTACTGATGATCAACACCGTATTGATTTTAACTACTTAAAAGAAGGGCGTGATGAAAACGGTAAAGCATTAAACCTTACGCCAAATATCGATCGCTTATCGAGCGAAGGCATTATCTTTGATCAAATGTATGCAACCAGTACTGTTTGTACACCGAGTCGATTTTCAGTGTTAACAGGTAACTTAGCCAGTCGTGCAACTAACAGCCGATTTACCAAAGATCTTAAAAAATACGGTCAAGCCAATGTTGCTTTTAATACGCATATTGAACCAAAAAATGACAATATTGCGAAAACATTAAGCCAAAACGGTTACTTTACTGGTGGCGTTGGCAAAAACCATGTGATTGAAAGTCATATTCCCAATAAAATTAGTCGTAAAGCTGATGTCACTAAAGCCGAGATTATTAAGCAGTTAGTTGAAAATCAACAAGCGCAAATCCATGCCTATAAAGAAAATGGTTTTGATTTTGCTGACAGAATTTATACCGGTAATGTTCCAGGTCAATACCCTAAAGCACTAGAAGCTCATAACCAAGATTGGATCACTGAAGGTGCGATGAACTTTCTTGATATAGCCAAAACCAAGGAGCAACCATTCTTCCTTTATTTTGCCACCACACTCGAGCATGGACCTCATAAGCAAGGCAGCAAATATAAAGGTGATGTACGGATGACACCAGTAGGCTTGTTAGCAGATGAAGACATTCCTAACGTACAACCTTCACGTGACAGTATCGCGCAAAGAATTAAACAACATGGCTTAGAGAAACGAGCTACCGATGTTTTATGGCTAGATGATGCTGTTGGCGCATTAATCTCTAAACTAGAGAAAACCAACAAACTTGATAACACCATAATTGTTTACTTTAACGATCACGGTGTTGAAGGTGGCAAAGGTAGCATGTATCAAGGCGGTACGTTAACACCATCATTTGTTTGGTTTGGCGATAAGTTTAAAGGTGGACGAAGAAGTGATGACATCGTTGCCAATATTGATATTGCACCAACGATTTATGAGTTAGCACAAGTTAAATCTGCACCTAAAACAGATGGTCAATCGATGGTACCGCTTTATCAAGGTGATAATAGCGAGTGGCGAGACAGTTTGATTTCAGAGATTGGTGTAACTCGTGCAATTATTAAAGACGGTTGGAAATACATTGCCTATCGTGTGCCTCAAGAAAAGCTTGATATGCCAATGTCAGAGCGTAAAAAATTGAAACAGGGTAAAGGTAAAAGTGCCAAAGATTTACCTTGGATGCACATGGGGGGAACACCAGGTGGCCGAGGACTAGAAGCATTGGTTGTTAAAACTTATGGTGAAGAAAATTACTTTGCTAAAGATCAGCTTTACCGTTACTTAGATGACCCAAAAGAAAGAAACAATGTTATCGATAATCCTGAAAATAAAAAAATAGTTGAGCAATTAAAACAGGAACTTGCACAAGAGTTGCAAAACCGTGTTGGTAGCTTTGCAGAGTTTACCGAGTAGGGTAACAACTCAATTAATGAGCGTTTAAACCGTATGTCGTTTGCTTTAAAAAGCAAACGACATATAACGCGGCAGAAACGTTCATACTTTGCTTAATAAAACTAAAATTAAAAAAGATAGGTGAAAGTATGAAAACTAATATAACAATTTTGACTTGTACAGTGTTGCTTGTTGCTATGTTTACCTTTAGCGCACACGCGGCAGATAAATCAGAAAAGAAAGCTCAGAAAAAAATGGCGGGTTACACGCAAGTGCTCGCCCTCAGTGATGATGAAAAAGCACAGGTTTATCAATTACTGCTAGAAGAACAAGCGTTAATTAAGTCTGCTAAACGTAATTACAAAGGGAATAAGAGTGCTTTTAAAGCGGCTACTAAGCCAATCAAAGCTCAAAAGAAAGATGAAATAACAGCAATTATTGGCAGTCAAAGAATGGATAGCTATTTAGCTAGCCTAAACAAATCATAAGTGCGATATTCAGTCATTTAATCCAAATTAGCGGCGACTATATTGTCGCTTCATTTGAAGATAAGCCAAGGTTATTTATCCAAAGTATTTAACACACTGACAGCTTTTTCAGTTTCTAGCTGCGACCTCTCAAAAACAGGCATAATTCACAGCTTAACTCATTTTATGGGCTTATGGCCTGGTATGCTTTCAACACTCATTAAAGGTTTACATTATGTTTCATCGTTCAATATCGGTACGATTAGCAGCTTGCATGTTGAGTGTGGCTGTTGCTGGATGTGCACAAGAGTCAAATCATCAGAATTCAACAGCTCTTATAGCGCCTACTGCTGATGAGTCAGTGAATATGGACGCTATTGAAAAATGGCAAGCGATGCGTTTTGGTTTGTTTATTCACTTTGGCGCTTATGCTGATCTTGCTGGTGTTTGGCAAGGTAAACAAATAGAGAAACTCGGTGAACAAATTCAACGCCATGCTGACATCTCTCAGCAAGATTATCATGAGGTTGTTAAACAGTTTAACCCAAGTAATTTTGATGCTGATGCCATTGTTATGCTAGCCAAACAAGCTGGCATGAAATATATCGTGTTAACCACTAAACATCATGATGGCTTTGCATTGTTTGATTCTAAACATACCAACTACGATATTGTTGATTTTACCCCCTATAAAAAAGACTTGTTAAAGCAGCTATCTGAGGCAACAAAACGCTATGGTTTAAAGCTGGGTCTTTATTATTCTACCCCTGATTGGCATTTTAATGGCCCCAATCCTGAACGTAACCCTGATGACGGAAAAATCAGTGTTTTTGGTAAAGTATCTAAAGCTAATGAAGACTTCCAAGTAGCGCAACTTGAAGAATTAATGACTAATTATGGCGATATTGTTGAAGTGTTCTTTGATATGGGCGAGCCGACACCGGCACAAAGTAAACGTTTTCGAGATACGGTGAAAAAATATCAACCCAATGCATTAATCAATGGCAGGGTAATGAATAATCAGGGGGATTTTTTAACCCTGCCTGATAATCATGTGCCTGATGCGCCTATTATTGAGTACCCTTGGGAGTCGCCGGGAACTTTTTACCATACCTGGGGATACAAATCTTGGGTTAAAGGCAAACCGCTTGAGCAACAAATTACTCGCCAGATCCGTAAGCTTTCAAATATTGCCAGTATGGGCGGAAACTTTCTACTAAACATTGGCCCGAAAGGAGATGGAAGTGTTCTTGCTTATGAACAGGATGTGTTAATTGGGGTTGGTCAATGGCTAGACATCAATAAGGAAGCGATTTTTGAAACAGGGGTTAATCCTTTTATCAATTTAAATTGGGGCCAAGTATCAACAGGAAAGAACTCACTGTATTTGCATATACATCAATGGCCGACAAATAATAAATTAGTTTTACCTGGTTTAGTTAACCTTGCAGTGGCAGCTAAAACTCTGAACAATAAAGAAGCGGCACTGCCGGTGAAGCAAGTTAATGGTAATACCATCATTGATCTTTCGTCAGCGAAAAAAATGCCTCACTTGACCGTGGTTAAATTGAGTTATGAGGGTGAGCTAGAGGTTATACCTCAACATAGTTCACAGAGCAGTACTGGCACTATAACCTTAAAAGGCAACCAAGCGGTTAAGTTGGGTAAGTATGGAAAAGAAAGCTATCGTTCAATGTTAAAAGATTTTTCTCGCCTTTGGTATGTTGATGTTCCTCAACCTGGCAGCTATAAAGCGGTGATTACTTATAACATGAAATATGACAACAAAGACTTTATTTTATCTACCCCAAGTAGTCAGACTAAATTTAACTTGCTTGGTAGTGGTCAACAGGTAAAAGCACTAAAAGCTTTTGATGGTAATGAAAATCACCAAGCTCAAGAACAAGTTGAGCGTCAAATGCATAAGTCATTTATAGGTACAGTATCTTTTAATAAGAAAGGTATTCAACCAATAACACTCTCTCATGGTCAGTCCTTTGAGTTAAAAGCCAGTTCAAAGGACTTTAAAGCGCAAGATGCACGTTATCGTCGTATGAATATAGATATTGAAAGCATAAAACTATTCAATCAAGGCGCAGAATGATAAATCAGTTAATTTATTTGTTTATTTAGACATAAAAACATCTAATATTTTAATAATTCAAATTAAATGATGTTACTATTAATAAACAACATTTATTAACCACTGATAACTAGCTTCATATAAAGGATATATAATGCAAAGTCACCTGATTCAAACTACCGCCAACAGTATATTGAAGTCATTTTCTGAAGTTGAAAGTGTCAATAACATTATATTAAAAGATAACACTTTAGCTAAGCAGCTCAATGTTAGCCGTACTACCATTAGAACCGCGTTAAAAGAACTGGCTAGTAAAGGTGTAATCGAAATTAGTGAAAACCACAAGACGGTAGTACGTTTACCTATTGAATCTGATTATTTTGATACTAGCAATAGCGTATCTTCAAAAGAAGAAATCATTGAAACCTATTTTTTGGATCTGATTAATCACGGTAAATTATTACCAGGTGACAAATTCTCTGAACTTGAATTGGCTAAATCATCAGGTTGTAACACTATTACGGTAAGAGAGTTTTTGATCAAATTCTCTCGTTTTGGTTTGATTGAGAAAAAGCCTCGTGCCAAATGGCAAATGATAAAGTTTGACGAAAAATTTGCTTTAGAGTTAGTGCAATTTAGACGTATTCTTGAAATGAACTCTATCACTCAGTTAATGGCGACCCCTGCAGATGATCCTGTTTGGGAAGAATTATCGGTATTGTTAGATAAACATATGGAAGTTTTGGCTGACGTCGATAATCGTTATACTGAATTAAGTGAGCTTGACCGCAAATTTCATTACATAGTACAACGCGCATCTGGCAATAGATTCTTTATGCAGTTCTTTGATGTGGTGTCTTTAATTTGTCACTACCATTATCAATGGAATAAAGGTGATGAACGAGATCGTAATAAAGTGGCGATAGAAGAGCATATCGCCATTATCACTCAATTACTTGCACGCAATACCTCAGGTGTTTTAGCGGCGATGGAAACGCATTTAAATACATCAAAAACAACACTACTACGTTCGGCCCATGGCCTTGAAGAGACGGCATAGTTTGTTACTAGAGGGGCTTGTTTTTTAATAAGCCCCTGTTTATTAATATTATTATCATGTTTAGCTCTCTCGTTTCCATTGAGCAATATGAGTGTTAAATAGCGCAATAGTTTTCATTTGGATCGTCATAACGGATTATATTATAAAAATAGATAGTTTAAGGTGAGTGTAAATTTTGAAGTTTTTTTATTTATGTTGTATCACTCTAGGTGGTTTTCTTTTCAATGCTTCAGTACACGGCGCAGATAGTAAAGCACACAGCTTCCAAAAAAATAGTCCCATTTCTAATCAACAATGTGTTTCATGTCACCAAGAATCGCAACATCAATGGCAGAAATCTGATCACGCCAAATCAATGGCAATTGCTGACAAATCATCTGTTGTTGGTGACTTTAATAATGTTAACGTAAAGCATTACGGTCAAAAAGCACACTTCTTTGTTAAAGATAAAAAATATCACGTCACCATTAGTTACGATGATAACGTAGACACCTACCCAATCAAGTACACGTTTGGATATTTTCCATTGCAGCAATACCTTGTTGAAACAGAAAAAGGCAAATTGCAGGTGTTACCGTTTGCTTGGGATGCCAGAGAGAAAAAACAAGGTGGCCAGCGTTGGTATCATAACTATAGCCATGAAGAAATTCGTCCAGAAGATAGATTACATTGGCGTCAACCTCTACAGAATTGGAATGGTATGTGTGCGGATTGTCACTCTGATGGCTTAGTCAGAAACTATGACAAGGCTGAAAATAGCTATGCCAGTCAATTTGATAATATTAATGTTGGCTGTTTATCTTGTCATGGTGATATGACATCCCATGCTAACAAGGCTGATAAAAACATAGCTAGGAGCAGAGAGGGTGTTACCGCTTTAAATCATCCTACAGGACAGTGGTTACGTAACATTGGTGAAAAGACCGCACAATGGCAGGGCGCTAAACGCAATAATGATTTTATGGAGGGATGCTTTGCTTGTCACTCTTTACGATCGCCTTTGACTGATGGTATTAACCCCAATAAAGCCTTTTTAGACCAATTTACTCCACAACTACCTTCAGCGCCAACTTACCATGCTGATGGTCAAATAAAAGAAGAAGTGTATGTTTATGGCTCTTTTTTACAGAGTAAAATGTACGCTAAAGGAGTGAACTGTCTGGATTGTCATGATAAACACACAATGAAATTAAAAGCTGAAGGTAATGGTTTATGCTTGCAGTGTCATAGTGGGGAAGCATATAACGTTAAATCTCATCACCAACATCAAGAGTCATCCGCTGGCGCTCAATGTGCCAATTGTCATATGCCGACAACACGCTATATGGGTGTAGATGATAGACGAGATCATAGTTTTAAAATTCCAAGACCAGACTTATCTGAGCAGTTTGGTACACCGAATGCCTGTAATAAATGTCATCAAGATCAAAGTAACCAATGGGCAACTGAAAATTTAACAAAGTGGCATGGTAAACCTGCTGAATTATTATCAAGTAAACAGTTTTTGATGGCGCTAAATAGTGGCCAAGGCCTTAATCTTGAGGATCACTTAAGTATTATCGCTGATACTAAGCTTGCTGTGATCAGTCGCGCCAGTGCGATACAAATGCTTAGCTTTACCACACAGATGATCACTGCTGAAATCTTGAAACCTTATTTAACACATGAAGAAGATTTACTAAGGTTAAGCGCCGCTGGTGCTGCATCTTTGTTACCACCAGCAGATAAGGTTACTCACCTTAGTCCTTTATTATCTGACAAATACAAGGCTATTAGAGTCGCGGCGGCAAGAAGCTTACTGACCAGTGAAATTGCTGCAGAAAACCAACAAGCTTTTAATAACGCATTTGATGAGTTACTAGCTAGCAATGATGTAAATAGCTGGCGAGGTGAGGGCAGAGCCAATCAAGCGCTATTAGCCTTAGAAATGAGTGACGCAACCAAAGCAGAACAGGCATTAAAAGCCGTTATTGAGATAGAGCCTTATTATGATATTGGATATATTAATTTAGCTGACTTGTATCGCACACAAAAACGCTCAGCACAAGTCGCTGCTGTTTTATCTAAAGGCATGAAGAAACTGCCGAACGCAGCAGGGTTAAAATATGCTTATGCCTTACACTTGGTGAGAACACAGCAACATAGTAAAGCGCTCGGCTTTTTTGAAAAGGCGATGTTACTTGAGCCAAGCTCAGAGCAATACCTTTATGCCTATATTTTATCCCTTGATGGTCAAGGTGAAACGGTTGCTGCACTAAATAAACTAAGCAAACTCATCACAAATTATGCTAATTATCAGCAGCTAAAAGAGTTGGGTGTGTATTTGGCACAAAAGAGTCAAAATCGCCAAATGTACGATTGGTTTATGAGTTTGTAGGGAAGTTTTTAGCGGGAGCAACCAAGGCTTGCTCTTATGCAAGCCTTGGCTACGTTATTCTGAGGCTAATGAAGACTAGCAGTAATCAATCATTCACTAACATGGCGTAAGTGCATAAAAATTGGTTATTGCCTTGATTTTTATAATTAAGCTAATCTAAATATTTCATACATTTTTTTACTTCATTTTTAGAGCCTAAAATCACTTCAACCCTTTGATGAATTTCACTTGGCTGAATTTCCATTATTCTTTGCTGATTACTGATACTCAGTCCACCCGCTTGCTCAACTAAAAAGCTCATTGGATTTGCTTCGTACATTAAGCGTAGTTTGTTAGGTTGTTCACTATTTTTACTATCACTTGGGTAGGCAAAAATTCCACCGCGTGATAAAACCCTATGAACGTCTCCGACCATAGCCCCTAACCAACGCATATTAAAAGCTTTGTCTCGAGGGCCTTTTTTACCAGCTATTAAATCAGCAATATACTTTTGCATAGCAGGTTGCCAATGGCTTTGATTAGCCATATTAATAGCAAATTCATGGGTATCTTCAGGGATACTAACGTTACGCTCAACTAATAAAAATCCACCATGGGTTCTATCTAAGACATAAAAGTGTGTACCTTTACCTGTGGTCATCACTAACATTGTGGCGGGCCCATATAACACATAACCAGCACAAAGCTGCTCAGTTCCCGGTTGCATAAACATGCTAGTATCATAAGCAGGGCAGTCTTTTTTTGCTGGCAGTATTGAAAAAATAGTGCCGATAAGGCCGTTCACTTCAATGTTTGAGCTGCCATCAAGTGGGTCAAATGACACTAAGTATTTACCTTCGGGGTTGCCAACGACCGTTGTATCTTCCTCTTCTGACGAGATAGCTTTGACATAACCAGACTCTAATAGAACATCTTTAATAATTTCATTCGCTACTACATCGAGCTCTTTTTGAATTTCACCTTGAATATTTTCATCAAGGGTAGAGCCCATCAGGCCACTTAAATGTCCTTGACCGACACGAAATGAGATTTCTTTTGTTGCTGCGAGTATGGTTTTTATTAATGAAATTAAATCATGAGATACCTCATCTTTTCGTAATGCTGGCGCTAATCTTTGCATTTTATTTCCTTAGTTAATTAATATCACAAAACAATGTGGTTATTGTATATAAAAAACCACATTTGAGGTAGCTAATTTTACCCTAAAGAGTAACGAGCCGTGCTGACTTGTCATATTTTTTAGTTCTTGTCATTCATAGTAAGCGCTTAGTGTGTTTCCTATCCGTTTGATTGACAAGGTAAGTTAATAGATGTAATGTTTAGTATTAATAAGGGTCACTTGTTGGGCCTGTGTCAACTGGTAAGTGAGGATAAAATGAGAAGAGCAAGTTCAATACTTAGGAAACATCGTGCATCTGAAAAAGTTTATGTGCCAGCAAATGCTCGAGATAATCACTACGTGATAGCTGAAATGGCATTAACAGATGAATTGATTGATTTATTGGGTGAAGTTGTCGACTTAAGCCAAGAGCAACCCTATCAAAAGTTTTATCAAAAGCTGGCTAAGATGGCCTTCGATGTTGTTGAAACTTGCAATATCGAGCATGCGAACTTTGTCGCTAATAACCGTTTGGTTCGTGTTAGAAACAGCGATGAACAGCAGGTGTTACATACCGACAAGCAATCATTCTTTTTTTATAGTCCAAAACAAAATAGTACCTTTAAAGGCTATTTTGATGGGGCAATTCGCTCAAATAAAGTGAAGTTTCTGTTTTTAGCTACTGGTGATAACCTTCGAGAAAATGCCGCTAATTTCCATCAAAAAGTGCTCAATGCGGTAAATTTACTTGCTAAGAATATAGGTTTATCACAGGGCGTATTAAAAGTACGTGATCATCAACATCTAACTTGGGATGTCTTTGCCAGAGATAAGGGCAGTAAGGAAAGCATTAACCATAGCTTTAGAGATATTTCGACACGTTATCAACATCAAAATGTGATGGCTGCTGAAAACGCTACGGCAGTAACTTACGCGGTAGTGAGTGTGCCTATGACCAGACGGTTATTAAAAGGCACTGAGATTGATTATGATCTAGATAAACCTTTTGAGCTGCTCTACAGCAAGATCTCTCAAGCGTTCACCCTCGCGAATAAAAAACACCAACTCAATCACGCCGCCATGATTGCGAATGGTTTATCGCCAATAGTGCGCTTTGATGAACAGGCCAGTACCGTAATCAATGGCGAAATTATTTCGCTTGGTTATAACCCACACCATGAAAGCCGTGACATTAGCAGTCAGTGGCATGGCGACAAGCTGGTAGATACTATTCGGCTGGTTTTTTTCGCGACAGATTTTGATGAAACCCACAAAACTTACGGTAAATTTGTTAATCAGGTTACTCAAGCGGTCGCTACCATTGCCGATGAACTTAATTGGAAGAAAGATAAAGACTATATCTTAATGCGCTTTAATCAGCAGTTGGTATGTCGAGTCTAGCACTTTCGGTAAAAGCTTAGCTGTTAAGGATTAGTTACAAAGAATAATAAGCAAGGTATCGCTTCAGCTGAGGTCGTTAATCATTTCAATGATGCTCTGTTGTGATGCCTTTTTTATAAAAGTTAATTGAAATGGTGCAAATTTATCAGCTGTAAATGGAAAGATGTATATTTAAGTTACTGAAATTTATTGAATAATATTATTGGCTTAGATTTTGTATTGCTTTATGAGATGGCGTGATTTTATTCAAACGACTTAATCTAGGTTAAATACACTATGCACCTCAGTAAACACAAGTTGAAGAAAAACAATGCAGCAGGTAAGAGTAAACAAGATTCACAGGATGAAGATATCAGTATTTTACTGGTTGAAAAAAATCCCAAGGCAAGTTCGTTACTGAAAAAAGCCTTGCAAGACTTTGGTTACCATATTACGAAACATACCCTTTTTGATGACAACATCATCAAACAAATTGACTTATGCCAGCCTGACATTCTTGTCATGGCGACCGATCTTCCCAGTGATAAACTGCTAAATGAGCTATCAGAGGTTAATCAATTATTACCACTACCGATAGTAATTTTTGCGGAACATGACTCGCCTAAGGTAATCCAAACGGCTATTAACGCGGGTGTAAGTGCTTATGTGGTTAATGAAATACACCCCCACCGTATTAAAAGTATCATTTCGGTGGCCAATGAACGTTTTAAAGCGGTGCAGACTCTACGTAACGAGTTAAAACAAACTAAAACTCAACTAGAAAGTAGAAAGTATATTGAAAGGGCAAAGGGGCTTATTATGCAACAAAAGCAGATAAGTGAGAACGAAGCTTATGGCACCTTGCGCAAAATGGCCATGGATCAGGGCAGCTCGTTGGCGATGGTGGCAAAAAATATTATTGATGTTTGTGAGCTATTAACAGCCCCGACAGTGAATGAATAGTTATTAGAAGATGCGATCGTGTTCAAGCTTGGTGCACAGTTTTATGATTAAAGTGCATCAAATCTTTTTTAAAATACCCTAGTAGTGTGCGAGCCCAGTAAAAACGTATTTAAAAACTTGGCACACTACCTGCTAGGTCTAGTGTATTAACACTAATGTTTTAATACTCATATATTAAGACTTAAATAGTAAAAATACATTCACAGGCTTCTGATTTATCGGAAACTTGGACATAGAAAAAAATACCTTTATCAACGGCGATAAAAGTACTAAATAAAACCTGATAGCAACGACGCATCAGGATAATGCTAGGCAAGACCTAACACTATATGAGCAAAGGCGCTCACCAAAAATCAACCTTTATAGGATGATTATTGGTGGGCGTTTTTTTTTGGAAAAATTTTAATTTTACTTTGAAGGAGTTCCTATGAACTGGAAAAAATCGTTAACCAATACTTTAAAAAAAGCAGTGCTGAGTAGCGCTGTCTTGTTGTCGTTTACTAACATCGCATATAGCGAAAGCTTGGGTGAACCGGAAAAAGAAGAGCTTAAATTCGGTTTTATTAAACTGACCGATATGGCGCCCATTGCCATTGCTTATGAAAACGGTTACTTCGAAGATGAAGGGCTATATGTCACCATCGAAGCACAAGCTAACTGGAAAGTGTTACTTAACGGTGTGATTGACGGAAGCTTAGATGGCGCGCATATGCTTGCAGGACAACCTATCGCCGCGACCATGGGATATGGTACTAAGGCTGACATTATTACGCCATTTTCTATGGACTTAAACGGTAATGCAATCACGGTGTCCAACAAGATTTGGCAACAAATGAAGCCGAATATTCCTAAAATGGCTGATGGCAGACCCGTGCATCCGATCAAAGCGGACTCATTAAAACCAGTAATTGACGAGCTAAAGTCTCAAGGTAAACCGTTTAAAATGGGCATGGTATTTCCGGTATCTACCCATAACTATGAATTACGTTATTGGTTAGCCGCGGGTGGTATTCATCCTGGATATTATGCGCCGCATAAAGGAGATAGCTCAGGCACCATAGACGCGCAAGCGCTGCTTTCTGTAACACCGCCACCACAAATGCCATCAACGATGGAAGCGGGTACTATTCATGGTTACTGCGTTGGTGAACCGTGGAATCAGCAAGCCGTTTTCAAAAATATCGGCGTGCCCGTTGTTACTGACTACGAGATTTGGAAAGACAACCCTGAAAAGGTCTTTGGTATTACCGCAGCTTTTGCAGAAAAATACCCTAATACCACGATTCGCTTAACCCGTGCGCTGATTCGCGCTGCTAAATGGTTAGATGATAACAATAATGCTAACCGTCCGGCTGCGGTAAAAATACTGTCTCAATCTAATTATGTTGGCGCAGATTACGACGTCATTGCTAACTCCATGACAGGTACCTTTGAATATGAAAAAGGCGACAAACGTGATGTGCCTGACTTTAACGTATTCTTTCGTCATAACGCCACCTACCCATATTACTCAGATGCTATTTGGTATCTAACGCAAATGCGTCGTTGGGGCCAAATTTCAACGGATAAAAGTGACCAATGGTACAAAGACCTAGCGAGCAAGGTTTATCGCCCAGACATTTATGTTAAAGCGGCACAATCTCTTATTGACGACAAGCTGATTGCTGCAAATGAGTTCCCCGATTTTGCTAACGAAACAGGCTTTAAAGCGCCACAAAAGCACTTTATTGATGACATTGTTTATGACGGTAATCAACCAAACGCTTACTTAGAAAAGTTCAGTATTGGTCTTAAAAAAGGTGACAAGCTTTAAATTTTCTTAGATTTATTTAGTTAATTTAAGTCTTAACGCTTTCCCTTAAGGAGTTAAAAATGAGTTCAACCACAGTAAAAATAACCAGCTTAACAGTGACAGAATATATGATGACATTTGTTAAAGCGAAGCTAAATTCCCTTACTAATGCGCTATTACTGCCTGTTGTAGGTATCAGTATATTTCTCTTTTTTTGGTCGATTAGCGCCCAGAGTATTCATACCTCTTTAGGAGAGTTTCCTGGTCCTAAAGCCGTGGTTGAACAATTTTCATCCTTGTATGTTGAGCACAAAACAGAAAGAGAAAAGGCCGAAGCTTTTTATCAACGCCAAGAAAAGCGTAATGCGGCCAAGCTGGCTAAAAACCCTGATTATGTTGCTAAAATTAGGGCATATACCGGTAAAGAAACTTTTGTTGATCAAATATTTACTAGTTTAATTACCGTCACCTGCGGTTTTTTACTGGCGGCATTAATCGCCATTCCGTTAGGTATTTGGATGGGGTTAAACAAACGCCTAAATTTAGCGATAAACCCGATAATTCAAATCTTTAAACCAGTATCACCATTGGCATGGTTACCGTTAGTTACCATGGTTGTTAGTGCCTTGTATGTCTCTGATGATCCGTTAGTGTCGAAATCATTTCTTACTTCAATGTTAACAGTAACCTTGTGTAGCTTATGGCCAATGGTGATTAACACCACAATGGGAGTTTCTTCAATTGGCAGCGACTTGGTTAATGTGAGTAAGGTATTGCGCTTAAGTACGCTGACACATATTCAAAAGATAGTGTTACCGGCATCGGTGCCGATGATTTTTACCGGTATGCGTTTATCTTTTGGTGTGGCTTGGATGGTATTGATTGCCGCTGAAATGCTGGCGCAAAACCCAGGGCTAGGTAAGTTTGTCTGGGATGAATTTCAAAATGGCAGCTCCGACTCTCTGGCACGAATAATGGCAGCAGTTGTGGTGATTGGTTTTATTGGCTTTTTATTAGATCGCGCCATGTTACAGCTACAACGCAAGGTTTCTTGGGATAAATCAAGCGTAAATGTTTAAGGAATTATAATGAAAAATACTCAAACAGCAGACACGAACGAATGCACTGGCACAGAAACTGACAACAACCAGGCTTTTTTAAATATTAGCCAAGTTGACATGGTGTTTCCGACACCGACAGGTGGTTTTACTGCCCTAAAGGACGTTGATTTACAAATAGATAAAGGTGAGTTTATTTCACTGATTGGTCATTCAGGCTGTGGCAAGTCAACGGTACTTAATATCGTTGCCGGTCTTTATCAAGCCAGTAAAGGCGGAATATTACTGAAAAATAAAGAAGTGAACGAGCCGGGCCCTGAACGTGCCGTGGTCTTTCAAAACCATTCATTATTGCCTTGGTTAACTTGCTATCAAAATGTTGAATTAGCAGTTAAACAAGTGTTTAGCGACAAGATGTCAAAAGCAGAAATGAAAGAGTGGATTGAATACAACCTAAAACTCGTGCATATGGACCACGCTATGTTTAAGCGTCCCGATGAAATCTCAGGAGGCATGAAACAGCGCATCGGTATTGCCCGTGCGTTAGCGATGCAGCCAGAAGTGTTATTGATGGATGAGCCTTTTGGCGCGCTTGATGCGCTAACTCGCGCGCATATGCAAGATTCACTGATGGAGATTCAAAGTGAGCTTAACAATACCGTTATTATGATCACTCATGATGTTGATGAAGCGGTGTTATTGTCTGATCGCATCGTGATGATGACCAATGGTCCTGAAGCCACCGTAGGTGAAATCCTTGATGTTAATTTAGTTCGCCCACGTAGTCGATTATCATTGGCAAAAGATGTTGAATATAACCGTCTGCGCTCTGAAGTTTTAACTTTTCTTTATGAAAAACAGCGCAAAGTTGAAAATATCAGCAGTAAGTCTGCACCAGCAAAGACAGTAGAAAAACAGTGCGTTAATGAAAGTTAACGCCAGTAAAATTTAGCAAATTATAAATACTTAACGTTCGCCAAGAAACGTGTAAACCCTTATAAAAATACAGATGTAAACACGGATAAAAGCACAGTTAAAAAATTTAAATAAAAAATAATAAACAAACTAAAGGAAAACTAACACATGACACCGAAGAAAATCGCTTTATCACTCAGTATTGCCTTAGCAGCAAGCCATTCAAGCTTAGTTTTTGCTCAAGCCGTTGCAGCTAGCTCTGTGACCGAAGCACTGGTTTCAGGTAAAACCAACCTTGATGCTAATTTGCGTTATGAATCGGTAGAGCAGGATAATGCCCTTAAAGATGCTAAAGCCCTGACTTTACGTACTCGACTAACCTATACCACAGGCAATATTGCTGGCTTCTCTTCGTTAGTAGAATTTGAAGACTCACGTAATGTATTGGGTATTGATGATTACAATAATACCTTAGGGAAAAACACCGATTACTCAGTAATAGCGGATCCAGAAACTACAGAGCTTGATCAGTTTTTTCTGAAATATCAGCAACAATCACTTGCGGTTAAAGCAGGTCGCCAAGTGATCACCATGGATAATCACCGCTTTGTTGGTCATGTTGGCTGGCGTCAAGATAGACAAACGTTTGATGGC
>PJEL010002685.1_pt1 | contig 15996 bp, 9 predicted proteins | sample 1853271 | NCBI WGS metagenome assembly PJEL01 (sample SAMN08108733, study PRJNA415343) | Invertebrate metagenome, whole genome shotgun sequencing project. | host: Globobulimina | place: Sweden: Gullmar Fjord | collected 2015-08
TTCTATACAAAAAGCATATTTCTGAATATCAAAAGACATTAAGTTTTTTGGTATTGTGTGTGTTTTTTTGTATCTTTGTTACTCCAAGAAACAAAAAATTGATAACAAACTATGAAAATAAATAAAGTAAAATTAGCACTAGCACTAGCATCCACATTTCTAGTGAACCTTAATACTATCTCTGCTTATGAGACAGAAGCTAAATTAGAAAAGAGATTATATAGAGAAAAATCTAAAGATAGCTTCAATGTGAATAAAGTATCTAGAGACTTAAAGGTGGAAGATAACTTTTCATTTAGTTCCACGGTTATTATATGTAGTATTAGTATTATTGCTTTTCTTTACTTCTGCTTTAAGAAAGAAAATAATAAAAGTTTTTCCCCTTTAAATAAAGTTAAATCACCATTAACCCCAAAACTTACATCATTACAAAATGATAACAATAGTCCTAATAAAACATTAAAATTTGCTCTAAAAACAGAACCATTAACCAAAATAGGAGGACTTCCATTATTACAAAATGGTAACAATAGTCCTAATGATGTTAATCCTACAGATAACAATATTAATAAAACATTAAAATTTGATCTAGAAACAGAACCATTACATGCAACACCTACACCACAAAAAATAAATAATAAAGTATTGGAAAATCAAAATTTTTCCCCTTTAAATAAAGTTAAATCACTATTAACCCCAAAACTTACATCATTACAAAATGATAACAATAGTCCTAATAAAACATTAAAAATTGCTCTAAAAACAGAACCATTAACCAAAATAGGAGGACTTCCATTATTACAAAATGATAACAGTAGTCCTAATGAGTATAATCCTACAGATAACAATATCAATAAAAAATCAAATTCTGATCTAGAAGATATAGCAACTGCACCATTACATGCACAATTTTCATCACAAATAATAATAACTAATGATCCAACAGGTGAGAATAGAGTATTGGAAAATCAAAATTTTTCCACTTTGGTTAATACTGAATCACCATTAACCCCAATAGGAGAACTTACATCATTACAAAATGGTAACAATATCATAACTAATAAAACATTATTTGGTTTAATAAGTATTGTTATTAGTATTGGTATTGGTTTAGCTGTTTTTTTTGGGCGAGGTTATAATACTGCTAATTCAAATATGGATCTACGTACTCATAACAAAAAAAGTATTTGTGAGCCTATGTTTAATTCAATGGTTGAAGTTTTAGCTACAGATCCTAATAAAGAAATGAATAAAACGTTAGATGAATACTTATGTAAATGTGAAATTGAAAATTGCAATATAAATAGCGATAACTTTAAGAGCGAAAGAACCAAAACTCTAAATAAAATCAAAGAAAAAATCGCAGCAGAAGAAAACAGAAGAGCAGAAGGAAGCAAAAAGCAAAGTAGTGGCAAACAAAAAGAAAAAGAAGCAGCAGAAAAGAAGAATGATAAAAAGAATGCTAATGAAAATAAAGTTCACAAGAGATCCCCAGAAACAGTATTAACTATTTGTAATCCTAAAAAGCCCTTTAATCTGGATGTAGGTAACCCCGAAATCGATTGTAACACTAGAATCGATTCATTAGTTGAAGCATTATTTGATGAACCTAATTTAGATAAAGTACCTAATAACAAAATATCTAATCAGATGGATCTATACTTATGTGAATGTGAACTTGTAGATTGCAATTCAAGTGATATTGATATGAGGCTAGAAAGAAAATATCTTCTAGTCTATCTCAAGGTTATTAGAGAAGCAGCAGCAAAAAAAGCAAAAGTTTTAGCTCAATTAAATAAAAGAACAGGTAATGATTTATCTAAAATTTTCGATGATAATCTTTTTCCTATAGCTAAAAGAATAAACAAAATTCCTTTTTCTTTTTACAAGAAAAAAAACCCTGATTATTACATAGAAATTTTAGATGATATACTGATACAACTTGAGCCATTCAATAATTTTGATGATGAAATAATCAATCGTTTAGGTTATACCTTATTTGAAATTTATTATACAGATCCAACAGAAATATTAACTACAGGGTTTTCTAAAGAGAATGTAGAAAGATTTACTCGGTATGGTTTTTTTAGAAATGATCTAGAGGAGAGATTCAGAACTTTAAAAAAGTTCTTAGATGAATTCATTGGCAGTTTCGATTCTATAATAGATAAAATAATTAATTATACTACTTATAAAGAAACTGTTAAATTTTCAAAGATTATAAAAGAAGGAAACATAGATAATTATTCTATTAAAGAGGTATTTAAATACTTTGATGAGTTAAAAAGAAAACAGGTTAATATTTTAATAAACCAAAAAGTCGATGCCTTAAATTTAAAAAAAGAATTAACCCTAATTGAAATAAGAACGCTTTGCTACAAAATTGAGATCGAATTACTAAAACAACAAGAAGTTAAAAGTAGTGATCGTGATTATAGCAACGTTGAAAATTTATTAAAAGCCACTGAGTTAATCATAAAAAGAAACGGAAAACTTTTGGATGATTTGGATGATGAAAAACTTTGTCTTCACGAATTGAGGTATTATTATAGTAAAAAAACTTATTTTAAGTTATATAGTTCTTATAGCTTTCTTACTAGTAAAGAACTTTCTTCTAAGCTCTTTATTACTAATAAAAAATATTATTATAAGTTTTTATTTGCTACTGATAATTCTAAGCAACTTACTTGTAATAAAGAACTTTCTTCTTGGTTATTTACTAATAAAGAACTTTCTTCTAAATTACTTGCAACAAATAATGTACTTTCTTCTAGGTTACTTACTGTGATTTATAATTATAGAAATTATATTAACCAGAATCGTTAATAAATAATAATAGTTTAGGCTCTATTAAAATAGAGTTCAATAGAGTTAACTATGAACCTAAAGGGGTGTTTTATAGTAGAGTTTTCTAATGTTATTTTTTATTATTGCTTTCATACTCTTTAGTTCTTAAGTCACTTGATTCATTACGCCAATTATCAATGTGTTCCTTATGTCCACTTAGCAGAACCTCTGGCACTTCTAGGCCTCTAAAGGATGCTGGTCTTGTATATACAGCATGTGAAATAATGCCATCTTCTTGAAATGAGTCGTTTAGTGCCGCGGTGCCATCTGAGATGGCACCCGGCACTAAACGAACAACACTTTGAACCAATAGAGCAGCTGGTAACTCCCCACCTGGTAATATAAAGTTTCCAATACTAATCTTTTGTAGATTAAAATATTTTACTATTCTCTCATCAATTCCTTTATAGTGACCACAAAGTATCAAAATGTTTTTATTGGTTGAGAGCTTGTTACATATTTTTTGATTTAAAATTTTACCCTCAGCAGTGAGCAATATAATAACATCGTATGTAAAGTCTTTTTGTAGCTTTTCAATACATTTTACGAATGGCTCAATTCTAAGAACCATGCCAGCCTCTCCACCATATGGAGCATCATCAATTTTTTGCTGGCTGCCTATAGCGTAATCTCTTAGATTATGTATAACAATTTTAGCAATACCGTTTTTCTGAGCTTTATTAATAACACCATAAGAAAAAAATTTATCAATAAGACTTGGAGCACAAGTAATAATATCTATTCTTAGCATAACAAATATGTTTGGTAGCGAGAGAGGGAATCGAACCCCCGGCCTTCGGTTTATGAGTCCGACGCTCTAACCAACTGAGCTACCTCGCCAAAAACAAACCAACTGCAATAATATAATAAACCCCCTTTATTCTAAGCAAAAGTACTATAAATTGCATTCAATATCCCAAATATACTTACTAGAGGCCACAGATATGATATAGAAAACTTAATATATGAGGAAAAGTATGGATTTACCTTCTTATCACCATATACCTCTTTTAAAATCTTCTCAATTTTAAACTCCCTAACTACAAATAAGTAGTATAGGAAAACAGAAGTAGGTAATAAGCCGTTAATTATACAATCTATATAAAAAGCATGAAAGTTATACTCTGCTGGATTTGGCATAACAGAAAATAACCATGTGATTTTACTTTCCCCAAGAATACAACATATACTTATGGTAAATGAGATTATTGCAATAATAAATAATGATCTATCATTGCTAATTTTAAGTCGATGTCTTAAGTACTTAGATGATACATCAATCATTGAAAAAGTTGAAGTAATCGCTGCAAAAAACAGAAGAAGAAAAAATGATGTCCCAATAATTGAAGCAACGAAAGGACTAAATTTTGTTACGAAAATAAGAGGTAATGTAATGAAAGCAAGGCCACCTCCAATTATATCTTTATCTGTTGCAAAGTCAATTTCTTGATGCCCAAGGAAAGCAAATAGAAAAAACCCAGCAAAAAATGCCACAATAGTATCTCCTGCGGTAATTATAAATGATGCATTTATTAGGTCATCCTTTTTATTCATATAGCTTCCATATGTTAGCATGGCTCCAAAACCAATACTCAAAGACATCATTGATTGAGTCGCTGCAGAGGCAGCTCCACTTAAACTAAGTCCATCCAAACGGGGCATTAGATAGTAGCTTATACCATTTAATGCATTTTCTAACGTGATAGAGTAGGCAATTAGTCCAACAATCATAATTACAAATAGAGGCATTAGGAACTTTGAACACTTCTCTATCCCTTCGTTAACACCAGCACGTATAATTAAAATACCTGTGATCATCATTAAGAATGTAAAAATTATACTTCTAACTACATTGCTTCTAATTTCAGAAAAAAAATGAATAAACTCTTCTTTCTCACTAAAAGAAAACAACAGATTAGAGTCACCAAGAAAGAATCCTTTTATAAAATTCCAAGCATATCCCAATACCCATCCTGCTACAACATTATAAAAGCAAAATATTGTAAAGGCAACCATCGCTCCTATCAATCCAACAACTGACCATTTACCTCTATTGTTGAAAGTATGGAAAATTCCCTGATTTTTTGTTCTTCCCATGGCCAGCTCAGCTAATACTATAGGATATCCAATCATAAAAGCCATAAATATATAGACAAGTACATAGATTGCTCCTCCATTTTGTGCTGCTTCTGAAGAAAAGCGCCAAATATTGCTCAGACCTACTGATGCTGCTATAGCTGAGACTAAGAACCCAAAGTACGAAGAGAAACCCTCTTCTTTTTTATTCAAAGAATCCTGTGAATTTTCTAATGACATATATGTAATATATTAAAACTTGTTACGAATATAGTTCATCCGAATATAAAATCAAGTATAAAATACTTACTTCCAACAACTCATAACCAAAAATATGTGTTTTATATAAAAAAATAATATAGTTTATGAATCATTATACTTTTTTACAAAATTCAAGTCTAGAGATGGTTACATAACTAATACAAGATGTGGCAATTACTCAAAAGAAAGCTAAAAACATCTCTATATTGTCAGTTTAAATCCCCAAAACACAAAGTTAAGAAAATTCTGTAATATTTTTAAGCCGATATAAGTTTATGCCTTCTTTTTATTTTTGAGGTTTTAGCTCATTGGCAAATACTTTTAAGTTGCATATTTTTCTCCTATATCTCTTTATGTTTGATGTTCTATTTTTTGCCCTATTGTTGATTTATTTATCTTTTTACCAATTAATCCATTGCTTTCCTTCACAAAGGAGTTAAGTGGAATATATCGAGAGCCTCTATTAAATATTATTTTTACTATTTAAATATATTTTATTTTGCTGTTTATCTCATGGTACTGCAAGCAGTTCTTTTATGCAATAAAGTAGAGGTTCTTTAATCCTTTGAGAGTAAGTTAAACGTATGTTGAGCTCACAGCTATTGTCTTCTATACCCACTAATACGTGACCTATTTATTTATATACTGTGGCTTATTTTTTGCATCTTATTGAATGCTTAATGTAAAAAACAAAAAAATAGCCCTATGCTTCACTTCAATGATACTAACTCCATCATTAAGAGCAACTCTAAGATATGAGGCAATTGAGAGCAGTGAAACAAAGACAGAAGGTATAGATAACCAAAACCTAGAGAATCTAAGTAACCAAGAAATTCAAAGCAGAAAGAATCTACCGTTCTATAAAACTGACATTTTTTATATTTTTCTAAAAGCTACTGGACTCACATTAATCTTAATTTTAAGAAAAAAAACCCTTGAACTTACATGGTTTAATGTGTATAAAACGTTCATTTTACCATTTATAGAGTCTTTCGGGGTTTTTTTCTTAAGCTACAAAGCAAATGAGCCAATAGCCCATAAATTTCTTTTATCTCCTAGCTTATATTTGGCTTGGCTCCTACTATTATCAGCGATTAGTTCTTTTGTAACCTTTTTTCTTGTGAAGAATAAGGAGTTAAAAGGATTATCCAGTCAAATTGTCATAAATAATAAAAAACCCACCGCCAATCCAAAGTTGATATATATATTCCTAATGTTTTTATTACCATTTTTTAACATCGTAGTAATTATGATATACTCATTTATTCTAAACCTACTTGGCTTAATATTCAACTATTTACATGACTATTTTACAAAAGATGTGAAAACTAAAACATTGGCATAGCAAGAATGTATCAAAAGAAAACTATTTCTTTTGATATATACCCATTTCATTTTTAAGTAATAAAATTTATATTTCTTTGCTGTATGACACACTCTCATAAATAAAGTAATGGTGGATGGGCAGAGCCTTTATTTAAGAGTATCGTAATTTTTGATTTTACACCATAAGCTAGCGGCTATGCTGCCTATTTTACTCCGTAATCACAGATGTACGATTCAAAATGATAAAAATTAACCTTTTATGGTTTTACCATAAGGTAATTTGTCTACAATTATGTAACCTTGATACCTACATTATACAGCAACTAAAATAGCACATGCTTGATGGCATTAATCTATCCTTTAGTGGCAAATACAATAAATGAAGGCATAACTAATATCCAAAATATAGCAGAGATGAGCAACATCTTGATTGCTAAAATGCCAAAGACAAAGAAAATCTATCGTTTTTTGGGACTAAAACTCTTTATGGGATTGTAATCTCTATTGTCTACACAACGATTACATTTTTTTGCTATTTCACACCAAGTAATAATAGCGATATTATATGGCTCATCATATACATGCTTACATTTTCACTGTTCATAGAGTTTTTTGCTTTTTATGGCTTGTGTTAGATCTATAGAAAAATATAAGTTATTATGAATAAAACTATCGAAGCTTCTTTATTGGCTACTATACTTTTTTTTGTGGTATAAGTAAGCTTTTTGCAAGTATTAGTGCTTGGCTTGGCTTGGCTCAAAGCAATATTGGTCTTTTGTCTGCGACAGCTACTGGTAATGTAAATGTAAATGTAATAAGTGGGTTTGTGGAGCGAAAAGCAAATCTTAATGTGAGAAAGCTTGAAGCTAATACGCCACTGACTCTAGCAGCATCTAAGGGTCGTTTGGAAATGGTAAAGTTGTTGTTAAATAACGATGTATTAATTGATGCTGGAAATAAAATGCATAAAACGGCATTAATAAAAGCAGTAACTAATAATCACTTACAAGTAGTAGATTGGTTGCTAGGATGGGATGCAAGCATGTATGCAACTACCTATGAAAAAGAAAAGCATTGATGATAGCGGAACGTAAAAGTAATAAAGTAATAAAGTAATAAAAAGCATGTTATTTTGGGAAAAAAAGAAGTAGGGATATTGAGAACTGAATAAGAGTTGGCAAGAAAAAGTGAGTGAATTGAGAATTATAATGAGGAAATTCAAAATCTTAATTAGGGAGGGGTAAGTGAGGTAGAAATTAATGATTCTGACCTGTTAATTGATACCTTCCCTGTTATATGTAAAGTAAGCAAGATAAGGGGGTTGGGAGTGATTGGGGTGGTGTGGTTAGGTTGCTACTACTATTTTGTGTTATAAGGCGAGGTTGACGCTTAGGTTTAATGCAAGGCTTAAAAGTTTTTAATGGTTATTCTGTGAAGGTTTGTGCAGATTTAATCCCCTAAACCCATTAAATATTCATCAATATAAGTAAAAAAGATTGGGGAGTTTTTTGTAGCACAACGCCTTAAAAATTAAATTATCCTAGATATTTATATCTGTTAATTCTTTTGCCCAAAAATAATCATTTTTTGTATGATTTTTCGTACCCTTAAATAGGGAGCATCAAAGACAACTTTCTTTGAGTATTCATTATTCAAAAGCAACTCTCCCATCAGTACTGGCTGTCATCTATTCTATTGCAACTTTGCGAAAAAGTTGTTCTTACTCATAATTTAATCAATAAACTTCTCCGAAATCTACAAACTAAAATTTTGATAGCAACATCTCTTTTTAATTAACTTTACTTGTGTAGCGGTTTAAAGAAAAGCCCCAAACCACAGACCAAGAAATTACTATAAGTCTAATTGAAAAAACTCTATAGTACAACGAGCGAACTGTTCTATATTTTTTCTTTTGTTTCTTTATTAGTCTTTATCTTAGGGTGTTTATCTATTCATCCTTTTTACTTAGTTGCTGTGCTAGAGTTTCCATCCTTGCATTGGATCCCTCTGGGTTCTGTATATATATTTACTTTTCAGTTTGTTTTACTAAATTATTTTTTTGTCAGGCACCCTGTAAATCTCAAATTTTCCTGGGAAGTTTCATTGTTTTTAAGTTTATAAAGTTTATTAGTAGCAAGTGTAGTTGAGCTGCTTCACAATAGAATAGCCAGTAATAAACTCGTGAGTTTTTTCTTATTTAGTTAATCTTCCTTAATTATTCCCATTTTACATGATGTTAGAATAATACACATCCAAGGTAACTAAAAATAATAGTTTTCTCGCTCGCGGAAACCATATAGTGGGTTTAGACTCATATAGGGAAAGTTCCATTTGTATTGCTAGGGTTTATATTATTAAAGAGGACTATAGTATAAGTAAGCTAAGTTTTAGCCCCAAAATTCAGAAGAAGATTTTTTGCCAGTGGGGTAAATCCCCTACTTTTTGTGTAGAAGGCCACCAATCCTAACTAATACCACCAGTATAAGTAAAAAATCAAGTATTGATTTTTAAATAGTGAATGAGTGTACGGTGGTGTTTCAAAAAACTTGTTGGCTTGCAAACAAATAAACTCTACATAGTATTTAAAGAGGTTTTTAGATGTAGAAGATGGCCAACCTTAGCTATTACCTTGCTGTGTTTAGGTTAGAAGGTTGGTTAAAGTATAAATCTTCTTCTTGAGCTTCCTCCTCTCCCTAGAAATAATTAAACCCACTTTACGAGGTAAATAAGAAGAGTGATACAATAATGAGCGTAAGGTTTTTGCCTACCATAATGATTACTATAAGCCTGCCAGTTTCATTAAAGTCCTTTGTTGGCATGTTGCTAAATATTTTAGTGTTTTGTGTAATAAGTAAAGCTACTCCTTCTAGGAGTATGTAGGTAAGAGGTATTGTATCCATTTAGATGGCCATTTTATTTCATATTCATGCGGAAAAACAGTATATGCTAAAACGATAGTTGTACAATTGTTACATTAAGGTAATTGTAAGTGATTTTATAGATTTCGTTAATTTTTTTATAAAAAACAGCACTCCACTAAGTGAAAGAAGTGTGTAAATCAGAGTCTTCATAGAGACTTTAAAGAGTATTGTTTTATAAAACGGTGTATCTTCTCTGTCTTGGGCTACTAGGTCATCTAAGTTAATATTACTGTTGCTTTCTACTTCTTGGGTTTCGTGAACTTCCTTATCATCTACTGTAGTTGCCCTCAAGAAATGATGTGAATACTACACACCCCATAGGGTTAATTTTATTTTGCTTGTTATATTGTTTATCATACTTACAAGTACATATAATTATAAGCACTTTGTCTATGGTAAATGGTAAAAAGCATGAGGACAGTAACTTCTAGATAGATTTGTTTAAAAAAAACTTTTCTAAGAGAGTAAAAATGACTCAAATGCAAAAAAGAGATAAAATAAATATTATTTACTTATTTTTTAAATACCAAGCAGTTGGGAAAGGGAGTAACACTTAAAATTTATAGTTATTTATTCACTCCACCCTACACTGAAACTAAAGAAAGCATTGAATTAATAAAGGAAATAATCTCAAAAGAAATTATTTCTTTTGAGATTGAGCAAAACTCTATTAAGATAAGTGAAGTTTTATCTTCCTATGCCCCAGTAAATATACTCGGATGAGAGTATTATTTATACAATTGCTCCTTGTCGTAGGGATCTACTTAGTAGAACTTTAAATGAGCACAGTGCACGAATACGTTTTATTAGAGAGTAAAAATTTTCAAAATTTAGATAATAAACATATTTATTATTTTACCTAAAATTACTAGCTTTGTATAATTTTCGTAAATCGTTAATATTATAGAATAATAATGATAAGCATCATAAAAGCAACCTTCTATCAAATACAAATAAATATTGAAAACTATAAATTAAAAAAACACATTATAAATCACATGCATAATTCCAAATATGCTTGCTGCTGGCCAAAGTATACTAACAGTAAATTTAATATATGAGACAAAAAGTGGGTTTTGTTTCTTGTCTCCATATGCCTCTTTTAAAATCTCCTCAACTTTATATTCCCTAACAACAAATAGATAATATAGAAAAACAGAAAGTGGTATTAAAACTCGAACTGCACAATCTTGATAAAAACTATGAAAGTTATAATCTTGGAAGTTTGGCATTACTGAAAATAGCCATTCTATCTTACTCTCTCCCAATATACATAGTATACTAATTAAAAATGAGCTTGCCGCTACAATGCTTATAGAATCATTACGACTTACTTTGTAGCGATCTTCTAAGTACTTAGAAGGCACTTCCAATAGTGAAACTGATGAAGTAATAGCTGCAAAAAACAGAAGGAAGAAAAATGATGCTCCAAGAATACAAGCAACTAAAGGACTAAACTTTGTAATAAAAATAAGAGGCAATGTAATGAATGCAAGTCCACCTCCAATGATATCTTTTTCTGTCTCAAAATCAACACCCTGATGTCCAAGGAAAGCAAAGAGGAAAAATCCAGCAAATAACGCTACAAGCGTATCTCCCGAGACAATTATAAATGATGCACTTCTTAGATTATCCTTTTTACTCATATAACCCCCATATGTTAAAATCGCTCCAAATCCAACACTTAAAGACATCATTGATTGGCTAACAGCTGAAGCAACTCCATCTAAACTAAATCCATCAAATCGAGGCATCAAATAGTAACTTATACCATTTAGTGCGTTCTTTAATGAAAGTGAATAAGCAATTAAAACAATCATCATAACCACAAATATAGGCATTAAGAACTTTGCACACTTTTCTATCCCTTCACTAACACCAGCACGTATGATTATTACTGCTAGAATCATCATCAAAAATGTATAAATTATATTTCCTACAAAACCACTTTTAATTTGAAGAAAGAATTCAACGAATTCTTTCTTCTCACTCAGAGCAAAAAGTGTATTAGAGCCACTAGAGAAGTATCCACTAATAAAGCTCCAAGCATATCCAATTACCCATCCTGCAACAATATTATAAAAACAGAATATCAAAAAACAAGTCAATGCTCCAACAAATCCAACTATAGACCATTTTCCTCTATTGTTGAATGTATGAAAAACACCTTGATTTTTAGATCTTCCCATAGACAGCTCAGCCAACATTATAGGATATCCTATAACAAAAGACATAAATACATAGACAGCCACATATATTCCACCACCATTTTGTGCTGCTTCTGAAGAAAAGCGCCAAATATTACTCAGTCCAACAGACGCTGCTACAGCAGAGACCAAGAATCCAAAGTAAGAAGAAAAATTGTCCTGTTGCTTATTAACAGGAGCTTGTGAGCTTTCAAGTGTCATAAATATATATAAAGTTAAGATTAAAATTTATGGTAAACTTAATACAATCAAATATAAAATCAAGTAAAGAGATTTTAAATACAACAGGTTAGAGGTAAATTTCTGTGTTTTATGCAAAAAAATTAACCCTATTTATTACTAAAAGCGCTCTTTTGTACAATTTATAGCAGAAGACTAACTACCATTTTCATCCATATTAAATTATTTAGTTACTAACTTCTTAAATATTTTTAGCTTCCTTGTTCAAAAAAGGATTTAAGTAAAAAGGTACTTTATTTTTTACTTCATTTATAAAGGACTATACTGCTGCTACATTTAGAATTAAGTTAAAACAAAAAATCCAAAACCCGACCAATATTTAATAATACACCATCTAATATAAAGAATTAGCTCTAGTGTCTGCGAAAAAAGATAGCTAAGTATAGTTTCTTGCTACTTTATCGATATTCTTGCTTAACTTCGCATAAGTTTAATTGAAAAAATAATATTTATGAAAATAAAAATAAAAAAGTTGGTATTTGCTCTATTATTTCTTTTTGGATCAAGTAATCTTTTTGCAACTACAGTTGTACAAAAAATGGTGGTTGTTATGTCTGCTCTCTCTAGTACAAGTAATCTCTTGTTGGCCACTGAAGTTTGTGATAAAAAAGACAAAAACGCTTTTTTTACTTCCATATTAACCCATAACTTAAATGCTGTAGAGGATTTTATCGATAGAGGTATTGATCCTAATACTATTAGAGATAAAGTAGGTATATCACCTTTAATGTATGCTGCTGTTGTAGGGGCAAAAGGAGTAACAAAAACTTTAATAAACAACGGAGCTGACCCTACACTCACAGACCCATCAGGACTAGATGCTCTATACTATGCTAAAATAATGGTTGAAGAAACAATAGAAGAAATTTTAAGAGAAGGAATACTTGGCCATAAATTTACTATAACTGAAGATGAAAAAACAATTAGTACTTCTGAGTTAGCTTTAAAGTACGCAAAGATTTCTTTTCTCAATTCAAAAGCTCAAAAAGCCCAAGAGCTTCATAAACGAAAAAAAAAGAAATAAATTCCCCCTTTAAAATAGATTTAGCAACAAAAATAGCAAAGTAACAAACGAAAAATCAACCTACCTAGAAATATGAAAATAAAAAAGCTAGTGTTTGCTCTGTCTTTTCTTTTTTACACAGGCGGTCTTTTAGCAACTAATAGCGATAATTATAAATTAATCAATAGCAGTAAATTAATGTTGGACATAAGAGATGGTAAATTGGAAAAGGCTAATAAACTAATAGCAATCGAAAATATTAACATTAACTTTAAAAACAATTTAGGGGAGACAGCTTTAATATGGGCTGCATGTAGAGGTTATGAGGACACTGTAGAAAGCCTAATAAGCAATGGAGCAAATCTTGATGATCAATCTAGCAACGGCTATACAGCTTTAATGTCTGCAATAATTATTATATCTGCTACATTTTCTAATTTATATAGCTTAGTTAAGGTGGCAGAGATTTTAATAAGCAATGGAGCAGATCTTGATATTAGAAACAAAAAAGATGAGACAGCTTTAATGCTAGCATTAAAAGCAAAATCTGAGCGTGAAATAATTAAGTATGCGTGCAGACTTAACAAAAATTTACACTTATCGCACGAAAAAATACACTTTAAATACTTACAGTGCTATGAGGAAGTTATTAAGTTGCTCATTGAAAGCAAATTAGACTTTTCCAGCATTGTGAATAGTAACTTCGATATAGAATGTTTTTTAACAAATATTCCCAATAGAGTAATAATGACTCGAGAACAAATAAGACAGATAGAGGAATTAAGTGGATACTCAACAATAAAAAAAGAGACAAAGGAATTATTATTTTCCTATTTTATTAACACAAAAAAATTGGAAGAAAAAGTAGCATTTAAAATTTATAGCTATTTATTCACTCCACCCTATAATGAAACTATAGAAAGGAGGCAGATAATGAATAAAATAAACTCAAAAGAATTTATTTCTTTTGAGGAAAAATATACACCTATAGCCAATGTCCTATCTACCCACTGCGACTTCCTAACATATATAATAGCTGAAATTATTAGTTATACAGATGCTATTGCTCCTTGTCGCATTTACTTACTCAAACAGAGTATAAAAAAACAAAACACTATAAAATAATTAAAGTTGGATTATAAATTGTAGATCTTAGCAATGTGCTTTAAACATTTGTCAGTAAGTAATAGAAATCAGGCAAGGCAATAGCAAATAAAAAAATAACCTTTTTACAATGTTCCAAAGTTTGGTTTTTTTGTTCTTTCAAAATTTAAGTTATCATTGATATTTATTTTTGTTAATTATTTTTCCCAAAACTAATTATTTATTGTATGATTTTTGGTAACCATAAAATAGTAGATAATTATATATAAGCATCAAAAAACAATTATTGAGTATTCATTATTCAATAGCAATTCTTCTCTCAATTCTAAAAAGCATCTATCCTACTGCAATTTCGCAAAAATGTACCTGTTTTTTCATAATGTTGTATATTTAAGTCGGTCTTTCAGACCGACTTAAATATACGTTAGTAATCTCTGAAAAATTAAACGCTCTCTAGTTGCCTAACTTAACCAACTTTCTTTGTTGCCCTATCGGAGGAACCCTTTGGGTTCCTCCGATAGGGCTCTAACATTTAAAGTAAAAAACAAAATACCTCCACACAAAGAAATATCTGCGATATTAAAAAAACTAATCCCTCTATACTATATTCACAATATAACAAATTTATGTTTTTTTGTTGTTTTGTAAACTTACTTATGTTATTATTATATAACAATAAATTAAAAATGCAATCTTATGAGTATGAAAATAAAAAATCTAGTGCTTGCTCTGTCTTTTCTTTTTTACACAGGCAGTCTTTTAGCAACTAATAGCGATAATGATAAATTAATGTTGTACATAAGAGATGGTAAATTGAAAAAGGCTAATAAGCTAATAGCAATCGAAGATATTAACCTTAACTATAAAAACAATTTAGGGGAGACAGCTTTAATTAGTGCTGCAAATCTAGGTTATGAGGGCATTGTAAAAAGTCTAATAAGAAATAGAGCAAATCTTGATGCCAAAGACCATTGGGAGAAAACAGCTTTGATAACTGCGTCAGTCAATTGGGATTTAAAAATAGTAACCATTTTAGTAACAAATGGAGCAGATCTTGATGCTAAAACTATAGACGGCTATACTGCTTTAATGTATGCTGTAAAATTTATATCTGATGTGTCTTCTAATAACTTACATAGGTTAGTTAAGGTAGCAGAGATTTTAATAAGTAATGGAGCAGATCTTGAAATTAGAAACAAAAGAGGACATACAGCTTTAATGCTAGTATTAAAAGAAAAATCCAAGCGTGAAAAAATTAAGTATGTATGCAGATTGCACAAAAACTCCCATTCTAAACACTTAGAATGCTTTGATGAAGTTATTAGGTTACTCATTGAAAGCAAATTAGATTTTTATAGCATTGTGAATTGTAACTTCGATATAGAATGTTTTTTTAAAAACATTCCCAAGAGAGTAATAATGACTCAAATGCAAATAAGACATTTAGAGAAATTAAGTGGCTATTCAACAATAAAAAAAGAAACAAATGAAACCAGAGAAAGTAGGAAAATAATGGATGAAATAAAATCAAAAGAAATAATCTCTTTTGAGGAAAACTCTACAAAAACAAGTGAAGCCATATATTGCTATTATCAACTACCCACAGACATCATAGTTGAAATTATTAGTTATACAGTCGCTGATTGTCGCATGAAGCTACTTCACTCAACATTAAAAAACCAAAATGCTACGAGGTAATATTTGTTTGCAAAATGTAGATCTTAGTAATGTGCTTTAAACATTTGTCAGTAATAGAAATCAGGCAATAGCAAATAAAAAAATAACCTTTTTACAATATTCCAAAGTTTGGTTTTTTGTTTTTTCAAAATTTAAATTATCACTGATATTTATTTTTGTTAATTATTTTGCCCAAAAATAATTATTTGTTGTATGATTTTTGATAACCATAAAATAGTAGATAATATATAAGCATCAAAAAACAATCATTGAGTATTCATTATTCAATAGCAATTCTTCTCTCAATTCTAAAAAGCATCTATCCTACTGCAAT